>Ga0079306_1000240_pt1 | contig 59842 bp, 53 predicted proteins | sample Methanotroph_Enr_FD_79181 | JGI IMG/M metagenome (GOLD analysis project Ga0079306, IMG submission 79181) | Enriched soil microbial communities from Old Woman Creek wetland in Ohio, USA - Methanotroph_Enrichment_5 | ecosystem: Environmental > Terrestrial > Soil > Wetlands | place: USA: Ohio... | reverse complement strand
CCTCCGAGCGCCACCAGGACGCAGGGGATCTTCAGCTCCGTGGCCCAGGCGAGGAAGTGGATCCCCGGCGCCAGCGGCACCATGAGGCCGCCCACGCCTTCCAGGAGGAGCCGCCCCCCGGCGGGGCGCCGGCACCAGGCGGCCGCGGCTTCCATATCGATCGTGCGCCCCTCGCGGCGCGCGGCGGCCAGGGGCGAGAGGGGGGCCCGCAGGAGGACATGGCTCTCGGCGGTGATGCCCAGGCCCGCCACGGCGGAAGCGTCCGCCTCGGGATGGTCCGCCCGGTCCACGCCTGTCTGGAAGGGCTTGCGGTAGGCCACGGGGCCGGTCTCCGCCCAGGCTCGGGCGATGCGACCGGCCACATGCGTCTTGCCCACGCCCGTGCCGGTGCCGAGGACCCAAAGGGGGCTGGGAAGGTCGGCGAGATTCAGCATGGGATCAGGATCGCAGGGAAGAGACCGTCGGCGCCTCCGGGAAGGCCTCGCCATGGTCCTGGTCTGGTTGGACCTGAGGCTCCTCCCGGAGGTTGCCCTGGGCTGTGGCCGAGCCGGCCGGGAGAAGGGCCCGCCCCTTCTCGAGGGCCTGGCTCCGCGGCCGGCGCCGGGGCCGTGGCGTCCTGATCCCGATCAGCGGCTGGCGGGGCCCTTGAGCGAGGCCAGGGCCTGCCGGGCCTGGTCGGCCTGCTGACTGGCGGGGGCGAGGGCGATGAGCTTGTTCCAGGCCGCGGTGGCTTCCGCGGGCTTGTGGAGATCGTTGGCGTACACGATGCCCAGGTTGAAGAGGCTCTGGAGGTGCTTGGGGTCGAGCTTGTTGGCCTTCTGGAAGTTGGCCACGGCCTTGTCGTACTGGCCGAGCTCCCGGAACATCACGCCCTGGTCGGTGAGCACGTTGGGGTCGTCACCCTGCAAGGAGAGGGCCTTGGCGTAGGCGGTCACGGCCTTTTGCGCCTGGTGGGTGTCGAAGTAGTCGTTGCCCAGTTCCACCCAGGCCGCCCGGTTCTTGGGGTCCTGCAGGACGGTGCGTTCGAGCGCGGCGGCTCGCTGCTGCTGGTCGGCGCTGGGCGGAGCCGCCATCCCGGGATTGGGCATGGCGCCGGGCATGGCGCCGGGCATGGCAGCAGGCATGGCGGGGGCCGTGGCCGGAGGCACCCCCGCAGCGACGACCATGGACGACCCCGAGCCGGATCCCGATCCGAAGGCATAGCCGATGAGGCCGCCTGCGATGAGGCCGGCGGCGAGTCCACCGGCAAGGGCGAGCAGGGTGGTTCGGTTCATGGGGGCTCCTCCATCGCGTCGGGAATTCTCCCATGGCCCGGTGTGGGGGGAAGTCACAGGTGGGATCGTCGTGGAACTGGACGCTAAATCATGGCGCTGGTACGGATGGCCGATAGAGTGGGGCAGGCTCCCCTGGACGGCGCGTCCTCGCAGAGCCTGAGCGCCCTCCCCGCCACCCGATCCCAGGCCCCCGGTGAACGCCACGCGGACCCCCTCCCGGATTCCAGGCCAGCTGTTCGCGGCCCTCCTCCTGCTCCTGGGGCTCCCGGTCTCCCTGGGGGGCTTCTTCCTGGCTCGGGCGGCCCACCGTGATCAGGTGAAGGCCGAATTCGAGACGGTGGCCCGCAACCGCACAGACGGGGTCATCGACGGGCTGCAACACGGCTTCGAGACGGTGCTGGTGCTGAAGGATTTCATGGTGGCCGCCGGCCCGGTGGACCGCGCGCGCTTCCAGGCCTTCGCCGGGCCCATGGTCTCCCGCAGGCCCTACCTGCAGGCGCTCCAGTGGCTGCCGCGCGTGGATCCGGGGAACCGGCGGGCCCTGGAGGCCGAGGCCCGGAGCGCCCATCCCGGGTTCCGGTTCTTCGAGTTCGATCCCTCCGGCCAGCCACGCACCCTGCCCCCGGAGGCCGCCTTCCACGCGGTCGACTTCGTGGTGCCCGTGTCCGGCAATGAGATGGCCTTCGGGTTCTCCGCCCACCACCTGGCCACCCGCCAGGAGGCCCTGGAGCGGGCCCTCCGGACCGGGGCCCTCTCGGCCAGCGGCCGGATCCGGCTCATCCAGGAGACGGGGAGCCAGTTCGGCCTGCTGGTGATGGCCTCGGTGCCCGGTCGGGAGGGGCGGTCCCTGGGGGTCGTCCAGGGCGTATTCAGGGCCGGGGACCTGATCGAGAAGTCCCTGGCCTCGGCCCCGCCCGAGGGGGTGATCGTGCGGCTGATCGACGCCAGTGCCGCGCCCGGCGAATCCGTCCTCCACATCGAACCCTCACCGCTGCCCGCCTTGGGGGGAGAGACGTCCCCCCTCCGGCTGGTCAGCAGTTTCGAGCTGGCGGGGCGTCGCTGGACCGTGGAGGTGATGCCGGCGCCCGGCTACTTCCTGCCGAGCGCGGGATGGAGAGCCTGGGGCGTGCTGGCCGGAAGCCTGGCCTTCTTCCTGGTGCTGTCGGGGTATGTGCGGATCCTGCTGGCGCGCCATGCCGAGATCCGGACCCAGGTCGACGCCCGCACGCGAGAGCTGGCGGAGGAGACGGCGAGCCACCGGAAGGACGCCGCCGCCCTGCGCGAGAGCGAAGCGCGGTTCCGGCACCTGGTGGAGGTGATGGGCGAAGGCATGTGGGTGCTGGATTCCGAGGGCCGGACGTCCTTCGTCAACCGGCGGATGATGGAGATCCTCGGCTACACCCCCGAGGAGATGGCCGGGCGCCCCCTCACGGATTTCATGTTCGAGGAGGATTTCGCTGCCGCCGCCCGGAACATGGAACTGCGCGTGGCGGGCGTGGGGGCCCAGCACGACTTCCGGTTCCGGAGGAAGGACGGATCCGAGGTCTGGACCATCGTCACCGCCAGTCCGGTCAAGGACGAGACGGGCCGGGTGGTCAGCGTGCTGGGCATGATCACCGACATCACCGAGCGGCGGCGCCTCGAGGAGGCCCAGCTGCAGAGCCAGAAGCTCGAGAGCCTGGGCGTCCTGGCGGGGGGCATCGCCCACGACTTCAACAACCTGCTGACGGCCATCCTGGGGAACATCAACCTCGCCCAGCTCTGCCTGCCCCCTGTCTCCCCGGCCATGCCCTACCTGGAGAACCTGGAGAAGTCGGTGCACCGGGCCACCAATCTGACCCGCCAGATGCTGGCCTATTCCGGCAAGGGCCGCTTCGTGGTGGCGCCCCTGGACCTGAACCAGGCCGTGGAAGAGATGTCCCACCTGCTGGGGGTCTCCATCTCCAAGAAGGTGGCACTCCGGTTCCAGCTGAAGGAGGGCCTGCCGGCCATGATGGCCGAGGCCTCGCAGATCCAGCAGGTGGTGATGAATCTGGTGACCAACGCCTCCGAGGCCATCGGCGAGTCCGAGGGCCTGGTGGCCATCCGCACCGGGCTTCAGGATTATGCGGAGGGGGACCTTTCCCGGGACTTCCCCGGCCAACCCCTGGAACCGGGCTCCTACCTCACCCTGGAGGTCTCGGACAACGGGCGGGGCATGGATCCGGAGACCCAGGCCCGCATCTTCGAACCCTTCTTTACCACCAAGTTCACGGGCCGGGGCCTGGGCCTCTCCGCGATCCAGGGCATTGTCCGGGGCCATCGGGGCGGCATCCGGGTCTACAGCGAGCCGGGCAAGGGGACCACCTTCAAGCTGATCTTCCCCGCGGGCATCGAGGCGCCGCCGCCAGCCAGCGTGGAGGAGGAGGCCACGACCTGGCGGGGCTCCGGCACCATCCTGGTGGTGGACGACGAGGATTCCGTCCGCGCCATCGCCGGGGCGTTGCTGCGGTCCCTGGGCTTCGAGGTGGTGACGGCCGTCGATGGCCTGGATGCCGTGGCCCGCTACCAACAGCGGACCGGGGTCATCCGGGCCGTCCTCCTGGACCTCACCATGCCGCACATGGATGGGGTGGAGACCTTCCGGGAATTGCGCCGACTGGATCCCGAGTGCCGGGTGATCCTCACCAGCGGCTACAACGAGCAGGAGGCCATCCAGGAATTCACGGGCAAGGGGCTGGCCGGCTTCGTCCAGAAACCCTTCCTGCGGCGGGACCTGATGCGGGCCCTGAGGCTGGTCCTGGGGGATTGATCAGGAACGGGAGGCCGCTCTGAGGGCCCGGATCAGGGCCTCCACCTGGGCGTCCTCCAGGTGGGCGCCGGTGGTGAGGCGCAGGCGGGCGGAACCCTCGGGCACCGTGGGGGGGCGGACCGCCCGGATATCGAAGCCCTGGGCCTGGAGGCGCTCTGCGAGCCGCATCGCCTCGGCATCGGGACCCACGGGAACGGGGACGATGGCCGACGGGGCATCCGGCTGCCCCAGGGCCTCTCGCAGCCGGCGGGCGTAGGCCAGGGCGGTCTGCCGGCGCCAGGGCTCGGCCTGGGCCAGGTGGACCCCCATGAGGGCCGCCCCCACCACGGGCGGGGGCAGGGCGGTGGAGAAGATGAAGCCCCGCGCGGTGTTCACCAGGTGCGCCCGGAGTTCCGCCCCGCAGCACACGAAGGCGCCGAAAGCGCCCAGGGCCTTGCCCAGGGTGCCCATGACCAGGGGGATCTGGCCGACAACCCCCTGGCGTTCGGCGAGCCCGGCGCCGGTGGCCCCCAGGAGGCCCGAGGCATGGGCCTCGTCGATGAGCAGGAGGGCGTCGAAGCGGCGGCAGAGATCCAGGAGGCCCGGCAGGTCGGCGGCATCGCCATCCATGCTGAACACCGCGTCCGTGGCCACGAGGGCCAGGGCCCCCTCCGGCGCGCGGTCCCGCCAGGCCGCCAGCCTCGCCGCCAGGTCCGCCAGGTCCGCATGCCGGAACACCTCCACCAGGGCCCCCCCGGCCTTGGCCATGCGGCAGCCGTCCACGAGGGAGGCGTGGTTCAGGGCGTCCGAGAACACCGCGTCCCCCGGGGCCAGGAGGGCCGGGATGAGGGTGGCGTTGGCCTGGAAGCCGGTGTTGAACAGCAGGCAGGCCTCGGTGCCCTTCCAGGCGGCCAGGGCGGCCTCCAGGCCCTCGTGCAGGGGCGTGGTGCCCCGCAACAGACGGGCGGCGCCCGTGCCCGCGCCGTGCTCCCGGGCGGCGGTGGCGGCGGCTTCGGCCAGGCGGGGATCCCGCCGCAGGCCCAGGTAGTCGTTGGAACAGAAATCCACGCCGGTGGGGGGGTGGATGGCGCGGGCACGGCCCAGGGTCCGGCGGCGGGCGGCAGACCGCCAGAGACGGTCGAGCCAGGGGGCGGGGATCAGGGGATCGGCCATGGGGGACTCGGCGGGGGCGGAACTTCGGGACCGCTGGGGACAGGGTAAGGGGAGGGGGAATGCTAGGATCTAAGGGGGATCCTTGGCGGGTCTCTCCTGGAGCGTGGCATGGAATATCAGCAGCAGTGGCAGGGTGTCTCCGCCGGAGCGCGGGGCCGTGTCGATTTTGTCCGAAACGTCTACCTGTGGCTCATGGGCGGCTTCGCCGTGGCGGCCCTGGGGGCCTTCAGCGCGCCCTTCGTGGCCGCGGCCCTGGTGCCCGTGGTGGGCAGCTTCCTGGTCTGGGTCCTCTTCGGGGCGCAGTTCGGGACCCTTCTCTTCGCCTCGGCGGTCAGTCGACGCAAACCTCTGAATCGGCTTGCCTTCGCCCTATTCACCTACGTTTCCGGCGTCATCGCGGGCATCGTGGCCCTGGTCGTGGCCCAGGGGGCGGGCTTCCTGCCGGTGTTCACGGCCTTCGGCCTCACGGGGGTGGTCTTCCTCACCCTCACGACCGTGGCCTTCGTCAGCAAGAAGGACTTCAGCTTCCTTCGCAACTTCGTCATCGTCGGCATCGCCGTCATGTTCTTCGGGGGCCTGGCCGCGGCCATCTTCCACCTGGGCGCCCTGAGCATGGTCATCTCGGGCGTGGCCGTGATCGCCTGTTCCGCCAAGCTGCTCTGGGACACCTCCGCCATGCTCCGGACCCAGGATTTCGGTGATCCGGCCGGGTTCGCCCTGGCCCTGTTCGTGAGCCTCTACAACATCCTCCTCGCCCTCATGAACCTCCTCGGGGGACGGCGCCGCTAGGCCCCTCCCGACCGCCCGACCTCCCCAGACAAGGATTCCCATGCTCCGCGCTTCGCTGATCTCCCTGCTCGCCCTGGGCCTCGCCGCCCAGGAGGCGCCCAAGACCCCTGTTGCTCCCGCCCCGGCGCCTGCCGCCCAGGCTCCGGCCCCCGCCCCGGCGCCTGCACCCAAGCCCGAGGACGTGGTGCTGGCCAAGGTGGGCGGCGAGCCCATCACCGAGGCTGATTTCCGTGCCGCCTTCCGGATCATCCCCCAGCAGGAGCAGATGCAGATCCTCATGCTCCAGGGCGGCAAGGAGGAGTTCATCAAGCGCATGGCCGAGAGCAAGCTCCTGGCCGTGAAGGCCCGGAACATGGGCCTGGACAAGACGCCGGAGTTCCAGCGCACCCTGGACCGCACCAAGGACGACCTGCTGGCCCGCGAATTCCTCACCAAGGAGGGCGAGGCCCTGCAGAAGCAGCTCAAGGTGTCCGATCCCGAGGTGAAGGCCTACTACGACGCCCACCTGGACAAGTTCAAGCAGCCTGAGCTGGTGAGCGTGCGGCACATCCTCGTGGCCGTGAAACGCGATCCCAAGGAGAAGGCGGGTCTCACGGACGCCGAGGCGAAGCAGCACATCGCCAAGATCCAGGCCGACCTCAAGAAGGGCATGAAGTTCGAGGACCTGGCCAAGAAATTCAGTGACGATCCCGGCAGCAAGGACAACGGCGGCCTCTACGCGGACGCCGACCCCTCCAACTGGGACAAGGATTTCGCCAAGGCGGCTCTGACCCAACCCATCGGCAAGGTGGGCGCCCCCGTGAAGACCCAGTTCGGCTACCACCTTCTGAAGGTGGAGGGCCGCAAGCCCGCCCGCGTGGTGCCCTTCGAGGAGGCCAAGGCCGAAGCGGAGCAGCAGGCCCAGCGGGATCGCCAGGCCGAGGTCTGGGACCGGCTCATGGACGGCCTGAAGAAGGAGATCCCCTTCGAGCTCGCCAAGCCTGCGCCATCGGACGCGCCCAAGGCCAAGCCCGCGGCGCCGGCCGCCCCTGCCGAGGCTCCCAAGGCGGCCCCCGCCAAGGGAGGTGCCCATTGAGGCCTTCCCTTCTGGCCCCCGCGATCCCGCTGGCCATCGCGATGCTGGCACCCGCGCCGCTCGCCGCCGCCGCGCCGGACGTGCGTGACGAGATCCTCGTCATCGTCAACGCCCACATCATCACGAAGCACGGCTTCGACCAGGCGGTGGAACAGCAGAACGCCGCCCTGTACCGGGAATTCTCCGGCAAGGAACTGGATGCCAAGCTGAAGGACGCCCGCGAGAAGACCCTCCAGGGCCTCGTCGACGCCTACCTGCTGGAGGACAAGGCGGCGGAGCTGGGCTCGCCCATCACGGACGAGTACGTCCGGGCCAACATCGACGCCATCAAGAAGGAGAACAAGTTCGCCTCCGACGCCGACCTGGAGCGGGCCATCCGCACGAGCCTCGGCATCAGCCTGAGCGACTTCATGCGGCGCCAGAAGGAGCAGGCCACCCAGCAGTTCGTGCTGCAGCGGGAGGTCTTCTCCAAGGTGGCGGTGGAGGACAACGAGCTGAGGGCGTACTACGAGGATCACAAGGACGAATACCGGCTCCCCACGCGGTTCCGCATCCGGGAACTCGTGCTGGCCAAGGGCGCCACGGACGCCGACCAGGCCGCCGCGAAGGCGAAGGTGGGCGAGATCCAGGCGGCCCTCAAGGCCGGGAAGTCCTTCGAGGAGCTGGTGAAGACCTACTCCACCAGTCCCAGCAAGGACACGGGCGGGGACCTGGGTTGGCTCAACAAGGGCCTGCTGCGCCCCAGCATCGAGGACGCCGCCGTGAAGCTCAAGCCCGAGCAGGTCTCCGCGCCCATCGAGACGGACAAGGACATCTACCTGATCCAGCTGATCTCCCTGGAGGATGCCCCCGTGAAGGCCTTCGCGGAGGTGAAGGACGCCATCCTGAAGAAGCTCCAGGAGCCCAAGGCGCAGAATGCCATCGAGCAGTACCTGGCGGACCTGCGCATGCGCGCCAACATTCGATTCATGGTGCCCAAGGATCAGATCCTGAAGGGGTGATCATGCGACTGGACGCCTACCTCAAGAAGAGCCTGCTCATCAAGCGGCGCGAGCTGGCCAACCAGCTCTGCGACGAGGGGATGGTGCGGGTGAACGGCACCCCCCGCCGGGCCAGCCACGAGGTGAAGGTCCAGGACGAGCTGGAGTTCCCCCTCTACAACCGGGTCCTCAAGGTGCGGGTCCTCGCCTTGCCCGAGGGGAACGTCAAGAAGGCGGACCAGTGGTCCCTCTTCGAGGTGCTGGAGGACAAGCGGCTGCCCCTGGATCTGGGCTACGGGGACGAGGATCCCTTCGGTTCGCCGCCCAAAGTCCCCCGCAACCACTGAAGCGGTGGACAGTCCCTGATGCGGCCGGGCCGCATCCGGGCCTGCCATCCCCGGAGCCGCCATGCCTGACCAGCCCCCGATCCGCAGCCTCAAGGAGGGCGACCCCTTCGCGGGCATCCTCCTGGCCCAGGAGGCCGCCTTCAAGACCAGTGCCAAGGGCAGCGAGTATCTGGAACTGAAGCTGGTCGACGCCTCCGGCGACCTGCGGGCCTTCCTGTGGGACGTCCGGGCCATCGAGGGCGACATGGAGGCCGTTCAGGCCGACGCCTTCCTCTGGGTGAAGGGCGCCGTCTCCAGCTACAACGGCCGCCTCCAGCTCCGGCTGGACAAGGTGCGTTACGCCCCTGACGCCGAGGTGGGGGACTTCTCCCGGTTCTTCCCGGTCAGTGTCCGTCCGGTTCCGGAGATGCTGGGGGAGCTGGACGGGTTCATCGCCACGGTGAAGGATCCCTGGATCCGGGATCTGCTGGCGGCCCTCTTCGTGGCGGACGCGGCGCTTCGCGAGGCCTTCTCCAGGGCCCCCGCCGCCAAGTCCATGCACCACGTCTACCTGGGCGGGCTGCTGGAGCACACGCTTTCCGTCCTGGGCATGGCCGTCCGGGCTTGCGACCACTACCCGGACCTGAACCGGGATCTGGTGGTGGCCGGCGTCCTCCTCCATGACGTGGGCAAGACCGCCGAACTCAGCTACCAGCGCAGCTTCGGCTACACGGACGCAGGCAACCTCCTGGGCCACATCCCCATCGAGACCGAGTGGATCAACCGCGAAGTGGGCAAGATCCCCGGCTTCCCGGAAGAACTGCGCCTGCAGATCCTGCACATCGTCCTCAGCCATCACGGCCGCCTGGAGTTCGGTTCCCCTGTGCTGCCCAAGACGCCGGAGGCCCTCCTCGTCCACTACCTGGACGACCTGGACGGCAAGCTCGAGGTGATGTTCCGCGCCATCCGCGAGGAGAACGGGGGCGGGGCCTGGAGTCCCTACAACCGGGCCCTGGATCGGATGATCTACCGCACCCGTTGGCCGAAGGCGGGAACCGTCCAGAACTGATCGATCGACAACGTAATTGACCGTTTATGGACAGGCTTTCGAGCTCCCGGGCAGATCCGACCCGGCAAAAGGCCGTGGCAAGTCACCCGGATTCAAGGCATATGCCGCCCAAGGATCGGTAGAAAATTCCTGGCACGGCTCTGGCTCTCTGAAGACTCCGCTTTCGAGGTGCCCCATGAAGCTTTCCCGCAAGGCCAAGCGCTACGACGACTCCGTGCTGCCCGGGGAATTCCAGGGATTCGAGACCTTCCACGAGGCGGATGTGGAACTGGACGGCACCCTGGAGGGCTTCCTCCGCCGCAGCGAGGGCTGCGTGCAGCTCGGCGAGGTGGTGCTGGAGCGGAACGCCCCCAAGAAGCTCAGCTTCGCCAAGCTGCGCACCAAGGCCGAGAAGCTGATGGAGCAGGTGAACTACCTCAAGGAGCGGCTCGAGATCGTGGACCATGACCGGCGGGGCATGTACATCCAGCTCCGGAGCCTGCCCCCCTACAAGGACGACACCCAGATCCAGTTCAACGAGATCAGTATCGGGAAGAACAAGATCGTGGTGAAGCGGATCGCGTTCTACCGCAAGGAGGAAGTGAAGCAGCAGGTGCCCCTGCAGATCTCCGAGCGGGACCTCCAGCGCCTCCTGTTCGATATTCGACAGGCGATCGCCTAGCCTTGTCTTCTGTTTTTTACTTAAGCCATAACTGCAGAAAGGGCGCCGTAGGCGCCCTTTCTGCTTGCTCTGCGCCGGGACGGCATCGAGCAGGGCTCACATCATGGCCATCCAATTGCTGGTCTCGGCGCCGCGGATGGGCCCTTCGGGGAGATCGCTCTCCTTGAAGAGGAAGTGGCTGCTGTTCCAGCTGCCGCAGTTGTCGCAGCGGTCGGCGTAGTCCTGGGTCTTGTGGCCGCAGACGGCGCACTCGAAGCGGAGCTTCAGGACGCCCAGGTTCCGCAGCAGCTGCCGGTACTCGTTCAGGGCGGCGTCCAGGCGGCCGCGGCGGCTGTGGATCTTGGCCATGAAGAAGAAGAGGATCGGGCTGTACACCACCTGGCTGCGGACCTCCTGGAACAGCTCCAGGGCCTCGTCCAGGATCTCCAGCCGGTAGAGCATCTTGCCCAGGAAGAACTTGGCAGTGGTGCCGTGCTTGGAGGTGGCGGCCACCTTGCGCATGAGGGCCAGGCCGTCCTCGGGCCGTCCCAGCTGGATGAAGTAGTCCTCGATCTCCTGCAGGAAAGTCCCCTCCCCGGTCTTGCGGAAGCCCTCCAGCCAGATCTCCAGGCCTTGGGCCTCCTGGTCCTGGAGGATCATGCAGCGGCCCAGGCTGAGGTAGGCCGGCACGAACTCGGGCTCCTCCTTGACGACCTGCTGGAAGACCTGGGCGGCGTCCTTGAACTGGTCCGCCTCCACCTTGGCCATTCCCACCTGGTAGCCGAGCGCCGCGCCCTGGGCCTTCTCGCCCTGGGTCAACTCCGCGGCGAACTGGGCGAGGAGCTTCTTCTGGACCTCGAGGGCCTCCTCCCAGCTCTGCGATTCCATGTGCATGGCGCGGAGCCGACGCCAGGCGCGCAGGGCCTTCTTGGGCTGGTCCGAGGCCACCTTCTTCAGGACGCCGATGGCGGCCTCCAGGTTCCGCACCGCGACGAGGGCCTCGGCCAGCTGGTAGCGGGCCTCCACCAGCTCGGGCTCCTTCACGCACAGGGTCTCGAAGAGCTTGACGGCCTGTTCCGCCTCGCCGGTCTTGATGAGGATCTCCCCCAGCAGCAGGCGGGCGGGCACATGCTCGTGGCGCTGATCAAGGATGCCCTCCAGGATCGTGCGGGCCTCCCGGGGCAGGCCGTGGGCCACCAGATCGCGGGCCTCCTGCATGCGCTCGGAGATGCGCTTCACGAGGCGGGTATCGGCCGAGGCGTTGAGTCCCTTCACCAGCCGCACCACCTCCATGATCCCGGTGTAGAGGATGTTGAGGAGGAACCCCAGGAGGAAGGCCAGGAGGATGAGGCTCTGGAGCTTGATGCTCTCGCGGAAGATCACGACCTCGCGCACGAGCAGCTCGTGGTTGGTCAAGTAGACGTTGCCCAGCACGAACAGCACGAAGGCGAGGAGCACGAAGAAGAAGACATTCACGAGACGCATGGGCCGACCTCGAAAGCTGGGCCTAGCATGACACAGGTGGGGATTGGCTCTCAGCTCTCGGCGGCGGGGCGGTCGCTCCAGTCCTTCGCCGCCTTCTTCGCCCTGCGGGCTCAGACCTCCCCTGGGAAGGTCTGGACTCGCGGAACGGTCAGACCCCTTCTGCCTTGTCGATCCTATCCTTCGCCGTTTTCTTCGCCCTGCGGGCTCAGACCTCCCCTGGGAAGGCCTGGACTCGCGGAACGGTCAGGCTCCTTCTGCCTTGTCGATCCAATCCTTCGCCGTTTTCTTCGCCCTGCGGGCTCAGACCTCCCCCGGGAAGGCCTGGACTCGCGGAACGGTCAGACCCCTTCTGCCTTGTCGATCCAATCCTTCGCCGTTTTCAGGTCCTCCCATACGGCGCGCCGCACATCCTGGGTGTACTGGCGCAGCACATAGGCGGGATGGAAGGTGGGCATCACCGGGATGCGGCGGCCGTCAATCTCCAGCTGGCGCCACTGGCCGCGGATCCGGGTGATGCCCTCGCTGATGCCGAGCAGCTCGCGGAGGGGCGTGGCCCCGAGCGTCACGATGACGGCCGGGCGGATCAGCTCGATCTGGCGATGCAGGTAGCCCAGGCAGGCGCGGGCCTCCTCCGGGGCCGGGGTGCGGTTGTCCGGAGGCCGGCACTTGACCACGTTCGCGATGTAGGTCGCCTCGCGGGTCAGGCCGATGGCGCCGATCATCTTGTCCAGCAGCTCGCCGGCCTTGCCCACGAAGGGGCGGCCCTGCAGGTCCTCGTCCCGGCCGGGGCCCTCGCCCACGAACATGAGCCGGGCGGAAGGGTTCCCCTCCCCGAAGACGAAGCGGATCCGCCCGGGGCCCAGGGGGCACTTCAGGCAGCCCTGGATGGCCTGATCCAGGGCCTGCAGGCTGGCGGCTCCGGTCACGGCCCCGGGCGGAGGGCAGCCGACCGGGTCCATGGGGGGGGTGTAGGCCGCGGCGACCGGGGCCGGGCGGGGCGGGGGAGCCGCGGCCGGCCTGGGTGGATCCGTCCGTCTGGGCGGGGCGGGGATCGGCTCTGCCGCGGGGCGGGGCTCACGGACCAGGCCCATCACCCCCAGCTCCTGCAGGGTGTCCCGCCAGGCTTCGAGGGGGGAGGCGTCCATGGCTTCCAGACTAGCGCGGAACCTGGGGGCGCCTTCGGGCATCCTAGACCTGGAGCCGCGGATGGAGGATCGACAGCTGGAAACGCCCTTCGGAGACCTGGATGCCTTCCATGGCGCCTTCGCCGAGCTGTACCCCCGCTTGGTGAGCTATGCCCGCCGGTACGGGGCCACCTTCGCCGAGGACATCGCCCAGGAGGCCTTCGTCATCCTCATGCAGCGGGAGGAGCGGGTGGAACACCCGACGGCCTTCCTCTACGGAACCGTAAGGACCCTGTCCCTGACCGAACGCCGTCCCATGAAGAACCAAAACCTCAGCCTGGAAGCGGTGACCGAGCCCGGCCTCGCCGGCGGGGCCGACGACCAGGTGCTCAACCAGGAAGTGCGGGAGCGCATGCGGATGCTCTCGCCCACGTTCCGGGAGGCCCTGTGGCTCTTTGTGGTGGAGGGCCTTTCCATCCGGGAGATCGCCGACATCCTCGGCATCCCGGAGGCCACCGTGAAGACCCGCATCCACCGGGCCAAGGCCCAGCTCAAAGATCAGCTCAACCCATCCGGAGGCGTGCATGTCCTGGTCTGATCCCGCCCGGCGCTTCGAACCCGCCGAGGACGTCGAACTGCGCGCCGAGCTTCGCGAGCTCCTCGGTCTGGGCGCCGTCCCCCAGCGGGTCGTGGCGCCCGTGACGGAGGAACTGGCCAGCCTGGCCGACGACCTTCGCAAGGAGGCCCAGCGCCGCCGCCGCACTGAGCGCCGCCGCCCCTCCTGGGGCCTGATGGCCGCCGCCGCCCTCCCCCTCCTGGCCGCCCTGGCCGGCCTGGGGACCTGGGGTGTCCAGCAGAAGCAGCGGGCCGATGGCCTCGCGGCCCACGCCCAGCGCCAGGAGGCGGAACTGGACCGCATCGCGGCCGCCAATGCCGCGGAACTGGCCCGGGAACGCAAGGCCAAGGAGGAAGCCCAGCAACAATTGCAGCTGGTGGCCCGGGCCCTCCCCAAGAAGTCTCTGCCCTACCTGGTCATTCCGGTGGACAAGCCGTTGCGCATGCAGGGGGAGGACTACCAGCGGGTGAAGGAGAAGCCTGGGCAGTAGCCCCGGCCCGTCGGCCCGGCACATTCCTGGCATATTCAAGGGCAAGGTGTGCCCATGGAAAGCAATTCCCTGCTCCTCCTCATCCTTCTGCTCGTTGCCCTCTCCACGATCCTGGCGGGCATGGGGGTCTTCAGCAACAGCCGGCCCCCCGATCCCCGCCTGAACCAGGTGGCCACGGATCTGGAGGACATGAAGAACATGCTCGCCCAGCTCCAGAAGGCCGTACTCCAGACGGAGCGGAAGCTGGAGAAGGAGATCCAGACCGGCCGCAACGAGACCCGGGAAGTCATCGAGAAGCTCGCTGACACCATCGACAAGCGGCTGAAGGAACTCGTCTAGCTGTCAGCGATCGGCTGGAGGCTGGACCGGGCGGAGCTCTCCCCGCAGAGCCTCACCCCGCCTGGCTGTGGTTGGCGGGGGTCCACCCACGTTCGTTGAGGAGCTTCACGCCCTGGATCCGGGTGAGGCGGAAGGCCATCTCCTCCTGATGCAGGTGGCAGAAGGCCAGCAGGTGGTCCTCCTGGATCGTGCGGGGCGAAACCCGTCGCAGCTGGGTCCGGTGGGCCGCCGGGGGCAGGTAGGTGAGCTCCACCATGAGCGTGTGGCCGGCCGCGTACTCGAGGATGCGCTGCACCTCCTCGGCCAGCTGGTCCTCGCCTCCCAGGTGGAGCATGGGGATGCGGCGCTGCACCTCCTGGTAGAGGGTGGGATCCTCGTCGTGGAGGCGCTGCAGGGCCGAGCGCACCATCTGCTGCACGGGCTCCAGGTGGTGGTTCATGCCCTTCTCGTCGACGAAGGCCAGGGCCGCCAGGGCCCACAGGTACAGCTTCTCGTCGGAATCCAGGCTCATGGCCAGGAAACGTCCGGGCTTGGGCATGAAGCCCGCCTGCTTGAGGAGCGCGTGGGCATTGCCGTCACCGCGCACTTCCAGGACTGTCTCCGAGAGCGAGGCCAGCTTCAGCGGCGACAACTCCGGGCGCAGCTTCAGCTCGTCCGCCAGGTGGGGGGTTCGGGCCCGCACGAGGCGTACGCCCTGGTGGACCTCCACCTCGCCCACCCGGCGGGAGAGGTCATCCAGGAGCTGGACCAGGGGCTGGGGCAGGGACTGGGCGGGGGCGCCCAGGCGCTGGGCCAGCTCCTCCAGGGGGACGCCGGACTCGAGGGCGCGGACCAGGGTGGCGTGGCTCACCCGGAAACTGCCCATGGCGTCCAGGGACTCCACGTCCGCCAGCTGGGCCAGCTGGAGCAGCCGGTGGGGATTCTGGAGGAGGGGCGTGAGCAGCTCCAGGGTGGGCTGCAGAATCATCGCCTGGTCCTGCTCCAGGGGCTGCCAGTGGGCCGCGGTCCCCTTCAGGTCCCGCAGCAGGTACTCATGGGCCAGGGCCTCCCCGTGTTCGGTCAGGGCCAGGTGGGCCGCCCCCTCGTCGCAATGGATGATGCCCATGCGGCTGAGGAAGGGGAGGAACACCGAGCGGGTACGGTCCTCGTCCAGGGGATGGAGGGTCTTGAGGAAGGCGAGGAAGGGCTGGGTGGCCAGCGTCTGCCCCCGCCGCTCCAGCAGGTGCTGGACGAGGAAGTGGCGATCCTCCGCGGGGGGCATGCCCCAGGCCTTCAGGTCGTGTTCGAGCAGGCTAGCGAAGGCGCGCTCTGCCACCCAGCGGGGGGGATGGCTCGTCACGGCGGGCAGCAGCGTCTCCACCCGGCCATCGCGGTTCCAGAGAAGGCCCAGGCGATGCAGCAGGGTGAAGAGCAGGGTGGCGTCCTGCTCCTCCTGGAACATGGCGTTGCGGTAGAGGAGCTGGGAGAGTTCCTTCTTGGCCGGAAGGCCGCCCTTGAGCACGCGCAGCCCTGCCACGCAGCGGAGCAGGACGCTCGTGAGGGCCAGGGAGAAGCGGTAAGGCTCGGCCGCCCGGAGCTTCACGCCCTCGGGGGCCTGGAAGCTGAGGGCATGGTCGTCGAAGTCCTCCAGGGCGTCGGCCACGCGCTCGGGCACGACCCAGGCGTTACCGTCCGGAAGGACCAGGCCCAGCCCCGTGAGAATGGCCAGCGCCTCCGGCAGGGGCAGGGTTCCCTCGGCCACCAGGTGCTTGAGGGCCACCAGGCCCTCGCTCGGCAGGTCCGCCAGGGTGTCCGACAGGCGCTTGTGGTCCTCCAGGTGGAAGACCATGGTCTTCAGCAGGCGCTTGCGGCCCTCGGGACCTTCCTCCCACCGGATGGGGATGGGCAGGCGCCGACGCTCGCAGATGGCCCGGAGCTGCTCATCGGAACAGTTCGAGAGGAGCTGGTAGTGCGGAAGCGACATGAGCACCCGGGTACAGAGGATCTTCCAGTGTCCCACGGAACACGGGCGCGCTCACGCGAAAAAAAACGCCCGGCAGGGCCGGGCGCCGGGTGGAAAGGACCGCGCCTACTGGGCCGTCAGGGTTCCCACGGAGACCGTGATGGCCGAGATGGTGCCCGAGCCATCGAGGACCTGACACTTGGTGCCGTCGGCCGTGAGGGTGATGGCCGTGCCCTGGGCCAGCCCCAGGTTCGACTTGAGATCCAAGGCCACGCGCAGGAGCACCCCATTCTGGGAGGCGGCGGCCGTGGGTGCCTTCTGGGCCACGGTGGCCTGGAGGAGGGCGGTTCCGGAGTTGCCCAGGAAGGTCTTGCCCTTCAGGATGGGCGTGCCCGTGCCAAGGCTGAACTGGGTGCCGTTCTGCACCAGCGTGGCCGTCGTGCCGCCCGCGGGGATGTCCACCCAGGCGACCTTGGCGGCGTCGGCGCTCAGGGTGAGGGTCACGCCCGTGGCCGTGCCGGTGGCGGGACCCACCAGGTCCAGCACCAGGTGGCTGCCGCTGGAGAGGGCGGTGTCCTTCTTCAGCAGGTAGGTGCCGGAGGCGGGATCGGTGTAGGCCAGGCCCGTGGCCGTGGGCGTGGGCGTGGGGGGTGGCGGGGTGGCCCCCCCACCCCCACCCCCGCAAGCCATGAGGCTGGCCAGCGTCAGGGCGGAGGAGATCGCGAGAACGTGTTTCATCATCGAGGCCATGGTCATCTCCATCACAGGTGGGAGAGGAGGATCGTGAGGTCTGCATCGTCCACGGTGCCGCTGCCGTCCAGGTCGCAGGCGGAGGCAGGGGAGCCGGCGATCACACCCGTGGTGCCGTAGTACTTCGCGAATACCAACAGATCACGGACGTCCGCCACCCCATCCCCGTTGAGGTCATACGGGACACCTGATCCGGCGGCCTGCAGTTCCCACACGCCGCGTCCGAAGGTGGCGGCCCGCAGGAAGCTGCTATCGGGGGCGATGTAGAGATCGCGGACGGCCACCAGGGGCATGCTGGAACCGAAACGGCTCCAGCTGGTGCCGCCGTTGGTGGAGAAATAGACTCCGAAATCCGTCCCCGCGTAGATCTTGCTGGCGTTCAGGGGATCCGTCAGGACGACGTGCACGGGGATGCCGAAGGGGAGGCCGTTGCCGGTGGCGGCGCTGCCGTCGATGGGCGTCCAGCTGGCGCCTCCGTTGGTGCTCTTCCAGAGGTGGTTCTTGGTGGCGTCCGGAACCACGGAGGCCACGTAGACGATCTGGGAATTGGCCCGGTCGAACCAGATGGAGCTGGTGTAGGAGCCGTTGTTCGGCAGGGCGCCCCCCTGGATCCAGGAGCTGCCGCCGTTGTAGCTCAGGAAGACGCGGCCCTGGTTGGCGGCGATGCCGAGGGCGTTCGGATCGCCTGCGGCGGCGCCGATGTTGCGGATGTAGAGAGCGGTGTTGGGGTCGGTCGAGGCGCCGGTCCCGCCGGGCGGCAGGCCGGTGGTTCCGAGGGCGGCCCAGCTGGTCCCGAAATTGACGCTCTGGTAGACCGTGCCATTGGTGGCGGTGTAGACGGTGTTCGGGTGGGCCGTATCGCCCAGGGCGAGCCGGGGCTGGAAGGGAGCATTCTTGGAGCTCTTGGCGCCGGTGATGCCCTGGATGGATTCGGTGAACGCGGACGTTCCCCCATTGGTGCTCTTGTAGATGTCGGTGTAGTAGATGGACCCGAGCATCTGGCTGCCGTCCGACGGATTGACGACCGTGCCGAACCCGTCGCCGCCGATCTGGTCCTCGAAGGTGCTGCTGGCCGCGAGGCCGCTTCCCGTGTCCTGGCGGATGCGGGTTCCATTGTCCTGCAGCCCCAGGGAGATGCGGTACTTGCCGTCGGTGACGTTCGTGGCCGTGGTGGACCCCACGTTGTAGACGAGGTGGGTGGCCAGCCCCTTGTTCCGGGTGTTGTCCATGAAGGCGGCGTTGGGATTGGTGGTGGGGATGGTTCCCCAGGGATCCTTGAAGATGGAAAGGCCGCCGTCATTGCCCACGTAGAACATCCCGCCCTTGGAGGTGGTGGTGTGGAAGTCCGCGTGGGAGTAGACATGCCCGCTGCCGTACCAGTGGGTGAGCTGCTGCCAGTTTGCGCCCCCGTTGGTGGAGCGGTACATGGCCAGGTTGGCGCCCATGATGAGCCGGTTCGGGTTGGTGGGATCCACGGCGATGGCCTGGTTGTACCATGCCTGGCCGCCGTCGCTGGTCATGCTGCCGCCGGTGCCCTGGAAGAGGCCACCGGTCTCCGTGGCGGCGGCCACCCAGGTCCAGGTGTGGCCCTTGTCGCCGGTGGTCAGGACGCCTTTGCCGATGACGCTGGCCGTGGTGTCCTCGACCTCGGCGTATCCGGTGATGCCGGAGGGCACGCTGGTCAGGGTCATCCGGCCGGGCGTGATGGCGCCCAGTCCGCCAACGGTGGCCTTGGTCCAGCTGGCGCCCGCGTCCGAGGAGTAGTAGATGCTTCCAGCGCCGTTGCTGTCCTGGGCGGAGCAGACCAGTTCGGTGGCGCTGAAGGCCTGGATGGACCAGGCCTGGCCCGTGCTGGGCCCGCCGGTTACGGCGGCGAAGGTCGACCCTCCGTCGGTGCTGCGCTTCAGGCCGTCGTTGGTACCCCAGAGAACCACATTGGCGTCCACCGCGAGGATGAAGTAGGACCGGGTCTGGGCGCCGATGCCGGTGGAGGCGGCCCAGCTTGTGCCGCCATCGATGGACTTGTAGAAACCGCGGCCCTCGGCGTCGAAGGCATCCCCCAGGCCCAGGTACACCACCTGGGCGTTGGCGGGGCTCAGGGCCAGGGCGCCTGCGGAGACATTGCCGCTGGAGCCGCTGTTCGGCAGTCCATCGGTGACGGGAGTCCAGGTCCAGTCCGAGGCTGCGTTCGGATCCGCGTTGGCGCACTTCCACACGCCGCCCCCGCTGGTGGCCAGGTAGAGGGTGGTACTGCCCGGGTCCACGGCGATGGCGCTGGGACGGCCGCTGTCGATGTCCGGCCAGGTGGCGTTGGTCAAGTTGGCGGTGGGACCGAGGTTCACCCAGGTCCCGCCGGTACCCGCGGGGGCGGCCGCGGCCCCGATGAAGGCGGGGAGGAGCCTGCTGCCCGGAGCCTGGGGCATCAGGCGCCCCCAGCGCTTCATCTCCTGGACGGCGACCTGGTTCTTGTAGTCGAGGTAGGCGGGACTGAGCTTGCCGCCGAACCACCAGAGGTTCCAGTCGCGGCGGAGGTCGGGGCGGTCGGCTTCCCTGCCCTCGAGGGCCGGGTTCTCCCGCCCGGGCAGATCCATCCGGCGCTGGCCGAGGCGGAGATCCTGCGCCCCCAACGGAAGGGCCAGGAGCAGGGCGAGGGCGGTGAGGGTTCGGGTTGGCGAGAAGCCCATGGTGGCTCCAAAAAAGGGGGACCCCGGATGGCCATACCTATCGGCACTTCCGGGGCGAAACCCCACTATACGTTTCTGCGGAGAATGGAATTACTGACAATTCCTTAACCTTCCCCGGGGCAGTGCCGCCCGGGGTTCCGTTGACCGTTCCGGCCATGGCTTCTAGGCTGAAAGATTTGGACTCGCCTCCCCCGTGATCGCCCTCCGCCCCGACAATCCCCTGATCGTGCAGAGCGACCGGACGCTGCTGCTGGAGGTGGCCCACCCGGCCTTCGAGCAGGTGCGGGACGAGCTGGCGCGTTTCGCGGAGCTGGTGAAGAGCCCGGAGCACATCCACACCTTCCGCATCACGCCCCTGAGCCTCTGGAACGCCTCGGCGTCCGGCGTCTCCTGCCAGGACATGCTGGACACGCTGGATCGCTGGTCCAAGTTCCCGGTGCCCCAGAACCTGCTGCAGGAGATCGAGGACCACGGCACCCGTTACGGCCGGCTGCGCCTGGTGGCCAAGGGCGACCGTCTGGCCCTGGAAATGGACGACCGGGGCCTCTTCTGGGAACTGGAGAACCAGAAGTCCCTGCAGGGCCTCCTGGCTGAGCCCTATCCGGACGAGAAGGGCATCTTCCTGAACAGCGGCATGCGCGGGGAGGTGAAGCTCCAGCTCATCCGCCTGGGCCACCCGGTCAAGGACATGGCCGGCTACAAACCCGGCGATCCGCTGCCCTTCGAACTGGCCCCTGCGCTGAAACAGAGCGGCAAGCCCTTCGGCCTCCGGCACTACCAGCAGGCGGCGGTGGACGTCTTCCACGCCGGGGGTGGACCCGACGGCGGGGCGGGCGTGCTGGTGCTGCCCTGCGGCGCGGGCAAGACTGTCATCGGCATCGGCTGCATGGATCGCCTGAAGACCCACACCCTGGTGCTGACCACCAACGGCACCGCCGTGAAGCAGTGGAAGCAGGAGCTGCTGGACAAGACCACCCTGACGGACGACCAGGTGGGCCTCTACACGGGCGACACCAAGGAGATCAAGCCCGTCACCATCGCCACCTACCAGATCCTCACCTACCGCAAGAGCAAGACCGGTCCCTTCGAGCACTTCAAGCTCTTCGAGGCCGCCAACTGGGGCCTGGTGATCTACGACGAGGTGCACATGCTGCCGGCGCCGGTGTTCCGGGCGGTGGCTGAGCTGCAGGCCAAGCGCCGCCTGGGTCTCACGGCCACGCTGGTGCGGGAGGACGGCAAGGAGGAGGACGTCTTCAGCCTCATCGGCCCCAAGCGGGTGGACGTGCCCTGGAAGATGCTGGAGAAGGACGGCTTCATCGCCACGGCCCACTGCCTGGAGATCCGCGTCCCCCTGCCCACGGTGGAACGCATGGAGTACGCCGTGGCGGACCAGCGGCAGCGCTTCCGCATCGCCTCCGAGAACAGCCTCAAGCTGGCCGTCGTGGACGAGCTGCTGGCGGGGCATCCGGGCGACAACGTGCTCATCATCGGCCAGTACCTGGAACAGCTCCGCATCCTGGGCGAGCGGCTGAACGCCCCCGTGCTCACCGGACAGACCCCCGAGAAGGAGCGGGAGGTCCTTTACAAGCAGTTCCGGGAGGGCCAGCTCCGGGTACTCATCGTCAGCAAGGTGGCCAATTTCGCCATCGACCTGCCGGACGCCAGCGTGGCCATCCAGGTGAGCGGGACGTTCGGATCGAGGCAGGAGGAGGCCCAGCGCCTGGGCCGCATCCTCCGGCCCAAGGACGACCGGAACGTGAGCTACTTCTACTCGCTCATCAGCCGGGACACCACCGAGCAGGAGTTCGCCCGGAACCGCCAGCTCTTCCTCACCGAGCAGGGCTACCGCTATCTCATCGAGAGCCGCCACATCGACGAGGGAGGCCGCCTGAGCGAGCCCCTGGTCTGGCGTCAACTGCGGGCCGAGACCGCCGGGTAGTCAGAGCCCGACTCCGCAGGGGTGTCAGAAGCGCACGCCGCAGGCCAGGGTGACCTCCCGCTGGGGCAGCAGCTCGTCGGTGGGGCTGGGCCCCCGCGGGGCCGCCTCGCCCAGTTCGAGGCGAAGGATGGCATAGCTGGCGGGCTCGTCCACAGAACGGCGGTCGGGGGTGTTGAAGGCCCAGACCCGCACGCCCATGCCCAGGCGCATCCAGAGCTGGGGCAGGTGGTTGGTCACCCGTGGGGCGTTCCCCACGGTGGATTCCAGCCAGGTGTTCCGCAGATCGGCCGCCACCGAGAGGCAGAAGCGATCGTTCATGTACCAGGTCTCCCGGCCCACGCCCAGGGAGATGCTCTGGGACCGCAGGGCGGCGGGGGCGCCGTCGGCGCCCTGGGTGGTCCACCGGGCGGGCGCCACCCAGGCGGCCTCGATCCGGAGGCGGCTCGCTTCGTTCCGGGAGGCCAGCCACGCCCCTCGGAGGCCCCCGGCGGACGAGGTGCCCGAGGCCCAGTAGGTGGAACCGGGGGCCGTTTGCCAGGCCCCGAGGACCGAGGCCTCCCAGCTCTGGGCATGGAGCGGCACAGCCGCCAGCAGGGGCAGGACCAACAGGGCGGGGCGCATGGGGACTCCAGGGGGCAGAGGAAACATAAGTCTTTCCTGGGGTTGGGCCAGCGCCTTCCGCTACAGCCCCCCATGCGGCGTGAGGAGCCACTTTCCCAGTCCCAGGTCCAGGGGCCAGGTGAGGAGCGCGGCGAGCAGTCCCGCCAGGACATCGTCCATCACCACGCCCAGGCCCCCCGGCAGCCGCTGGGCCGCATCCACCGGACCCGGTTTCCAGATGTCGAAGAGGCGGAACAGCAGGAAGGGCCCCACCAGATGGAGGAGCCACGGTCCCCAGGACTGGGGCTGGAGGGCCCCGGTGAAGAGCAGGGGCGTCAAGGCGAACCACTGTCCGGCCCACTCGTCCGCCACGATGAAGGAGGGATCCTTGGCTCCCGTTTCCTTCACCACCCGGTCCGAGGCCGCCACGGCGATGGCGGTGAGGAGGAAGGGCGCCGCGAGGCGGGCGGTCAGGGCGGCAGGGCCAGACCAGGGCTGGGTCAGGCGGATCAGGCCCAGCCAGGCCAGCAGCCCTGCCAGGCTGCCCCAGGTGCCCGGGGCCGGCTTCAGATAGCCGCTGCCGAATCCCGTGGCGATCCACCAGGCCCAACGGGGGGCCTTGGCGCGGGCGGCCTGGGATCCGGCGGCCATGACTCAGGGCCGGCCGGAAGGCGCGAAGGAAGGCCGATACCCGACCCGCAGCTGGAGGCCCGTGGCGGCATCGCCATTCGCCGGGTGCTCGGGGCCTCCCTGCCGGGTCGGGAGGATGCCGATCCCGGGGACCGTCTCCACGCCATCCGCACGGAGGGGCGGGGCCAGAAGGGCCAGGGCCGCGAGCCAACCATTACCGATACGCATGACCGCAGCCTAGCAGGGCCGGGGGGCTCAGACGTGTCTCAGCGCCTCCACGATGCGCAGCCGCGCGGCCTTCAGGCCGGGGAAGAGGGCGCTGACCTGGAGGGTCGCCTGCAGGCCCAGGGCCACGGCGAGGTAGACCAGGGGCACGAAGTGGATGTCCAGCTCATAGCCATGGCTGGTTCCGGGAGGCGCGGGCATCTGGAGGTGCAGGGCGTTGAGGCCTGCCCGCAGGAGCAGGGTGGCCGTCAGGCCCAGGGCACTGCCCATCAGGCCCAGGAAGGCGCCCTCCCATTGGAGCAGCGACAGCAGCTGCCCGGGCTGGAGGCCCATGGCCCGCAGGACGCCGAATTCCCGGATCCGTTCCATGACCGACATGAGCAGGGTGTTGGCCGTGGCCAGGAGCACCACGAGGAAGAGCACCAGCCCCATGAAGCCGAAGATGGCCACATAGAGCAGCTTCACCTGCCGGTAGAAGGAGGCCAGCTCGAACCAGGGCTTCAGGGCCGTTCCCGGGAGCAAAGCCTGCAGTCGCGCCTGCTCCCGGGCCGTGTCCCCGGGATGGCGCAGCACGATGGAGAGGCGGGAGCGGGCCGGACCGGCGTCGAGCAACTGGGAGGCCGTGGCCAGGCTCACCGTGAGCACCCGGTCGTTCAGCTCCTTCAGGCCCAGGTCCTGGAGGCCCACGACCTCCACGTCCAGGGCGTTGAGGGCCCCGTCCTTCGTGGTGGACATGAGGGTGAGCGAGCTTCCCACCGAGGCTCCCAGGCTGCGGGCCAGGCCCGCACCGAGGATGACCTCCCGCGCGGAGGCATCAGTGGAGAGCCAGTGGGAGCCAGCGCCCCCGGGGGCCGTGGCTCCGTTCTTCACAGCGTCGAGGCAGGCCATGAAGCGGGGCTCACGGACGGGATCCACCGCCGTGCCGAGAAAGGCTACGCTGCGGGGGCCGCTGGAGAGCAGGCCCATGAACTGGATGCGGGGCAGCACCTCGGCCACGGCGGGATCCTGGCGCAGTCGCGCTGCCAGGGACTCGCCGTCGGGGAGAGACCGCTCCAGGCTCTGGGCCTCGTCCCCGTCCAGGTTCCCGGCCGGAAGCACCTGCAGGTGGCCCAGGCCGCCACGGATGGCGGCGTCAGACAGGCCCTGGAAGGTCTGGGCCATGAAGCCCCCGGCCAGGCTCAGGGCCAGGAAGCCCGCCACCACCACCATCAGCGTGAGGGCCGTTCGCCGCCGCTGGCGCAGCAGGTTCCGCAGGGCCAGCCGGGCGAGGATCATGGCGCCTCCGCCAGCCGCCCGTCGGCGAGGCGGAAGACGCGGTCGGCGCGGGCGATGACGGCGGGGTCGTGGCTGGCGACCAGGAAGGCTGTGCCCCGCTCCCGGGCCAGGTCGGCCATCAGGTCCATGAGGGGGCCACCGTGGGCGTGGTCCAGGCTGGCGGTGGGTTCGTCCGCCAGCACCAGCAGGGGGTCCGGGGCCAGGGCGCGGGCGATGGCGACCCGCTGCTGCTGGCCCCCGCTGAGCTGGCCGGGGCGGTGGTGCCGCCGGTCCGCCAGTCCCACCCGGTCGAGGGCGGCCTCGGCCCGCCTCCGGGCCTCCGGCTCGGCCAGCCCCTGGAGCTGCAGGGGCAGCATCGTGTTCTCCAGGGCCGACAGCACCGGCACCAGGTTGAAGGCCTGGAAGACGAAGCCCAGGCGGCGCAGGCGCAGGTCGCAACGGGCCCGCTCCGGGAGGCGGGACACGGGTTCGCCGTGCAGCCGCACCTCTCCCTCGTCCGGCGGATCCAGCAGGCCGGCCACCTGCAGCAGGGTGGTCTTGCCCGAGCCGGAGGGTCCGGCGATCACCGCGAGGCAGCCCTTCGGGACCTCGATCGACACGCCGAACACGCCGGCGCGTTCGCCGCCGAGTTCGTAGGCGCGGGTGATGTCGCGGAGCTCCAGCATCCGCCCAGTCTAGCCCGTTCTCAGAACTGCATCGCGTAGGCCAGCTTCGCGAAGAGGCCCCGCTCCACCATGCGCTCGGTGGGGATCACCGCCAGGGGATCGCGGTGCCGCTGGCCGGACCAGCCCAGGTAGGCGTTGGTGAAGGCGTTGGGCTGCCAGCCCAGGAAGGCCTTGAGATACTTGTCCACGCCCTCGAACTCGGAACCGTCGTAGCGCACCACGAAGGCCTGGGCCTTCACGTAGAAGAACCGCGGCAGCTGCCAGCTCCCGGAGGCGGTTAGTTCCCGGGCGCGGATGAGGTGGAGGTCGTCGGCCTCCCGGTCCAGGGTCGTCTGGAGGGCGGAGAAGTTGTAGGAGACCGAGCGGATGGTGCCGTGGAGGAAGAGCTGGGCGGACCGCAGCCGGGCGGGGTCGCCCGAGCCGAGGTCGAGGGTGCGGGCCTGGGTGGCGTTCCATCCGAACTGGACCGCCGAGTACTGGCGCCAGTTGCCGCCCACGGTCAGGGACCGGGCGGCCACGGAGTGGAGGCGATCCTCGGCCCAGACGCGTCCCGCGGCGTCCCAGTTGAAGAAGAAGCTCAGGCGACCCGCGGTCTCCAGCCAGGTGTCCAGGCCCACCGCCCGCTCGAGGGGATCGCCGTTCCACCAGGTGAGCCGCCGCCAACGGAGGGTGGCGTTGGCGGAGGAGAGCCGCCCGTCGTTCCAGTTGTCCCGCCAGGTGAGGCCTGCGTTCTGGCGCCGGTAGCCCTGCAGGTCGGTGAAGCCCGAGAGCAGCGTGAGGTCGGGGCTGGTCGTCTGGGAGATGCCGAAGGCCTGCCAGTTGCGGGTGTTCCAGTCCAGCTCGGCGGAGGTCGAGGTCCCGCGCTGGGAGAGCATGGACCCGTCGGCCTGGGGCAGGCGGGAGGTCGCGGCCATCGCGCTGCCGATGAAGTGGAACTCGGATCCGAGGTACTGGTCCAGGTAGACGCCGCCGCTCTGCCCTCCCGTGGCATCCGGGCCGCCCTGGAGGCGCTTCTCCGTGCCGAGGAGGGAGAGGCCCGAGCCCCGGCTGTCCAGCTGGAAGCGCATGGCCGCCGCCGTATCCAGGGTGGACAGCCCGTCCACACCGGCCGCTCCGTTGGCCCCGAGGAGGAGGCCCCCGTCCTGATCCTTGGCGTGCACGATGGTCCAGCTGGCCAGGGAGGCCTGGCCGGAGGCCTTCACGCCGTAGAGGGGGCTCTGGATGGAGCGGCTGAAGAACTGCCGCTGGGCGCCCACGGGACTCAGCAGGTCCATGCCCTCGAGGAAGAAGGGCCGCCGCTCCGGGTAGAACACCTTGAAGCGGCTGTTGATCTGGAGCGGATCCACGTCCGCGTCCGCCGTGGCGAAGTCCGGCCGGTAGGTGCCCTCGAAGGTGAGGGCGGTGGTGGCGTAGCGGAGGTCCATGCCCAGCTGGGTCTTGCTCTTCGTGGGGGCGGACGGGTCGGGGTCCAGGGTCTGGGTGCGGTTGAAGGTGGCGAAGGGGATGAGGAGGAAGGGGGAGCCGGGCTCGGTCACCGGGGCCCCGGAGACCCGGGCCATCTGGCAGATGTCGCACTGCACGTCCTGGCTCATCCGCGGCCAGGAGATGCCGTAGCGGCGCTCCCTCGGGATGATCCTCAGGACGCGCAGGGCCCAGTCGCCGGGCATGCGGCGCAGGCTGCTATAGGGGATGCGCAGCTTCACGACGTACCCGTTCGGCGTGAGCACCCCCGTGGAGTCCCACAGGCAGTCGTAGGACGCGTTCTCGCCCGTGCTGTCCGTGTCGATCTCGTCGATCTGGCCGCCCAGGGGCGTCACGAAGAAGCGGATGATGCTCTGGCCCTTCCCCGAGGGATCGAGGTCCACGCCCAGGAGGTCGAAGTCGCCGTTGTTGGTGTCCCGCATGTGGAGGGCGGCGTGGATCTTCGAGGGCTCGGGATCGATGGCCTCCACGGCCACGTAGAGGGCGTCGGGCCCCCAGCCCACATGCACGATGGTGGGCCAGCGGTTCTCCCCCTTGTCGTCCGGCATGATCATGCTGAAGTCGGTGATGCGGAGCGCGTCCTTCCAGGTCGAGAGGTCCGCGTCCCGGGTCATGGAGGGCGCCTGCGCCAGCCGGGGGATGGCGACGTGGGGCGGATGGGGCGACAGGGCCGCCAGGACGGGCAGGCAGAGACAGGCGCTGATCAGAGCCGGAAGGCGCATGAAAGATCCCCGGGGAGCGGTTCGAGGAGGCCTACGAGGACCTTCGCAGGTCCGTTTAGCCTGAATCTCAGATCCGCTGACGGCCCCGGAACGCCTGCTCGTAGGCCGCGGTGCTCGCCTCCAGGCCGCCGTCTTCCACTTCGCCGATGAGGTCGTAGGCGTGGGCCTCAACCCCGAGCCGGGTCACACCTGGGGCTGCGGGGCAGCCACAGGTGTGGGGCACCCGGCCGGGCGTTGACGCCAGGAAGGCCCCGACTAGGACCGCCCTCGCTCCCGGAAGGCCTGCTCGTAGGCCGCGGTGCTCGCCTCCAGGCCGCCGTCCTCCACTTCGCCGATGAGGTCGTAGGCGTGGGCCTTCACGATCCGAACCCGCTGGATGGTGTTCGCCTGCGGGCTGCCATCCACGAGGAGGACGTTGCCGTCGATCTCAGGGGCCTGGCCCTGGTGGCGGCCCTTCACGATGAGGTCCGTCTCCTCGTGGGCCCCTTCCACCAGCACGTCGATGACCTGGCCCACCTTCTCCTGGTTCTTCTCCCGGGCGATCTTCTGCTGCAGCTCGAGGATGCGCCGTTTGCGGGCCTCCTTGGTGCGCCTGGGGACCGGATCACCCAGGGCGTGGGCGGAGGTGCCCTCCTCGGGGCTGTAGGTGAAGACGCCCACGTGATCGAAACGGGCCTCCTGCACGAAGGCCTTCAGCTCCTCGAAGGCGGCCTCGTCCTCGCCGGGGAAGCCCACGATGAAATTGGAGCGGATCGCGATGCCTGGCACGAGGCGGCGCACCTTCTCCAGCAGCTTCCGGAAGGAGGCGCGGCTCCCGCCCCGGGCCATGGCCTTGAGGATGGCGGCGTCCGCGTGCTGCAGGGGCATGTCGAGGTACTTCGCGCAGTTCGGCGTCTCGGCCATGGCGTGCAGCAGACCGTCGGTCAGCCGGTTCGGATAGGCGTAGTGGATGCGGAACCAGCGGAGGCCGTCCACTTCGCCCAGGGCGCGCACCAGTTTCTCCAGGGCGTCCGGATCGCCGAAGTCGCGGCCGTAGTCCGTGGTGTCCTGGCCCACGAGGCTGATCTCCAGCACGCCCTGGGCCACGAGGTTGCGGGCCTCGGCCACCACGCTCTCGACGCTGCGGCTGCGCTGGCCGCCCCGTAGCCGGGGGATCACGCAGAAGGCGCAGCTGTGGTCGCAGCCCTCGCTGATCTTGAGGTAGGCGCTGGCCCTGGGGGTGGTGAGCATCCGGGGGCTGGCCTCGGTGTAGAGGTAGTCCGGGTTCGGATCCAGCTCGAAGGCCGCCCCTGCGCCGATGACCTCGGCGATCTGCTCGATGTCCCGGGTGCCCAGGCAGGCATCGATCTCGGGCATCTCCGCCATCAGCTCGTCCCGGTACCGCTCCACCAGGCAGCCGGCCACGATGAGCTTCTCGCAGGCGCCCTCCTGTTTCATGGCGGCGGCCTGGAGGATGGCCTCCACGCTCTCCTGCTTGGCGGCGTCGATGAAGCCGCAGGTGTTCACCACCAGCACCTGGGCCTCCTCCAGCACGGGGGTGATCTGGTAGCCCTTCAGGCGCAGGTGGCCCAGCATGACCTCGGAATCCACGAGGTTCTTGGGGCAGCCCAGGGACATGAATCCGACTTTGGTCAACGTGGCTCCGGACCCCGACGGGGGTGAACCTCATAGAATACCGCCGCCCGCCGATGAAGTCAGCAGCGCTGTGCTAGACTCATCCTCCCTTTCCGGACCCCCCATGAAGCTCACCCTCCTGGTCGATGGCGCCCTCCATCCGGTGAACCTGACGGAGGAGGGGCTCACCATCGGCCGGGGTGACCAGGCCACCATCCGCATCCAGACGAATGCCGTGAGCCGGGTCCACGCCCGGATCTTCCTGAAGGACGGCATCCCCTATGTCCAGGACCTGAAGTCCCTGAATGGCACCAGCCTCAACGGGATTCCCCTCACGGAGCCGGCCCCCTTCCGCATGGGAGACTCTGTGCTGCTGGGGGAGGCCCTGGTGAAATGGATGCCCGAGGGCGGTTCTGCCCAGGAATCCACCGTGGCCGGCTTGAACCAGGCCCTGGCCGCCAAGGCCTCGGCGTCCCGCATCTCCCTGGAGGACCGGGCCTTCGACGCCTCGGGATCGATCCTGGTGCCCCATGCCAGCCTGAACGAGATGCTGGCCCAGGCCAGCGGCCAGCACCCGGCCGCGGATGCCGCCACCCTGTTCCAGCGCCTGGCGGGCATGGCGGGCACCCTGCTCCGGGCCGCGGGTCTGAGCGAACTGCTGGAATCCGTGATGGGGCTTGTCACGGCGCAGATCCCCTGCCAGCGGGGCTTCATCCTGCTGAAGGACGCCACTGGAGAACTGGTGCCCGAGCTGGTCTGGGAGGAGCAGCCCGGGCTCCACGCCAACCCCATCAGCCGCACCATCGCCCGCACGGCCATGACCGACCGGGTGGCCATCCTCACCACGGACGCCCGCATGGATCCCCGGTTCAGCGCCGGCGAGAGCATCAAGATCCACGGGATCACCTCGGCCCTCTGCGCGCCCCTCATCGTGGAGGAGCAGGCCCTTGGCGTGATCTACCTGGAGACGAGCCTCAACAAGGGCGGCTTCAAGCGGGAGGACGAGCACCTGCTGAGCGCCATGGCCAACTTCGCCGCCGTGGGCATCCAGCGCGAGCGGGAGGCCAAGTTCCGGCAGCGGCTGGAGCGCTACCACAGCCCGGCGGTGGTGGACCAGATCCTGAAGAACAGCCAGAGCAAGGAGGCGCCGGCCCTGCAGGCCCGGCGCTGCGAGATCAGCGTCCTCTTCGCCGACATCTCCGGCTTCACCCGCATCAGCGAGGGCATGGAGCCGCTCAAGCTGGCCGGCATCCTGAACCGCACCTTCGAGGCCCTGACCGACCAGATCTTCAACCGGGGCGGCACCCTCGACAAGTACATCGGCGACGCCATCATGGCCTTTTTCGGCGCTCCGAATCCCGATCCCGACCACGCCCGGCATGCGGTGGAGGCGGCGGTGGCCATGCAGGAGGTGCTCCGGATCCTCAACGCCGAGCGGCCCGAGGGCTACCCCGAGCTGCGGATGCGCATCGGCATCAACAGCGGCGAGGCCTTCGCGGGCGACATCGGCTGCGAGAAACGCATGGACTACACCGTGATGGGCAGCACCGTGAACCTGGCCTCGCGGCTGGAGAGCGGGGTGGCCAAGCCCGGCCAGATCGTGGTGGGCCCCCGCACGGCCGAACTCCTTGACCCGTCCCGGCTCCGCCAGATGGAATCTTTCGCCCTCAAGAACATCGAACAGGAGGTCCAGCCCTTCGAGGTGATGTGGGCCCCCGACGCGCCCACGGCGGTGTACGGACGCAAATGAATGCGAAAGGCCCCGGCCGGGGGCCGGGGCCTTCATTGGTTCTCTCGTTCTGAGGGGTCAGCGCGGGGTGTTCTGTCCGGCGGGCCAAGTCCCGAAGGCCAGGATGCAGAGGACGATGATCATGCCGATGCCGGGTACCAGGCAGAGCAGGGCCATGGCGCCGTTGTAGCCGGCCTTGGCGAAGATCCGCCAGAAGCAGAAGATCGGGAAGATGATCATCGCCAGGATGACCACGAGCCAGACCATGCATCCGGCGGCGGCAAGGCCCGCCAGGGCGGCATCGTTGGAATGGGGCTGGAGCGCCCCGAACAGGGGAAGGAGGGCCGGAATCGGCATGAATCACCTCAGGGTATGGGTTTCGGTGATTTTATGCGATCAAGGGCCCGATGCCACTATTCTTTGATGAAATCCTTCCAGAGCATCGACGGCTGGATGCCGGAATTCCGCTGGTACTTGCCGGTCTCGTAGCTGTCGTATTCGCCGCTCACGGTGTGGTAGAAGATCTGGCAGATGGCCACGCCGGGATAGATGCGCACCGGCTGGATGCAGCTGATCTCCAGGGTCCAGTAGCCGCAGAAGCCGATATCCCCGAACCCGGCGGTCACGTGGACAAAGAGGCCCAGCCGCCCCACGCTGCTGCGGCCCTCCAGCATGGGCACCATGCCGTGGGTCTCGGTGTACTCCTGGGTGCGGCCCAGGTAGAGGCGGCCGGGCTCCAGGAGGAGGCCCTCCGCGGGGATCTTCAGGAACTCGATGCCGTTGGGCTTGGCCATGTCCAGCTCGCGGTCCGTGTAGACCGCCAGATCCTCCCCCAGCCGCAGGTTGTAGCTGTTGGGGTTCAGCTGGGCGTCGTTCCAGGGGTCGATGCGGATCCGGCCCTGGGTCCGGGCCTCGAGGATCTGCCGGCCGGTGAGGATCATGCCGCCTCCCAACGGGCGGCGCCCGCTCGCGCGGGCGCCGGTTCCGGGATGCCTCCCGCCATCAGCGGTCGACCTTGATGACCAGGGACTTGGAGATGATGTCCTGCAGGCCCTTGCGCTCGCCACCCAGGATGATCAGGTAGGGCAGGCCGAAGAGCACGCCATTCACCAGGTAGCCCAGCATGCGCAGCACGGCGGTGGTGACGTCGATGCGGCCGGTGGGGTTGTCCTCGGGGACCACCCGCAGCTTCATCATCTTCTTCCCGGGGCTGGCGCCGAACTTGATCCAGCAGTAGGGGATGAAGAACCAGGCGTACCCGATCGCCACGACCATGTGGAGCAGGCCGATCAGGGCGGAGACGAGACAGGCGCCAGGACCGAGGATGTAGCCCAGGATCATCTGGAAGACGAAAATGACCACCCAGAGGGCTACGAGAGGGGCGGCGTCGATGAGGACGGCCAGGAGGCGGGTCAGGAAGTCCCCCCGCTCGCCCGTGGGCTGGGCATCGTCGGGGACGTTGGGCAGGTAGGGGAGGACGAAGCCGGGCAGGGGACCGTCGTAGGCGGAGGCACCGGGATGGGTGAATTCCCCGAAGGGCTTGGGCGGCGGGGGCGGGGCCACCGGCGGGATGGGGGGCGGCACGGGGGGTGTCGCGGGCTGGTTCGGCACGGGGCCGGTGGCGGGCGTCTGGAGCTCGATCTGCGGCTCCGGGGCCCCGCCCCCTCCGTGGATGGCGGCCAGGTCGGCGGCGGACATGCGGACGGTGCCCAGCGGGGGGGCCACCGGGGCCTCCTCCCGGCTGATGGCCACGGTGGGGCTGGCCTCAGGCCGGGGGTCCTGGAAGGTGAGCTGGACCTGGCCGAGGGTGATGCGGTCCCCGTCCCGCAGCGGCGAGGACTGCACGCGGTTCCCGTTCACGAGCACGCCGTTGCTGCTCTGGAGATCCTGGATCTCGTAGCCTCCCGCGACCTTCCGGACCACGCAGTGATGCCGGCTGATGCTGGGATCCGGCAGGCGCAGGGTGTTGTCCAGCTCCCGCCCCATGTGGACTTCGTTGTCCACGATCTCGAACTCTCGGATGCCTGCGCTCTCGTGCACCAGCAGCTTGGCCATGGAAACCTCAAGGGAATGGGATGGCCGGAAGTGTAGCGCATCCAGCCAGGGCTGTGGCAAGGAGAGGCACCCGTCCTCGTAGCCGGTTCTTTCTTGACGGGGTGCTGTGGACCCGCCAACCTGCGAGTATTCCCGGTCGAGGTGGAGGGGGCATGGTGCTCTTCAATGCAGCCACAAAGGAGCTGACGGCCAAGATCGTCTACTACGGCCCGGGGCTCTGTGGCAAGACCACCAATCTGCAGCATATCTACGACACCCTGCCCCAGGACGGGCGGGGCAAGATGCTTTCCCTGGCCACCCAGACCGACCGCACCCTCTTCTTCGACTTCCTCCCCATCGAACTGGGCACCATCCGGGGCATGAAGACCCGCATCCAGCTCTACACGGTGCCGGGCCAGGTGTTCTACGACGCCACCCGCAAGCTGGTGCTCCGGGGCGCCGACGCGGTGGTGTTCGTGGCGGATTCCCAGGCGCCGGCCCTGGAAAGCAACAAGGAGAGCTTCCAGAACCTCATCGCCAACCTCAAGGAACAGGGGACGGACCTCTCGAAGATCCCCCACGTGATCCAGTGGAACAAGCGGGACACCCCCAATGCCCTGCCCGTGCCCACCCTCAACCACGAGATCAACCTCTTCGCCGCCCCCACCTTTGAGGCCTGCGCCATGCGCGGCGAGGGCGTGAAGGAGACCCTCACCGGCGTGGCCCGGCTGGTCCTGAAGCACCTGGCGGAGAAATACGGCGGCGGCGTGGTGGAGGAGCCCGCCTTCATGGCCGGGATCCCAGCGCCCGGGCCCGCGACCCACAGCGAGCCCCTGGAGGTGGAGGAGCTGTCCGCCGGCGAGCTGCTGGAGGAGATCGAGGAGATCCCCGCGGACGCCGCGGCCCAGGCCGCCCACGCTCCCCAGCCCGCCCACCTGCCCCATAGCAGCGTCGTCGAGGTGCCGGTGGTCCTGGATCGCAGCCTCTTCAACGGCGAGAACCCCGTCGAGATCAAGCTGAAGCTGTATATCAAGTAGGACGAAAAACGCCGCGCGTTTTTCGTCATCGCGCGGACGCAATCCGCGCGCTTGGGGCACACTGGAGCTTTGGATTCGAGGCTCGTCCATGTCCCAGAAGGTGGTCACCCGCTTCGCCCCGTCGCCCACGGGCATGCTCCACATCGGGGGCGTCCGCACGGCGCTGTTCTGCTGGCTGTTCGCGCGGCAGCACCGGGGCACCTTCATCCTGCGCATCGAGGACACGGACCTCTCCCGCAGCACCGACGACAATATCCGCATCATCGAGGACGGCATGGCCTGGTGCGGCCTGGACTGGGACGAGGGCCCCATCCCCGGCGATCCCCAGGCCTGGCGGGGGCCGAACGGCCCCTACCGCCAGATGCAGCGCATGGAGAGCCACTACCGGCCGGCCCTGGAGAAGCTGCTGGCCGAGGGCCGGGCCTACCGCTGCCGCTGCTCGAAGGAGACCCTGGACGCCGCCCGTGCCGAAGCGGAGCGGGCGGGGCGCATCTTCCAGTACCCCGGCACCTGTCGCGAGGCGGGCCATGACGCCAGTCAGCCTTTCGCCGTGCGGCTGAAGATGCCCCAGGGCGGCGAGTCCTGGCTGGAGGACGGCTGCATCGTCTTGCGGGACCTCATCAAGGGCGACCTGCGCTTCCCGGCCACCAGCCTGGACGACTGGATCCTGGCCCGCACGGACGGCACCCCCACCTACAATTTCTGCGTGGTGGTGGACGACACCTCCATGGGCGTCACCCACGTCATCCGCGGAGATGACCACGTGGCGAACACGCCCAAGCAGATCGCCCTGTACCATGCCTTCGGATTCGATCTGCCGGCCTTCGCCCACGTGCCCATGATCCTGGGGAAGGATGGGGCCAAGCTCAGCAAACGCCACGGCGCGACCAGCATCACTGAGTACCAGGCCATGGGCCTGCTGCCCTCTGCCGTCCGGCTGGCCCTGGCGCGACTCTCCTGGACACCCAAGGTCGACGGAAAGGCCGTGGAATCCGCCGAGGAGGAACTGCTCACGGACGAGCAGATGATCCAGCTCTTCGACCTCGCCGACTGCCAGAAGAGCCCCGCCCGCTTCGACATGGACAAGCTCCAGTGGATCAACCAGAAGCTCATCCAGCGGGCCTCCTGGCAGGAGCTGGAGCCCCACCTGCGTCCGTTTCTTCCGGAGGCCTGGTCCGGGAAGCCCGATGGCTGGAAGGCGCTGGCGATCCACAGCACCCAGAAGGGCAAGTCTCTCACCGAGATGGCGGAGGCCCTGCGCTTCACCTTCGGGCGCCCCGCCGAGTTCGACGCCAAGGCAGTGGAGAAGTTCCTCACGGACGCCGTGAAGCCCGCCCTGCGCGACCTCTGCGCCCTGACCGACTACAGCCACGAGGCCTTGGAGGCCGGATTCAACGCCATCCTCGAGCGGCACGGCCTCAAGACCAAGGATCTCGCCCAGGCCCTCCGCGTGGCCCTCTGCGGAAAGCCTGTCAGCCCCGGCATCTTCGATACCCTGATGCTCGTCGGCCGAGAGGAAGTGGCGGCCCGCCTGGAGAAGTGGCTCTGATGGACCTCACGGAATTCACCCAGATCACCCTTGCCGTGCTGGAGGACCATGGCGTGGCGGCGTACGCCCCCACGATCATCTCGGACGAGGCAGTCCAGGTGATCCAGGGGATCCCCCCGGACATCGACCCGCGAGAGGCCCTCCAGGAGACGGTGCTGCGTCTGGGGCTGGAGCAGTCCGAGTTCTACTTCGGGGTGAAGTCGGGTCCGGGCGAGGTCACCACCGGTTTCCACACCCCGGTGGGCACCCGCTTCCAGTGCATCTCCCAGCTGCACCAGGGGTTCATGGTGTCGGATCTCGCGGCCTGTCCCTGGTGGACCCTTGATGGGGGCCGAGAGCAGTAGCCGGAGGGTTCTGGGCCCCTCGATTCCGCCATCCGGGTGGGCAGCGAGAACCGATTTCCGGAGGGGGTGGCCGGGCGGGTATCTTGGAGGTTTGCCATCCGCCCCTTCCCGGTGAGTCCCCATGCCTGCTGACCTGCCCACCCCCGAGTCCAAGAGCCTCCACTTCATCGAGGAGATCGTCGAGGCGGATCTCGCGTCCGGGAAGCACGGCGGGCGGGTGCTCACGCGCTTCCCCCCGGAGCCGAACGGCTACCTGCATATCGGCCATGCGAAGAGCATCTGCCTGAACTTCGGCCTGGCGGCGACCTACGGCGGGGCCACGAACCTGCGCTTCGACGACACCAACCCGGTGAAGGAGGACGTGGAGTACGTGGATTCCATCCGCGAGGACGTGCGATGGCTGGGCTTCGACTGGAAGGGCGAGCACTACGCCTCGGACTACTTCCAGTTCCTCTACGACTACGCGGAGTATCTGGTCGAGCAGGGCAAGGCCTACGTCTGCGATCTCTCCGAAGCGGAGATCCGCGAGTACCGGGGCAACTTCCACACCCCCGGCAAGGCGAGCCCCTTCCGGGACCGCACCCCGGCGGAGAACCTGGATCTCTTCCGGCGCATGCGGGCCGGGGAGTTCCCGGATGGATCGCGGGTGCTGCGGGCGAAGATCGACATGCAGAGCGGCAACATGAACCTTCGGGACCCCCTCATGTACCGCATCCGCAGGGCCCACCACCACCGGACCGGCGACGCCTGGCTGATCTACCCGATGTACGACTACGCCCATGGGGTGTCCGACGCCCTCGAGACCATCACCCACTCCATCTGCACTCTGGAATTCGAGGACCACCGTCCGCTCTACGACTGGTTCCTGGAGCAGGACGTGGAGGGCCGGTTCTTCCAGCGCCCCCTGCCGCGGCAGATCGAGTTCGCCCGTCTCAACTTGACCTACACCGTGATGAGCAAGCGCCGCCTCCTGCTGCTGGTGCAGGAAGGCCACGTCAAGGCCTGGGACGATCCGCGCATGCCGACCATCTGCGGCCTGCGGCGGCGGGGCTACACGCCGGAGAGCCTGCGCGCCTTCGCGGAGCGGGTGGGCGTGGCCAAGCGGGACACGGTCATCGACGTGGGCCTGCTGGAGTTCGCCATCCGCGAGGATCTGGAGAAGAAGGCGCCGCGGGCCATGGCCGTCCTGCGTCCCCTCCGGGTGGTCATCGAGAACATGACCGAAGGCGAGGTCCACTGGCTGAGCCTGCCCAACCACCCGGAGGATGCCTCCCTCGGCAGCCGGAAGGTGCCTTTCGGGCGGGACATCCTCATCGAGCGGGACGACTTCCGGGAGGAGGCCCCCAAGAAGTGGTTCCGCCTGGCGCCGGGGGCCGAGGTCCGGCTCAAGGGGGCCTGCCTGGTCCGCTGCACGGACGTGATCCGCGACGCGGCCGGGGAGGTCGTGGAGCTGCGCTGCACCTGGGATCCCGCCTCCCTGGGCGGGGATGCCCCGGATGGCCGGAAGGTGAAGGGAACCCTCCACTGGGTCTCGGCCGCCCATGCCGTGCCGGCCGAGGTCCGGCTCTACGACCGCCTGTTCACGGCCGAGAACCCCATGGATGTGGCCGAAGGTGGCGACTGGCGGGACACCCTGAACCCCGACTCCCTGGAGGTTCTCGCCGGGGCCCGGGTGGAGCCCGGTCTGGCGGACGCCGCCCCCGGGACCCGGATCCAGTTCGAGCGCCTGGGCTACTTCTGCGCCGACGCCGATGGCCGGCCCGGGGCCCCCGTGTTCAACCGGACAGTGGGGTTGAAGGATTCCTGGGCGAAGATCGAGGCCAAGCAGTAGGCCTTCGCTTCTCTGGATTCCGGCTGTGACCCAGGTCGCAAGGTCCCGGGCCCCGTTCTTTCCGTAAGTGCCGGGAGGGCGGGGGGTCTGGTAGGCTCGATGGGTTGGGCGTCCTAGCGGGAGGCCCTGCCGGGAAGCCGCCCATGGACACGCTCGCGAGCCTGCTTCACACCTCACCCGCCATCGCCTGGATGGTGGTGAAGATCGTCATCGTCTTCGGGGGTGTACTCACCCTGGCGGCGGTGTTCACCTGGGTGGAGCGACGGGGATCGGCCATGATCCAGGACCGCATCGGACCCAACCGGGCCGCCCTCTTCGGAAAGATCAGGATCATCGGCCTCCAGCAGCTCCTGGCGGACGGCATCAAGTTCTTCTTCAAGGAGGACCTGGAGCCCGCAGACGCCAACAAGGGGCTCTTCTGGCTGGCTCCCTTCCTGGCCTTCGTGCCCGCCATGCTGGGCTTCGCCGTCATCCCCTTCGGCCGGGACTTCGTCAGCGGGGGCACCACCTACCACCTGTCCGTGCTGGACCCCGGCAACGGCATGGGGATGCTCTACCCCCTGGCCATCGGAGGCCTGGCCGTCTACGGCGTCCTGGTGGCGGCCTGGTCCAGCAACAACAAGTGGTCGATCCTCGGCGGCATGCGTGCCTCGGCGGCCATGGTGAGCTACGAGATCGGCATGAGCCTCGCGGTGGTGGCCCTCTTCATGACCACCGGCGGCTACGATCCGCGGGAGATCATCGCGGCCCAGGGCCATCTCCCCTGGCACTGGAACGTCGTCCCGCACTTCTTCGGCTTCATCGTCTTCTTCACCTGCATGTTCGCGGAGACGAACCGGCTCCCCTTCGACTTCGCCGAGGGCGAGAGCGAGATCGTGGCCGGGTTCAACACCGAGTACGGAAGCATGAAGTTCAGCCTCCTGGCCCTGGCGGAGTACGGGCACATGATGACGGCCTCGGCCCTCGTCGCGACCCTCTACTTCGGCGGTTGGCAGGTCCCCTTCGTGCAGAACCCCACGGTGGCGCTATCGATCACCAGCTTCGTGCTGAAGCTGGTCTTCTTCGCCTGGGTCTTCGTGTGGGTCCGCTGGACCCTGCCGCGGTTCCGCTACGACCAGCTGATGCATCTGGGCTGGAAGGTCATGCTTCCGCTCTCCATGGGCAACCTGGTCTTCCACGCCTGGCGCATGAGCCAGGGACACTGAGGAGAGGGACATGGGTGTCGTCGTCAAGAAGGTCGAGCTGAGCTGGCTGGACCGCACCTACGTCTGGCCCGTCATGAAGGGCATGGGCATCACCTTCAACCATTTCATCAAGCAGCTGTTCACGCGGACGTCCAAGCGGTACACCATCCAGTACCCGGAGATGAAGAAGCAGATGCCGGCCGGCTACCGCGGCCTGCACGAGCTCAAGCGCTTCGAGGACGGCGCCATCAAGTGCGTGGCCTGCTTCATGTGCGCGGAGGCCTGCCCGGCCCGGTGCATCAGCATCGAAGCGGAAGAGTTCAGCGACCTGAACATCACCCAGGGCTTCGAGGAGAAGCGCCCCCAGGTCTTCAAGATCGACATGCTCCGGTGCATCTACTGCGGCATGTGCGAAGAGGCCTGCCCCAAGGACGCCATCTGGCTCCGCAACGACTACGAAGTGGCCGCCTACGACCGCCTGTCCATGCAGTACGGCAAGTGGGACCTGATGAACACCTATGCCGAGGCCGACGGTAAGGATCGGATCGCCGCGGATCCGACCCCCTCCGTGGCGCGCCGCGCCATCGCGATGTAAGGAGGCGCCATGTTCCTGGCCTTTGCCCTCATCACGCTCCTGGGCGCCCTGGGGATGCTGCTGCAGAAGAACATCATCGTGGCCGGCCTCTTCATGGTCGCCGCCTTCTTCGGCATCGCGGGGCTGTTCGTGCTGCTGGCCAATCCCGTGGCGGCGGCCCTGCAGATCATCGTCTACAGCGGCGCGATCATGGTGCTGGTGCTCTTCGTCATCATGATGCTCAGCAGCCACGAGGAGGAGGCGCCCGAGGCCTCCCGCCCCGTCCAGCGCTGGCTGTCCGTGGCGCTCGTCGTGGCGCTGGCGGTGGGCGCCGTGAAGCTGGTGCTGGCCTCCAGGGCTGTGCAGGAATTGGCGGTCCGGGGCTCGGCCATGCCCCGGGCGGTGACCCTGCAGGGCGTGGGGGCCGTGCTCTTCGCCGACCACATCCTCGGTTTCGAGGTGGCGGGACTCATGCTGCTGGCCGCCATGGTGGGCGCCGTTGCCCTGACGAAACGGAATCTGTGAGGGGCATGCGATGACCGGAATGGACGCGATCCTCCACGGCGGCCTCCAGGGGTACCTGGTGGTGGCCCTCCTCCTCTTCGCCATCGGGCTGGCGGCGGTGCTCCTGCGCCGCACGCTGCTGATGCAGTTCATGGGCGTCGAGCTGATGCTCAATGCCGCGAACGTGGCCCTGCTCGCCTTCGCCCGCTACCGGGGTGGGGATCTGCAGGCCACGGTCTTCTACCTCTTTATCATCGCCGTGGCCGCCTGCGAGGCCGCGGTGGGACTGGCCCTGATCATCGGCCTCTACCGGCACCGGGACACCACCGACTCGGACCGGACCGCCAGCCTTAAGCAGTGAGGAAGCGATGAACAAGTACTACTGGCTCATTCCGATCCTCCCCCTGCTGGGCTCGGTCTTCAACGGCATCCTGGGCAGACGCGCCGGCAAGGGCGCCGTCACCTTCGTCGGCCTTGGGACGGTGCTCGGCTCCCTCGTCCTGGCGTTCTCCGCCTTCTTCGCCATGAAGGCCCTGCCGGACCACCGGCTCGTGCTGAACTTCGGCGAGTGGATGGGCGTGGGCAGCATGAGCGTGCCCTTCGGCTTCGTGATCGACACCCTGAGCGGCACCATGATGCTGGTGGTGGCGGGCATCGGCTTCCTGATCCACGTCTACTCCGTCGGGTACATGCACGACGACGAAGGCTACGGCCGGTTCTTCAGCTACATGAACCTCTTCGTGTTCTTCATGCTGACCCTGGTGCTGGGCTCCAGCCTGCCGCTCATGTTCGTGGGCTGGGAGGGCGTGGGCCTCTGCTCCTACCTGCTCATCGGCTACTACTTCGAGACGGATTTCGCCCCCGACGCCGGCCTCAAGGCCTTCCTCATGAACCGCGTGGGCGACCTCGGTGTGGCCATCGGCATGATGGTCCTCTTCGCGGCCTTCGGCACCCTGACCGTGGGGGACATCCTCCTCCGGGCCGGGCACCTGGCCCCCGAGGCGGGTTTCGGCATCCTCACCTTCGCCACCCTCATGCTCTTCGTGGGCGCCACGGGCAAGAGCGCCCAGCTGCCCCTCTACCTCTGGCTGCCGGACGCCATGGCGGGTCCCACGCCCGTCAGCGCCCTCATCCATGCGGCCACCATGGTGACCAGCGGCATCTACATGATCTGCCGCCTGGCGCCGGTCTTCACCCTGGCCCCCATCACCATGGACGTGGTGGCCTGGGTGGGCGCGGCCACGGCCCTCTTCGCCGCGACCATCGGCCTCGTGCAGCGCGACATCAAGAAGGTGCTGGCCTATTCCACCGTCTCCCAGCTGGGCTACATGTTCCTGGGCCTGGGCGCCTCCGGTTTCGCGGCGGGCTTCTTCCATGTCTTCACCCACGCCTGGTTCAAGGCCCTCCTCTTCCTCGGGGCCGGCAGCGTGATCCACGCCATGCACCACGAGCAGGACCTCTTCAAGATGGGCGGCCTCAAGGCGAAGATGCCCCTCACCTTCTGGACCATGCTGGCGGCCACCCTCGCCATCATCGGCTTCCCGGGCACCTCGGGCTTCGCCAGCAAGGACGAGATCCTCTACCTGGCCTACCTGAAGAGTCCGGCCCTCTGGGTGATCGGCGTCGTGGCGGCCTGCTGCACGGCCTTCTACATGCTCCGGCTCTTCACCCTGGCCTTCCTGGGCGAGCCGAGGGACCACCACGCCCACGACCATGCCCACGAGAGCCCCGCCTCCATGACCCTGCCCCTGGTGGTGCTGGCGGTGGGCTCTGTCCTGGCGGTCTGGCTGGGCTGGCCCAAGGCCTTCGGCGGCGAGTTCCGCATCGAGGAGTGGCTCTCCTCGGCCGTCACCTACGGCCAGCTCCACGCGGCCCATGGCGAGCATGGCAGCGCCCAGCTGCCCCTGATCCTGGCGTCCGTCTCCACGATCCTGGGCCTGGGCTTCGCCTTCTTCGGCTACCTCACCTACCGGAACGGCCTGGCCGTGGCCGAGGCGCGGGCGGCGAAGTTCCCGGTCGTCCACAAGGTTCTGCTGAACAAGTACTACGTGGACGAGGGCGTGGAGTTGGTGATCCTCGGCCCCATCCGCTGGTTCGGCAACCTGCTGTGGAAGCTCTTCGACGTGATCATCATCGACGGCGTGGGCGTGAACCTGCCCGGGGCCCTGGCCAGGGTCTTCGGGGACTTCACGGCCCTTTTCCAGACCGGCCGGGTGCGCAACTACGCGCTCAGCATGGCCCTGGGTGCCGCGGTCCTCCTTTACGTCTTCCTGAAGTAGGTGGGGCGATGACCTGGCTGAACTCCCATCCCCTCTCCTTCCTGGTCTTCGCGCCGGCCCTCCTGGGCTTCCTGCTGATGGCCCTGCCGCATTCCGTCGCCAAGCTCGCGCGGCTGCTGGGCCTGCTGTCGGCCCTGGCCGTCTTCGTGCTCAGTCTGGCCTGGCTGCTGGGCCGCACCCCCGAGGCGGGGGCCTTCCTCGTCGAGCACGCACCCTGGTTCACCCTGGTGGGCCTTCCCGTGGATTATTCCCTCGCCGTCGATGGCCTGAACCTCTGGCTGGTCCTCCTCACGACCTTCCTGGTGCCCCTCACCATGCTGGGCACCTGGAACAGCCTGAAGGACCGCATGGGGACCTTTGCGGCCCTGTTCCTCCTGCTGGAGACCGGCATGCTGGGCGCCCTTGTGGCCCAGGACCTGTTCCTCTTCTACCTCTTCTGGGAGGCCATGCTCATCCCGATGTACTTCATGATCGGGGTCTGGGGCGGAGACGAGCGGCGCTACGCCGCCAACAAGTTCTTCCTGTTCACCCTGAGCGGATCCCTCCTCTGGCTGGTGGCCCTGCTCTTCCTGGCCGGCAAGGCCGGGAGCTTCGCCCCCGCGGTGATGGCCCAGGCGGCCACGGCGCTTCCCTTCGCCGCCCAGTGCTGGCTGTTCATCGCCTTCGCCGTGGCCTTCGCCATCAAGGTGCCGCTCTTCCCGCTCCACACCTGGCTCCCGGATGCCCATGTCCAGGCCCCCACGGCCGGCTCGGTCATCCTGGCGGGCGTCCTGCTGAAGCTGGGCGGATACGGCTTCATCCGGTTCGCCATCCCCATGTTTCCCCAGGCGGCCATGCACTATGCCAGGCCCCTCGCGCTGCTGAGCGTGATTGCCATCATCTACGGCGCCCTGGTGTCCATGGTGCAGCGGGACATCAAGAAGCTGGTGGCCTACTCCTCCGTGAGCCACATGGGCTTCGTGATGCTCGGGCTGGCATCCATGACCGTGATCGGCACCCAGGGCGCCATGCTCCAGATGCTGAACCACGGCATCAGCACCGGCGCGCTCTTCCTCCTGGTGGGCATGCTCTACGACCGGGCCCACACCCGCATGATCGCCGACTTCGGCGGGGTGGCCGTGAAGATGCCCATCTTCACGACCTTCTTCCTGATCGTGACCCTCAGCTCCATCGGCCTCCCCCTCACGAATGGGTTCGTGGGCGAGTTCTGGATCCTGAACGGGACCTTCCTCTCCGGCTTCGGCTGGGGCCGCGCCTATGCCATCGTCGCCACCCTGGGCGTGGTGCTGGGCGCCGTCTACATGCTGTGGATGGTCAAGCGGGTCTTCTGGGGTCCGGAGAACAAGGACGAGGACAGTGGCACCCACCATCTGCACAGCGACCTGAACGCCCGGGAGATCGCCGTCATGCTGCCGATCGTGGTGCTCATCCTCTGGATGGGCATCCACCCCAGGACCTTCGTGGCGGCCAGCGAGGCCCCCGTGACGGCCCTGCTGAAGGATACCGGCGCCCCCGCCATCCGGCCCCTGATCCTGCCGGCCGTCCCGGCCGGGCCTGAGGCCGTGTCGGCCGAAGCCACCCCTGAGGGGCCCGCCCCCGCCTCCCACGAGGTGCATCCATGATCATCACCCCCAGCCAGTGGGCGGCCCTCCTGCCGCTGCTCCTCCCGGCCCTGGGCGCCTGCCTGATCCCCCTGATGGCCCTCGACCGGGATCAGGCCACCGCCAAGTGGATCCGCGGGGCCATGTACCTGACGGCCCTCCTTTCCGTGGCCGCGGGCTTCTGGTATCTCACGGACCTCTGGATGACCGGCGCCCAGCCCAGCTTCGGCCAGCTCCACATGGACCGCCTGGCCCAGTTCTCGGGCATCTTCGTGCTGGTGGCCGCGGCCATGACCATCCTCCAGTCCTGGGACCACTTCCACCAGGAGGGCTGGGTGAAGGGGGAGACCCTCTCCCTGCTGCTCTTCTCCGTGACGGGCATGATGCTCTTCACGGCCACCTCGAACTTCCTGGTCCTGTTCCTGGGCCTTGAGCTGTTCAGCCTGCCCCTCTACGCCCTGGTGGCCACGGTGCGGAACCGGGTCGAGGGTTCCGAGGGCGGCATGAAGTACTTCCTGACGGGGGCTGTGGCCTCCAGCTGCTTCCTCATGGGAGGCGTGCTGCTCTACGGCCTGGGTGGAAGCCTGGACCTGACCGTGGCCGCCACCGCCATCCGGACCCAGGGGCTGGGCTCCGATCCCATGGTCCTCGCCGGGGCCGCCCTGCTGCTGCTGGGCTTCCTCTTCAAGGTGTCGGCCGTTCCCTTCCACCAGTGGACGCCGGACGCCTACGAGGGCTCTCCCCATCCCATCGCCGGGTTCATGTCCGTGGCGACCAAGGGCGTGGCCTTCATCGCCCTCCTCCGGGTCTTCCCGGTCAGCCTCGCGGGGATGGGCGGGGCCGGGGTCCGGATGCAGGCCGCCCTGGCCTTCCTGGCGGTGCTCACCCTGGTGGTCGGAAACCTCACGGCCCTGGTGCAGACCAATGTGAAGCGCATGTTGGCCTACTCCAGCATCAGCCACGCAGGCTACCTCATGCTGGGCTTCGTGGCCGGCACGCCCGCCGCCTACACCGGCGTGCTGTTCTACCTGGTCATCTACCTGGCCATGAACATGGGCGCCTTCGGCCTCCTGACGGCTTTCGGCCTGGTGGGCGAGAAGACCACTTTCGAGGACCTGCGGGGCCTGGGCTGGAAGCGCCCGGCCATGGGCTTCTCCGCCGCCGTGTTCATGCTGAGCCTGGCGGGCATCCCCCCCATGGGCGGGTTCTACGGCAAGTACATGATCTTCAAGGAGCTGGTGGGGACCGGCCACGTGGGCCTGGCCATCCTGGGTGTTCTGGCGAGCCTGGTGAGCGCCTACTACTACCTGCGCTTCCTGGTGGCCCTCTTCCTCCAGGCTCCCAGCGCCGAGGCCGAACGCCTGGCCTCGGACCGGCCGGCGGTGCATGCCCCCCTGGCCGGCGCCACCGTGCTGGTATCGGCCGCCATCGTGCTGGCCGGCGGGTTCGTGCAGGCTTTCCTGGTGGACGGGTTCGCCCACCGGGCCATCCTGGAAGGGCTGGGGCTGATCCGGTAATTTTTTTCAGGTCCGCCTCAACCGGAACCAGGCTCTGGCGATCCATACATCGTTATGCAATGGTGGAAGGCCGGGTTATGCCCGGCCCTTGAGATCCGGAGAGCGGCGTCATGAAGCGGAATGCGTGGATCGGATTCGGCGGCGGTGTCCTGGCGGTGGCCGGGGTGGCGACCTACTTCGCGGCGAAGCCGAAGGACGAGGTGAAGTGGCGCAGCGTCAAGCTTGAGCGCGGCAACGTCACCCAGCGCATCAGCGCCACGGGCACGGTCAACGCCATGGTGCAGGTGGCGGTCGGCACCCAGGTCTCCGGCGTCATCTCGGCCCTCTACGTGGACTACAACAGCCTGGTCCGGAAGGGGCAGCTCATCGCCCAGATCGACTCGACGGTCTGGCAGACCCAGCTCCAGGATGCCCAGGCCAGCGTCCTCCGGGCCCAGGCCGCCTACGATTTCGCCAAGGCCGACTACGATCGCAGCAAGCGCCTGGCCCAGGACAAGCTTCTGGCGGACCAGGATCTCGACACCAAGGAGACCGCCCTGAAAACGGCCAAGGGCAACCTGGATTCCGCCAAGGCGACTGTGGACCGGGCCAGGGCGAACCTCGGGTACTGCAACATCACCGCCCCGGTGGATGGCGTGGTCATTTCCCGCCTGGCGGACGTGGGCCAGACCGTGGCGGCCAGCTTCAGCACGCCCAACCTGTTCCAGATCGCCCAGGACCTGTCGAAGATGAAGGTGCAGATCTCCATCGACGAGTCGGACATCGACCAGGTGAAGGTGGGCCAGCGGGGCTTCTTCACCGTGGACAGCCTGCCCGACAAGCAGTTTGTGGCCACTGTGAGCCAGGTGCGCCTCGAGCCCATCACCAACTCCAACGTGGTGACCTACAACGTGGTGATGGAGGTTCCCAACGAGCCCCTTCCCGGCACTGAGTCCGCCTCTGGGCCCTCCGGCGACCGCGCGGTCGAAACCGATCCCGAGAAGGCCTGGGAGCGCGCGAAAGACCGCGTACCCGAGGGCACCACGAAGGCGCAGTTCCTGGAGCGGTTCAAGGCCCGCATGGCTGAACGGGCCCGTGCCGCCGCCCCCGCGGCGCCTGTGGCCCGCAGTGCGGCGGACCGTCTGGCCGCGGCCCGCACCCCCGGCGGGGCCGGCCTGGTGGGCGGTCCCGTCTTCAGCGGGAACCTGGCCTTGCGGCCTGGCATGACGGCCAACGTGACGATCATGACGAACCAGCGCAAGGACGTCCTCCGCGTGCCGAACGCGGCACTCCGGTTCAATCCCGCCGCCTTCGTCAAGGACGAGAAGAAGCCCGAAGCCGTGGCGCCTCGCGCGGGCGGCCAGGGCCCGGGTCAGGGCCAGGGCCAGGGGCAGCAGCGCCCGGGGGGCGCCATCAATCGCGGCATGGTCGCCAAGCGTGAGGATCGTGTCTGGACGCTGGAGAACGGGAAGCCGAAGGCCGTCGTGGTCAAGGCGGGCATCTCCGACGGGCAGTTCACGGAGGTGAGCGGCGAGGCCCTCCAGGAGGGCATGGCCGTGCTGGTGGGCGTGGAGGAGGCCAAGAAGAATGGCTCCAACGGCCCCATGCCGCTGGGCGGCGCCCGTGGCATGCACTAGGCCGGGGGAGGCGCCGTGGCCCTGCTCGAATTCCTGAAGCTTGCCCTCTTCTCGGCATCGCCTGCGGCGATGCGCGAGACGCCGTTGTCCTCTCCTGTGGCCGGCTGAGGAGGCGCCGTGGCTCTGCTCGAGTTCCTGAAGCTTGCCCTCTTCGCCATCACGCGGAACAAGATGCGGGCGTTCCTGACGATGCTCGGCATCATCGTGGGCGTGGGGGCGGTCATCGCCATGATCGGCATCGGGGAGGGCTCGAAGCAGGCCTCCATCGCCCTCATCCGGAACATGGGCTCCAACATGCTGATGATTTTCCCGGGCCAGGGGACGAACCGCTTCGGCCCCCAGGCCATGGGCAGCGCGGACATCCTCCTGGAGACGGACGCGCCCCTCATCGAGCAGGAGCTCGGCGATTCGAGCGTTGTGGCCGCTACGCCCCAGGTCTCCACCACTCGTCCGGTCATCTTCCAGAACAACAACTACGTCACGCAGGTCCAGGGCACCAATACGGAGTTTCCCGAGATCCGCGGCTGGGAGCTGGAGGAGGGCCGGTTCTTCACGGAGAGCGAGGTCCGGGGCCAGGCCAAGATCTGCGTCATCGGCAAGACCGTCCAGACCAACCTCTTCCCCAACGGGGAGGATCCGGTGGGCCAGACCATCCGCATCGGCAACCTGCCCTTCCAGATCGTGGGCGTGCTGGAGAAGAAGGGCGCCGGCATGTTCGGCGACCAGGACGACCTCATCGTGGGCCCCTACACCACGGTCATGCGCAAGATCATGGGCCGGGACAAGATCCAGCGTCTCATCGTCAGCGCCCAGGAGGGCAAGGCGGAACTGGCGCAGGCCGAGGTCACGGCCCTGCTCCGCCAGCGCATGAAGCTCACGGCCAAGGACGACAACCCCTTCCAGATCCGGAAGCAGGACGACATCGTGCAGATGCAGACGCAGCAGGCGGGCATCCTCACGGCGCTGCTGGCGGTGGCCGCCAGCATCTCCCTGGTGGTGGGGGGCATCGGGATCTCCAATATCATGCTGGTGAGCGTCACGGAGCGGACGCGGGAGATCGGGATCCGCCGGGCCCTCGGCGCCACGCAGCGGAGCATCCTCTGGCAGTTCCTCACCGAGGCCATCGTCCTCGCCGTTTTCGGCGGGCTCATCGGCGTCGGGTTCGCCTTCACCACCATCGCGATCCTCCAGAAGTTCGAGATCCCGGCGGTGGCCCAGAACTGGGCCGTGGTCCTGGGCCTGGGTTTCAGCGGCATCGTGGGCGTGGTGGCGGGGTTCCTGCCCGCCCTCAAGGCCGCGAAGCTGGATGTGATCGACGCCCTGAGATACGAGTGATTCCACGCGATTCGACGCTGGCCCGGAGGCGCGTGGGATCGATAATGGAGGGTGCTCCTGGACGGGAGGCCCCATGGCCCTGTTCGAGTTCCTGAAGCTCGCCCTTTCTCTCGGCATCGCCTGCGGCGATACGCGAGGCCCCGTGGCAATCTCCTGGGTCCGGTAGGGGGTGAACCGTGGCTCTGCTGGAATTCCTGAAACTCGCCCTTTCTCTCGGTATCGTCTGCGGCGATACGCGAGGCCCCGTGGCAATCTCTTGGGTCCGGTAGGGGGTGAACCGTGGCTCTGCTGGAATTCCTGAAACTCGCCCTTTTTGCCATCACGCGGAACAAGATGCGGGCGTTCCTGACGATGCTCGGCATCATCGTGGGCGTGGGGGCGGTCATCGCCATGATCGGCATCGGCGAGGGGTCGAAGCAGGCCTCCATCGCCATCATCCGGAACATGGGCTCGAACATGCTGACCATCTTCCCGGGGGCGCCGGGGACCCACACCCACCACGGGCCCCAGGCCATGGGCAGCGCCGCGATCCTCAAGGAGGACGATGCCCACCTGATCCACCAGGAACTGGCCGCCTCCAGCATCCACGCCGCCACGCCCCAGGTCTCGACCACCCGACCGGTGGTCTACCAGAACAGCAACTACCTCAGCCAGATCCAGGGCACGGGCCCGGAGTTCCTCGAGATCCGCGGCTGGGAGCTGGAACAGGGCCGCTTCTTCACGGAAGGTGAGGTCAAGGGCCAAGCCAAGGTCTGCGTCATCGGCAAGACGGTCCAGGCCAACCTCTTCCCCAACGGGGAGGAGCCTCTGGGCCAGACCATCCGCATCGGGAATCTGCCTTTCCAGATCGTCGGGGTGCTGGAGAAGAAGGGCGCCGGCATGTGGGGGGACCAGGATGATCTCGTCGTGGGGCCCTATACCACGGTCATGCGGAAGGTCATGGGGCGGAACACCATCCAGCGGATCATGGTGAGTGCCCACGAGGGCGAGGCGGAACTGGCCGAGGCGGAGATCTCGGCCCTGCTCCGGCAGCACCTGAAGGTCCCGCCCCAGGAGGAGAACCCCTTCCACATCCGGAAGCAGGACGACATCGTGCAGATGCAGACGCAGCAGGCGGGCATCCTCACGACGCTGCTGGCGGTGGCGGCCAGCATCTCACTGGTGGTGGGGGGCATCGGGATCTCCAACATCATGCTGGTGAGCGTGACGGAGCGGACCCGGGAGATCGGCCTGCGGCGGGCCGCGGGGGCCACGCAGCGGAACATCCTGTGGCAGTTCCTGACGGAAGCCATCGCCTTGGCCGTCCTGGGCGGGCTGCTGGGGGTGACCGTGGCCTCGGTCGCCGTGGCCATCCTCCAGAAGGCCGAGATCCCGGCCGTCATGGAAACCTGGGCGGTGGTCCTCGGCCTGGGCTTCAGTGGCGCCGTCGGCGTGGTGGCGGGATTCCTGCCGGCCCTCAAGGCTGCGAGACTGGATGTCATCGACGCCTTGAGGTACGAGTGACGGTCTTCGTCCAGCCCGATTCCGCCCCCAGCGCCCTCTCCGGGGAGGCCCTCCTGCATGGGTGACGGCGGAGAGGGGCCGCACGATGCCTATGCGGCCCTGCGGGATCCGGACTACCGGTGGTTCATCCACGCCCTGGGGCTGGTCACGCTGGGGCTCCAGATGCAGGGCGTGGTGGTGGGCTGGCAGGTCTACGCCCGCACCGGGGACGCGCTGGCCCTGGGGCTCGTGGGGCTCTCCGAGGCGCTGCCCTTCCTGGCCCTGGCCCTTTTCGGGGGCCACGCTGCCGATCGGGTCAGCCGATTGCGGATCTGTCTGGGCTCGATCTTCAGCCTGGCCCTCTGCTCCGCGCTGCTCTGGGGCTTCAGCTGGCATTCCCAGTCCGGGCCGCTGGCCCAGGCCGTCTGGCCCATCTACGGGGTCATCTTCCTCACGGGCATCGTCCGGGCGTTCTACCGCCCGGCGAACACGGCCCTCGGCGCGGAACTGCTCCCCAAGGCCCTCTACGCCAACGGGGCCTCCTGGCGGTCCTCCGTCTTCCACACGGGCATGGTGGTGGGGCCGGCCCTCGGGGGCCTGCTCTACGCGTGGCGGGGCCCGGTCTTCGCCCATGGCACGGTGATGACGCTGTTGGTCCTTGGCTTCCTGGCCATGTTGCCCATCCGCCATGTCCCCAAACCGGTCCCGGCCCGGCAGGGATCGATCCGGGAGAGCCTGGCGGAGGGCCTGCGCTTCGTCTTCGCCCGGAAGCTGCTGCTCGGTGCCATCAGCCTGGACCTCTTCGCCGTCCTCTTCGGGGGTGCGGTGGCGGTGCTGCCCGTCTTCGCCAAGGACGTACTGAGGGCCGGCCCCCAGGGGCTGGGCGCCCTCCGGGCCGCGCCGGCGGTGGGGTCGGTGGTCATGGCCCTGGTCCTGGCCCACCGCGAGCCCATGCGCCGGGCGGGGCGCACCCTCCTGCTCTGCGTGGCCGGATTCGGCGTGGCCATGGTGGCCTTCGCGCTCAGCCGGAGCTTCCTGCTGAGCCTCCTGATCCTGGCGGCCAGCGGCGCCTTGGACAGCGTGAGCGTGGTGCTCCGGGCGACCCTGGTGCAGACCCTCACGCCGGACGCCATGCTGGGCCGCGTTTCGTCCGTGAACCAGATCTTCATCGGCTCCAGCAACGAGCTCGGTGCCTTCGAGAGCGGCCTGGCGGCCCGGCTCCTGGGGCTCGTCCCCTCGGTGGTCCTTGGGGGTTGCATGACCCTCCTGGTGGTGGGCGTCACGGCCTGGAAGGTCCCGGAGCTGCGCCGGATGGACCGGATCCGCTAGCGTCCCGGCCGTAAAAAAGAGGTCCTGGTGATTTGTGTCAACTCTGTCCCGACAGGGGTTCGGGCGGGACCCCGTCCTTGCACACTGGTGCTGGGTTTTCCCCCGCCTCAGGTGCCCCATGATCTTCGACCTCATCCATGTTCGGATCCGCATCAAGCTCCTCGGCCTGGTGCTCCTCCCGGTCGTCGGCGGAGGGCTCGTGTCGGCCCTCCAGGTGGCCCAGCAGACGCGGCTTCTGGATCGCATGCAAAGGCTCCGGGCCGCCTCCAGCGCGTCGGGGGCGGTGGTGGGCCTGGTCCATGCCCTCCAGGCGGAATCAGGCAACACAGCCCTGTTCCTGGGCCTGAAAGGCGCCTCCCACCAGGGGGCGATGCTGGCCTCGCGCCAGGAGACCGACCGGCAGCAGGCGGCCCTGGAGGCGGCCGTGGCGGACACGGATGCGGGGCTGCGGGGCCTGCTCCCCCATCCGGTCCTCGATGATGCGCTGCTGGGCCAGCTCCGGCAGCGGGCCGACCGGCAGGGCGGCACCCAGGAGCTGATCGACGGCTACGGCCGCGAGGTGGATTCCCTGGTGCAGCTGGAGGGGCGGCTGCTGCTGCCCGCGGCGGGAACCCCCTTGGAGGGCCGCTTCCACGCCTTCGCAAGCCTGCTGCAGGCCAAGGAATCCGCGGGCCTGGAACAGGCCATTCTCTCCAACGCCTTCTCCCAGGGCGCCTTCGGGCCGGGGCTGCAGGACCGCCTGGCGGCGGCCGGGGAGGCCGAGAAGGCCCAGGGTGAGGCCTTCCTGGCCGCCGCGCCGGCGGGGGCCCGCGAGGCCTACCGGGCCGCGCTGAGCGGACCCTCCGCCGCCGAACTCGAGCGGTTGCTGGCGCAGGGGAGGGCGGGCCGGCTGGACCAGGATCCGGAGGCCTGGTTCCGCGTGGCCACCGCCCGGCTGGACACCATCAAGGCCGTCCAGGATGGGATGGGCCGGGACCTGCTCACGGAGGCCCAGGGGCTGGAGCGCGGGGCCCGCACCCAGCGCTGGCTGCTGGTGGCCGGGTTCGGCGTCTTCGGCCTGCTGGTGCTGCTCTGGACCTGGCGGGCCACGGTGCTCATCACCGAGCCCATCCACGAGCTGGCGGAGGGCATGGCCCGGATGGAGGGGGGTGATCTCCGCATCCAGCTGCCGGTGCACAGCTATGACGAGACAGGCCGGATGACTCAGGCCTTCAACGCGATGAGCGCCCGGCTGCGGGAGCTGGTGCGGGCCCTGCAGGGCCACGCCGGCCGGCTGAGCGGCGGCGCCACGGCCTTGTCCGCCAATGCCGGCCAGGTCTCCGCCGCCACGCAGCAGCTGGCCCAGAGCGCCCGGGTCCAGCGCGAGGCCTCGGAGGAGGTGGCCTCCGCCGTGACCCAGCTCCAGGCCTCGGTGCTGCAGGTGCAGGCCAGCCTCGAGAGCATGCTGGACGGGGGGCGGGATGCGGGCAACCGGGTGCGCGAGACGGCCCGCCAGGCCCAGGCGGTGGTGGCGGCCCTCGCGGAGGTGGTCCAGCGGACGGAGCAGGCGGTGCAGTCCGCCCAGGCCATCCAAGCCCTGGCCCAGTCCGGCCGCCAGATCCTGGAGGGGCCGCGCGAGGCCGACACGGCCCTGCGCCTCCACCAGATCAGCATCCAGAGCGAGAAGGCCGCGGCGCAGGTCTCCGGGCTGGTCGAGGCCAGCCGTTCCGCGCTGAAGGCCGGGGCCGCGCGGGTCGAGGCGATGGCGGCGGCCATGGCCACCGTGGACGCCGCCCTGGGTGACATCGAGCTCTCCGCCGGCGAGATCCACCAGGCCGCCGAGAACCAGGCGAAGGTGAGCACCGAGGTGAGCCGCCGCATGGAGGCCAGCCTCGCCGCGGCGGGCGAGGTCCAGCTGGCGGCGGCGCAGCTGGCCAACACGGCGCCGGAAGTGGTGCTGACCGCCCGGGATCTGGTGAGCGTGGCCGAGGCCCTCAAAGGCTCCGCGGCGGCCTTCCAGGCGGAGTAGGTCCCCGGAAACGGCGCGGCCTCCCGGGCGGGAGGCCGCGGACCGTGCAGCGTCCGGGGTTACAGGACGGCCAGGGCCGCGCTGTAATCCGGCTCCTGGGCGATCTCGGGCACCAGCTGGGTGTGGATGACCTTGCCCTTCTCGTCGACCACCACGACGGCCCGGGCGTGCAGGCCCTTCAGGGGGCCGTCCACCAGCGTCGTGCCATAGGCGGTGCCGAAGTCGGGGTTCCGGAAGGTGGAGGCGGGCACGACCTTGTCCAGGCCCTCGGCGGCGCAGAACCGCTTCTGGGCGAAGGGCAGGTCGGCGCTGATGCAGAGGATCGTGGTGTTGGACTTCTCGTTGGCCCGCACGTTGAAGGCCCGCACGCTGGCGGCGCAGGTGGGGGTGTCCAGGCTGGGGAAGATGTTCAGCACCACCCGCTGGCCGGCCAGGTCCTTGGCGGACACTTCGGAGAGATCGGTCTTCACGAGCGTGAAGGCGGGGGCGGTGGCGCCGGGTTTCGGCAGCTCGCCGGAGGTGTGGAGGGGATTGCCTTTGAGGGTGACCTGGGCCATGGAGATGCTCCTGTGGAGAACCTCCAGATTACCCAACCTGGGTATCTTTGGCGGGAATTGACCAGGGGTGTCCAGCCTGTTGGCCGATCCGGAACAGAGGCGGTGAAGGTAGGCTGAGAGGCCCCTCCCCGGAGTCGCCGTGCCCACCCTGCTCCAGAAGATCACCGCGCGGGACCAGCGCCTGGCCGCCTTCCGCCACTACGAGCTGCTGGTCCACGTCTACGTGGTGGTGCTGCTCATCAGCAACCTGATGGGTCCCAAGCCCACCCAGATCGGGCCCTTCATCTTCAGCGGCGCCCAGCTGCTCTTTCCCATCACCTACATCTTCGGGGACATCTTCACGGAGGTGTACGGGTACGGCGGCTCCCGCCGGGCCATCTGGATCGCCTTCCTGGCCAGCGTCCTGATGGGCGTCTTCGCCCTGTTCATGGTGTGGCTGCCGGCGGCGCCCGGATGGCCGAGGGAGAACCAGCGGGCCTTCGAGATCGTGTTCGGCGCCGCCACCCGGGGCATCCTGGCGAGCCTGGCCGCCTTCTGGGTGGGAGAGTTCGTCAACAGCTACGTCATGGCCCGGATGAAGCTATGGACCGGAGGCCGCTGGCTCTGGACCCGCACCATCGGCAGCACCGTGGCGGGGCAGGCCGTGGACAGCCTGGTGGTCACCTTCGGCCTCTTCGCCTTCACCCTGCCCGTGAAGACCATCCTGGTGATGGCCGGCAGCGGCTACCTCTTCAAGGTGGTCTACGAAGCCCTGGCGACGCCCCTCACCTATGCCGTGGTGGGGTTCCTCAAACGCACGGAAGGCGTGGATGTCTACGATGCGGGGACCGACTTCAGTCCCTTCGTGAAGGATCTCTGAAGGCCTGGCCTACTTGGGCGGGAACTTGGTCAGGATGTCGCGCACCGCCCGGCCCACCACCTCGTTGGCGTCCTCGGGGTTGTCCAGGCCGGTCAGGGCCCCGTCCGCGGCGCCCTGCCAGATCAGCTTGTTGCTCTTGAAGTCCACGATCTCGATGACGATGGTGCCTTCCTTGTAGGTGTGGACCCGGCTCGTGGAGGTGCCCACGCCGCCGTAGAAGGGCCGGAAGCCCCAGCCCCAGCCCATGTGGGTGGTGGTGCGGTAGCGCCGCTCGCGCACGACGGGGTAGTAGGTCACCAGGAAGTCGGGGTCCGCCTTCGTTTCCATGACGTAGCCCTTGGCCTGCAGCTCGTGCTCCAGGGCGGCCCGGACGCGGGCATCCATGAGGCTGGTGGTGCCACCCGTCCCCTTCTTGGAGGTGTAGTAGTCGAAGGTCTTGTAGCGGCTGAAGGTGGCGGTGACGTCGTAGTCGTACCGGACCTGATAGCCCGCGCAGCCCGTGAGGAGGGCCAGGGTCAGCAGGGCGGGGGAGAGGCGGAACGCGGTCATGGAACCTCCGAGGCACCCATTATGGACGCCGCAAAGAGGCTGGGGTTGAGTCAGGCATTGGTCTATGGCGGTCTGGGAAAGCAACCGGGGAGTATCCGGGGGGGAGGGGTGGTCTGCCCAGGGCTGTGCTCTGGTACCAAAAAACATGGATTCCGACCGTAACCAGCCGATGCTGATGGGGTCATGGTCCTCGACCCCACCCTCGATCCGGGCGCCTCCAGCCCCCTCTATCTGCAGCTGCAGCGGCATCTGCGGGGCATGATCCAGCAGGGCGAGTGGCGGCCCGGCACCCGCCTCCCGGCCGTGCCGGAGCTGGCCACACGCTGGGGTGTGCACCGCCTGACGGTGCTCAAGGCCCTGGCGGGCCTCAAGCGCACGGGCTGGATCCAGACCGTGCAGGGCCGGGGCAGTTTCGTGGCCCCCCGGCTGCCGGAAGCCCCCGGGCTGCGGTCCTCGGGCGAGTTCCCCTTCGAGGGGTCGCCGCTCCTGGTCCACGAAGGCGAGCTGGGCTCCTGGATCGGGGAGACCCTGGAGCGGGCCCAGGACCACCACCTGGTGAGCTTTTCGGCCGGGTTCATCCCCTCGGACCTGCTGCCGGGCGAGCAGCTGCGGCGCCTCACGGTCCAGGTGATGAAGGATCTCGGTCCCGAGGCATGGGTCTACGCGGCGCCGTCCGGCCACCGGCCCTACCTCGATGCCGTCTCCAACTGGCTGGCCTCCGAGGGCGATCCCATCGACGAGGGCTGGGGCATCCGCGCCCTCCCCGGCGCCCAGGCGGGCCTGGCCCTGGTGCTGGAATCCCTCACGGTGCCGGGCGACCGGGTGCTGGTGGAGAGCCCTTGCTACCTGGGCATCCTGGCCCTCATCCGCGCCCTGGGCCGCGAGGCCGTGCCCGTGCCCGTGGACCGGCAGGGCCTGGACCCCGAGCGCCTGGCCTCGGCCCTCCAGCGCAGCGAGGCCAAGCTGCTCTTCACCGTGCCCAGCTTCCACAACCCCACCGGCATGACCCTGTCCAAGGCCCGCCGGGAGCGGGTGCTGGCCCTCACCCGGGCCCACGGTGTGGTGCTGGTGGCGGATTCGGCCTACGGCGACCTGCGCTTCACGGGCAACTCCCTGCCGCCCTTCCGCCGCCTCGCGGACGCCGACCACGTCATCCATGTGGGCAGTTTCTCCAAGTCCCTGGCGGCGGGGCTGCGCCTGGGCTACCTCATTGCGAAGGAGGACATCCTCCGTCGCCTGGCGCCCATCCAGGAGGTCCACACCATCGCCCTGCCCACCCTCACCCAGGAGGTGGTGGCCCGGTTCCTGGACAGCGGGGGCTTCCGCCGCCACCTGGTCCGCCTGCGCCGGGCCCTCAAGGAGCGCCGGGATGCCATGTACGAGGCCGTCGTCGAGCACTTCCCCGCGGGCACCCAGGTGTCCGAGCCCAAGGGCGGCATGCACCTCTGGGTGGTGATGCCCGAGGAATACTCCGCCATGGACCTCCACCGGGATGCCCTCCAGCAGGGCCTCGGCTTCGCCCCCGGTCCCCTGTTCTTCGCGGACGGGCGGGGGACCAACTGTCTCCGCCTGAACTTCTCCACCCACGACCCTGCGGTCACCCGGGACGCCATCGCGCGCCTCGGGCATCTCGTCCGCCGCACCTGACCCACTGCCCCAGTTCTCGCCCAAGGAGTCCCCATGAGCACCGCGACGTCCACCCCGACCCTCGAGATCCGTCCCTCGGACCATCCCGCCAGCGCCGAGGAGCGGGCCCGGAAGATGGCCAACCCGGGCTTCGGCCGCATGTTCACGGACCACATGGTGGTGATCCCCTACAGGGAGGGCGAGGGCTGGGGCCGCGGCACGCTGAAGGCCTATGGCCCCATCGAGATGGACCCGGCCTCCTCCGTGCTCCACTACGGCCAGGCCATCTTCGAGGGCTTCAAGGCCTACACGCAGAAGGACGGCAGCGTCGCCACCTTCCGGCCCGAGGCCAACGCCCACCGCTTCAACAACTCCGCCCGCCGCCTGGCCATGCCCGAGCTGCCGGAGGAGCTGTTCCTCGAGGCCGCCACGGCCCTCATCCGCCAGGACCGGGCCTGGGTGCCCACCGAGGCGGGCCACAGCCTCTACATGCGGCCCCTCATGATCGCCACCGAGGCCGCCCTCGGCGTGCGGGCCAGCAACGAGTACCTCTTCATCCTCATGGCCAGCCCCAGCGGCGCCTACTTCCCCCAGGGCGTGAAGCCCGTCACGGTCTGGATCTCCGAGGACTATGTCCGCGCGGCCCCTGGCGGAACGGGCTTCGCCAAGTGCGCCGGCAACTACGCCGCCAGCCTGGTGGCCCAGCGCCAGGCCAAGGGCGAGGGCTGCGACCAGGTGGTCTGGCTCGACGCCGTGCACCGGAAGTACATCGAGGAGATGGGCGGCATGAACATCTTCTTCGTCTACCAGGAGAAGGGCGAGACGGTGGTGGTCACCCCGGAGCTCACGGGCACCCTCCTGCCCGGCATCACGCGGGACAGCCTGCTCCAGCTCGCCCGCGAGCAGGGTTGGCGCGCGGAGGAACGGAAGATCAGCACCGAAGAATGGGAGGCGGCTCTGAAGGAGGGCCGCATGACCGAGGCCTTCGCTTGCGGAACCGCCGCCGTCATCACTCCCATCGGCCGCGTGAAGTCCCGCAAGGGCGAATGGGTGGTGAATGGTGGAGAGACCGGCCCCGTGGCCGCGAAGCTGCGCCAGGTCCTCCTCGACCTCCAGCATGGCGCCGCCCCCGATCCCCACGGGTGGATGCACCGGATCGGCTGAGGATCCGCAATCGGGATGCAAGAAGCGCCCGCCGATCGGCGGGCGCTTCTTGCATCCGCACCCGCGACGGCAGGCTCAGGGATAGCTGAGCGTGGTCGTGGTGGTGGCCCCTGCGCTCACGGCCCGGCTGGTGGAGTCCACCTTCATGACCGGAGCGCTCCCGGAGGTGCTGCGCTTCGCCGCCACGCCATAGAGCCCGGGTGCGAGGTCGGTGAAATAGACCTGATCCTGCGACAGGCCCGAGGTTGCGGTCTGGGAGCGGACGATCAGGGGTGCGAATCCCGAGGTGCCCGTGGCCAGGGTCTGCCGAAGCTCGCCCCAGGTGCCCTGGGTGGCCGTGGAGGAGGGCGTGATGGTGAGGGTCCAGGCCCCGGGCGCCTGGGGCCCGCTGAAGGCGAGGTTGGCGGTGTAGGTGGCGGCCGAGGTGACGATCACGGGGTCTGCGGCCACGGCTGCGTAGGCGGAGGAGCTGCTCCCTGGCTGGGCGACCACGTAGAACGCCGTGTTGCTGCTTGCGGGCAGGGCCTCCAGCACGTAGCTGCCCAGGGCATCCGTGAATGCCCGCCGCTGGATCGTCGGCGTAGTGAGGGTGCCGTCCAGGGTTTCCGCATAGACCTCCACGCCGGCGAGGGGCGTGGCTCCGTCCATCAGCTTCCCGGCGATAGTCGCCATCTTGGTTGCATCGTAGGCCTGGCCCGTGGCCTGGAAGGTGTAGGGCCAGGTGCCTGCCCTGGCCTGCACGGCCTGCTGGCCGGAGAGCATGATCTGGGCGGTGGCGCTGCCGCCCGCGGGCACGGTCACGGGGCCAGGTACCATCAGGGTGACGGGCATGCCCATGGGCTGGCCGGTGGCAGCTCCCGTGGGAACCGCGTAGGCCGCCAGGTTGATGGGGTTGGCGTAGTTCCTTGTGGCCCAGGTGATGCGGAACTGGCTGTAGGTTCCGGCCGGAACCGAGGTGGCGGGCAGGATCACGACGCTGTGCCCATTCTGAAGGGCCATGAGATCGAAGGAGGCCTGCACGCTTCCCAGGGGAGTCCAGGTGGCGCCGTCCGTCGTCCCCTCCAGCTTCTCCATGCTGACGATGGCCTGGTCGTAGCCGGGGAAGCTGTCGGAGCCGAAACGGACCACCAGGGTGCCGGTGGCTCCGCCGCCCCAGCGGGTGTCGCCGCCGCCCCCGCAGGCGAGGGTGGCGGCGAGGATCAGCAGGGAGGCGATCGTTCGGCAGAAGGACATGGCGGCTCCCGGAAGGGCGTGCAGACGTACCAGTCTACCGCCGCTGGCCCGTCCGTCCCTGCCGGTCAGGCCCCCCTCCGATGCAGAAGCCGTATCAGCCCTTGGGGGCTGCCGCCTCGCCTTCCTTGTCGATGCGGGACGCGAAGTAGATGAGGGGGAAGGTGCGGTTGAGCGTGCCGCTGTGGAAGTTCTGCATGGGCATGTTCAAGGGCACCACCACCTTGTCGCCCACCTTGACCTTGAAGGTGGTGGCGGCGGCCCAGAGGTCGCCGGTCGCAGTCTTCACGCGGACGTAGGTGTAGGAGGAGGCATCCATGGTCTCGACCACGGTGCCGGAGGCGGTGGCCCCGGCCGCGGGCATCATGGGGGCGGCCGCCTGCGGGGCGGCGGTGGGCGCGGCGGTGGGAGCGGCCGTGGGGGCCGTCGACGCGGCATCCACGGTGTTGTTGTGGCCGCATCCAGCCAGCGCGGCCAGGGCGAGGATGGAAGCGAAGAGGGGCATGCGAGACTGGGTCAAGGGGGACCTCCCTCTCAAAACAGTACCATCGCGGGGCCCCGGATGGGACGCCCCGCTCTGGAGGCTCCGGCGCCCGCTCGGTAGACTGGGAGCATCCGGTTGCGACCGGATCGGATCTTTCCAGGAAGGTTGGCCGAGCGGTTTAAGGCTCTCGTCTTGAAAACGAGCGTGGGTGACGAGCCCACCGGGGGTTCGAATCCCTCACCTTCCGCCAGTCACGCCCCGCCCCCGCGGGGCGTATTCATGGAAGGGGGAGGGGAGGGATTCGAAATCGCTGAATCGCCAGCGTTCGTCCTGGCCCGGGACAAGGAGCCTTGTGCCGCCATGCCCCCACAGGTAATCTGATAGGCCTTGGAGAGATGCCGGAGTGGCCGATCGGGCTCGCCTGCTAAGCGAGTGTATTGGGTAAACCAGTACCGGGGGTTCGAATCCCCCTCTCTCCGCCACGTGAAGCCGCCTTCGGGCGGCTTCTTTCTTGGCGGGGGGAAGGGGATTCGAAATCACAGAATCGCCGGCTCTCGTCCTGGCCCGGGGAGACAGCCCGGGGGGCTGTCGGATCCGGGACAGAGAGCCGAGCGATTCGTGCGGCCGGAGGGGACGCCGCCTGGCGGTGGCCCCGGAGGGAATCCCCCTCTCTCCGCCACAGGAAGCCGCCTCCGGGCGGCTTCTTTCTTGGCGGGGGGAAGGGGATTCGAAATCACAGAAT
>Ga0079306_1000239_pt1 | contig 59964 bp, 56 predicted proteins | sample Methanotroph_Enr_FD_79181 | JGI IMG/M metagenome (GOLD analysis project Ga0079306, IMG submission 79181) | Enriched soil microbial communities from Old Woman Creek wetland in Ohio, USA - Methanotroph_Enrichment_5 | ecosystem: Environmental > Terrestrial > Soil > Wetlands | place: USA: Ohio... | reverse complement strand
TACGTTTGGAAGATACAGGCCGTGTTCCGCGATGGCTCCGTTTGGTACAACCAGGATGTAGGCGAACACAAAGGCCTTTCGGAACCTAAATGGGGAACGGTGACGGTGATAAGGTAGGGTGTATTATAAATTAAGGATAAAGCCGGACGGATGTCCGGCTTTTCTTATTTTTGCATGTAGAAGCCGAGGAGGCTACTGTGGGTTTAAATTAGATTCTAAAAATGGAAAATAGATATATACTGCAAATCGCTGGCGAATTAGGTGTTCGTGATTTTCAGGTTCTTAATACTGTTAATCTGCTTAAGGAAGGAGCAACTATTCCTTTTATAGCCAGATACAGGAAGGAAATGACCGGAAGCCTTGATGAAGTTCAGATAGCAGCCGTTCGTGAACGATACGAGAAAATAATTGAACTTGAAAAACGCAGGGAAGTTATAATAGCATCTGTACGGGAACAGGAAAAACTTACCCCGGAACTCGAAAAATTATTTCTTGGTGCATCCACTATGAGCGAACTGGAAGATTTGTACCTGCCTTACAAACCCAAAAGGCGAACCCGTGCTTCCATTGCCCGCGAGAAGGGATTAGAACCACTTGCGAAAATTATAATGGCCCAATCTGAAACAGATCCTTTTCTATGGGCAAAAACCTTTATAGATAAATTTAAAGAAGTTAATTCAGCAGATGAAGCTATTGCTGGCGCCAGAGATATAATTGCTGAATGGGTCAACGAAAATCAACAAAGCCGTCAGCGGATCAGAAATCAGTTTGAAAGATCGGGTGAAATACTCTCGCGACCTGTAAAGGGAAAAGAACTTGAAGGAATAAAATATGAAGCATATTACGACTGGACCGAATCACTTATGAAAGCACCTTCGCATCGGTTACTTGCAATGTTCAGGGGAGAAAATGAAGGATTTTTAAAAGTAAGCATCGAGCCTGATGAAAGTCTTGCTAGGGAATCATTACACAGAATTTTTGTTAAATCAGCAAATGAATCTTCCCGACAAGTTGAAACTGCTGTTAACGATGCTTACAAACGTCTTCTGCAGCCCTCTATCGAAACTGAATACCGGCAGATGGCCAAGGAAAAGGCTGATAAGGAAGCTATTCGTGTTTTTGCTGAAAATTTACGACAGTTACTCATGTTACCCCCATTGGGTCAAAAAACAGTACTTGCAATTGATCCAGGATTCCGCAGTGGTTGTAAGCTGGTAATTCTCGGCAGGCAGGGACGTCTATTGCACAACGAAACTATTTATCCACATCCTCCTCAAAGTGAGGTTAAGCAATCCGTAGCAAAAATTCAGAATCTTGTTAAGGCTTATAAAGTTGAGGCTATCGCAATAGGTAATGGTACAGCAGGAAGAGAAACTGAAAATCTGGTCCGGCGTATCCCTTTCGATAGTGAACTTATCGCCCTGATGGTGAACGAAAGCGGAGCATCGGTGTATTCAGCATCAGCAGTTGCAAGGGAGGAATTTCCTGAGTTTGATGTAACCGTGCGTGGTGCAATTTCAATCGGACGCCGGCTCATGGATCCGTTATCAGAGCTCGTTAAAATTGATCCAAAATCTATTGGTGTTGGTCAGTATCAGCATGATGTAAATCAGCCTATGCTCCAGAAAAGTTTAGAAACCATAGTGGAGAGTTGCGTTAATAAGGTAGGGGTGGAGCTAAATACAGCCAGTAAACAATTGCTGACCTATGTATCAGGAGTTGGTCCTGTATTGGCAGCTCGTATCGTTGAATTTCGTGAGAAAAACGGAATGTTCAATTCGCGTGAACAGCTTAAAAATGTTCCTCGCCTGGGCGAAAAAGTTTTTGAACAGGCTGCAGGTTTTCTACGTATCAGGGACTCAGAAAATCCTCTCGATGCCAGTGCAGTGCATCCTGAGAGTTATCCGGTGGTGACCCGTATGGCAAAAAAGGCCGGATGCACTGTAGTTGAGTTGATCTCAAATGAAGAGTTGCGTAAACAAATTAATCTTGACGATTTCATAACTGATAAAGTAGGCATGCCAACGCTTCAGGATATAATGACAGAACTTTCAAAACCAGGACGCGATCCCCGGCAGAAATTCGAGCTTTTCGAATTTGATAAAAACGTTAACTCGATGGACGACCTCAGATCAGGAATGATCCTGGATGGGTTGGTTACCAATATTACTAATTTCGGAGCATTTGTCGATATTGGAGTGCATCAGGACGGTCTGATACATGTTAGCCAGATGGCCGATAAATATGTTAAAGATCCTAACACAATTGTAAAACTGAACCAAAAGGTACGGGTGAAAGTACTTGAAGTTGATAAGGATCGCAAACGCATTCAGCTTTCACTGAAAAACATAGATTGAAAAATCTTCAACTAACAATAATTTTATACTAACCATACCGTTTACTTCCTGATATTACTTTACTGCAAATGAATAAAAAGTTATTCTTCACGCTCTTTGTTTTGCTTCTGACCTTGGTTAGCAATACTATTTACTGTCAGATGTTCAAAGGTGAAATCATCGGAGGTTTTAATAAAAGTCAGGTTGATGGCGATTACTGCTATGGATTCAAGAAATATGGATTGCTTGGTGGAGTAGGGGTAGTGGCACCGATTTATAAGAACTGGTCATTATCACTCGAAACTCTCTATTCGCAAAAAGGAAGCAAACTGAAACCCCAGATCAACGATTCTCTTGATGGTTCCTATAAACTTCGCTTCAGTTATGCTGAAGTTCCTTTTATGATTCAATATACTGATCGCGACATTGCTTCGGCTGGTGTTGGGCTTTCTTGGAACCGGCTTGTGAAAGTTGAGGAATTCAGGGATGGTTACCAGGTTGATTCGGTTTCGGTTCTGAGTAAAGTCTTTGACCGTGACGACTGGCTGCTTTTTGCCGATGTACGGGTACGCATGTATAAAAACCTTATTCTGAATGCCAGATATTCCTATTCAATTGATAAGATTGCTACACGTACAATAATTGATCCTGATAACGGGCGGCCTACAGAACGCGATTTTTATAATAATCTCTGGTCCTTCCGATTAATATATATGATTAACGAGAAACGACCCGATAAAAATGACCGAAAAAAGGATCCCGTCAACGAGTAGAGCAGCTGAGATAGTGCAACATCTGAATTTGTTGCCTCATCCTGAAGGAGGCTGGTATAGTGAGGTATACAGATCCGAAGAGATATTGCAACTGGTTAGCCTTCCGCAACGTTATTCCTCTGAACATTGTTTTTCAACTTCAATTTATTTTCTGCTCGAAAAAGACGATTTTTCTGCCTTTCATCGTATTACCTCCGACGAAACCTGGCATTTTTATTTGGGCAGCCCTGTCGTACTTTATACTATTGACACTGATGGTTCAGTTAACAGTGTTATTTTGGGAAACGATTTCTCAAAAGGGCAACAACTTCAATTTACAATCCGTCGAAATAAATGGTTTGCTGCCAGTTGTACGAAAGAGGATGATTATTCTCTGGTGGGTTGCACGGTTGCTCCGGGTTTCGACTATTCGGATTTTGAGTTGGGCAAGCGAAATGAACTCCTGAAAATGTATCCTCAACACACTCAACTGATCTCAGAATATACCAGAATCTAAGAGGGTAACCTGGGACTAGCTTAAAACAAAATATGGGCATTCGTACGAAAACTACGGGGATTCATCCAATAAACAAGGCTATTCGTCCAAAAAGGTCCGGTATTCATACAACCCCTTCACTGTTTTTGGAATTAGTATCGTAGATTTACATGGCTTTATTGTGCTTCGTCTGTGCTTCAGAAGTTGAATTATACTTCAATGTAAATGATTTCATCAAAAAAGGTTTTCGGTTTGTTTCGGATTTCAATTATAATTCTGCTGATGTGGGGTTTTTCGGTGCAACCTGCCTTGGCGCAGCATTTGGGATATAGAAAATATACTGTCGACGATGGACTTGTGCAATCCGAAGTAGTTTCCTTATTTCAGGATTCACGGGGTTTTCTGTGGGTTGGAACCAAATTCGGCGTGTCGAAGTTTGATGGCAACAATTTTGTGACCCGTTTCGATAGTATGGGAGTACTGAAATCATCAGTTTATTTTATTGGAGAAATTTCCGGAAAGCGCGTTATCGCTGCTGCCTCATCAGGTTACGTTATCTTTGAAGCCGAAGGATCTATAAAATCGTTTAAATATCCTGTATTTCACCCTGATGCCATTCTCTGTAACTGGATATCTGGAGGGCGTGCTTTTTTTGCTACGTTATTGAGTAATAAGGTTGAAATATATGAATCAACACTTAAGGGTACAGTAAATGTTTCGGCTGAATTCGAAAAACTTATAAGCGTATTGAATAAATTCGACGTTACCGAAATACTGCGTAGTGAAAAATTTAACTGCTTTTATTTTAAAGATAAAACTACCGGTGCCTATTGTTTTGCAAACAATGTCGTGTCAAAGCTCTATATACCAAGTTTTCAGTTTTTTCATTCTGGTTTGGATGGCAATGTATATGTAACTTCAAGCCTTGATTTACGCAAAAATAAAAATTTATCCAATACGGTTAATTCAACATTTGACCCAAATCAGCTTTATAGTCTGGAGCATGTTGTATATAGACTTGATGGTAAAAAGTGCACCAGAATATTCGACTTTCAAACAAAAGAATTATGCACTATACCGTTCTTTATCGTTTCAAAGACGGGTAAGATCGCCATTCCTATTATTAGTTTACGCGAAATGCTGTTTTACGAAAACGGCAAAAAAAATCTGGCTGTTCTTCAACTGGATGAAATATCGGCCATATTATTTGATGATGAAGGTACCATTTGGATTGGCACTGCTATTGGATTGCAGCACATTTTTCCAGAATATTTTCTCAATTTTACCGACGATGAGGGTTTGTTTCCTAATATACAATCATTAGTTGCTGATGCTAACGGAATGTTATGGGCTGCCAGTTACAATAGGGGGATTCAATATTATTCAAATGGAAGTTTCGTTAAAAAAGAAATGAACTTTCAGGAGGATAAAAAAGAGCCGTTATACTTTTTCCCGGGTAGCAGAATGGATCACTTAGGGAAAGTTCATTTCTGTGTGAATCCACTTTTTTCGATGGTGTGGGATGGTAGAAAAATTTACCGTGACAAAAATGGCCCGGCCGAAGCATCCTTATATTTTTATGATGACACCATTACACACAAATATTATTTTGGTGGCGATAAAGGACTAATTGAACAGGATTATACAAGGCAAACATTCAAAGCTTACCCGATGTTTCCTGGATTAAATAAGAGAAGCAAGATAGTTTCTATTGTCAGGGCACTTGACGGGAAATTATTATTGGGTGGTTTTTCAGGTATGATCATACACGATGGCAAATCATTCGAAAAAGTGCCTAACCGTCAGCATCCGGATATGCCAGGTGCAAATGCAATGGAAAGAGATCACAAAGGAAATATTTGGATCGGCAATGGAAGTGGGATATATTTCTACAACAATAAAAACTTTAGTAAAATATCAAACGATTACTTTAATGATCTCGTACTGAGTCTTAAATGCATTGATTCAAGCCGCCTGTTAATAGGAGGCATCAGAGGTATGGGTATTCTTGATTTGAATTTGTACTATAAAAACGGAAGTGTAAGAATACGGTATTTTGATAAGAATAATGGGTTTATAGGTGGTGAATGTCAGCAAAACTGTATTACCCGCGACCAGGATGGTTATTTCTGGATAGGAGCTTCAAATGGCATTGTCAGGTTCGATGCCTCAGCTATATCCAATGAAATCCGACCACCAAGGGTTTACCTGACGAATGTTTTTACCAATAACGAACGAATGGAATGGAAGCCTCTGACAATCAATGATTTTAATGCCGGTAAGAAACAGCTCACTTTCTCCGAAAATAATGTAAGATTCGAATTTACAGCAATCTGTTTTTCCTCCCCAGAAAATGTCAGGTTCAGCTACAAACTCGAAGGTTTCGACAACCAATGGTCAAAGCCAGGCAGCGACCGGAGAGCTTCCTATACAAATCTTCCAGAGGGAAGTTATCTGTTCAAAGTCAGGGTTTGTAACGATTCAGGTGTCTGGTCAGAGGAAGCTGCCGAATTCCGGATAATGGCCACTGCACCAATATGGCAACGCTGGTATTTTATATTGTTTATAATGATTCTTTTTTCTGTATTATTGGTCATATCGATTGCTCGCTTTCTTTCCCGGCGCACCAGGCTTATCCGTGAACGCCTGTATGATGAACGTCGCTTTGCAGAACTGCAGTTTCGCACCTTGCGTAATCAACTGGCACCACATTTCGTTTTCAACGCCCTTAATGCCATAGGTTCATCCATTTATCAAAACGACAAGGAGAAATCATACGATTACCTTCAGAGGTTTGCCACACTCATCAGGGCAACTCTTGTTCATTCCGACAAGTCGTATCGCACTCTTAATGAGGAAGTCGAATTTGTTAAAAACTACCTTGATCTAGAACAATTCAGGTTTGAAAACCGTTTTGATTACCAGATACGTATTGAGGATACAATTGACAAAGAAATTCCGGTTCCTAAAATGATTATTCAAACATTTGCCGAAAATGCAGTTAAACATGGACTGGTTCAGCGTTCGGTAAAAGGAATCTTAAATATAGATATTACTACGAATGAGGAATATCTGAATATCCTTGTTGAAGATAACGGGATAGGGCGTGTTGAGTCAATGCGGTACAATACGGGGTCAACAGGAAAAGGCATGGAGATTATAACAGAATTCATAGAATTGTTTAATAGGTTTAACGAAAAGAAACTAAAATTCGAAGTAAATGACAAGCTTGATGCTTCAGGCAAAATATCAGGAACAAGAGTAATAATACAATTACCAGTTGATTTCACATATATTTCTATAACTAAATAACCATGAGAGCATTTAAAACTTTATTGATTGACGATGAGCCTCAGGCACTAAGGCTTCTTGAAAAAATGCTGAAGGATTTTCCTCAGATAAACCTTCTGCGCACCTTTGATGATCCTGACGAAGCTCTTAGGTATATGCGTGAGAATCATTTCGACCTTGTTTTAATGGATATCCAAATGCCAAACAAGAGTGGATTTGATGTGATTACCGAAGCCCGCGACTATGGTCTCGATTTTCATGTGATCTTTATCACTGCCTACGACGAATACGCTGTTGATGCCATTCGGGCATCTGCCTTCGATTATCTGATGAAACCAGTTGGTCGCGGTGATCTTGAGCATTCCCTGGTTCGTTTGGAACAGAAAATAGCTGCGAATTCGCCACTGGCAGGATTCGATCATCTGATCCAGATGGTTAAAAAGCACCGTATTAAAATTCCTGACCGGAACGGGTACAATTATTACCTGCCTGATGAAATCATTTTCATTGAGGCTGATGGTAACTATAGTGAACTGGTATTGAAAAACAGACGCGAATTGGTAACAATCGGAATAGGCAGCCTCGAAGAAATGCTTCAGGATAATGGTTTTATCCGGATCAGCCGATCGTTCCTGATAAATAAAAGTTATCTGGTTCGACTGAATCATAAAAATCATACCTGCCGGCTGATTTATGATACCCAAACATTCGAACTTCAGGTTTCACAGGATAGGATGAAAGATATTGAGGGTTTATCAATCTAATGTTGTTTTTCTGACAGCCTGGATTCTCTATTTGTAGTTGCTGCCGTCAGAAACGCATTAATAAGTGGCATGCTGAGCGGATTAGCTGAATCCATCCGTTCAGGATGCCATTGAACTGCAAGGAAAAACGGTTTGTTGTCGGGTTCTGCCCATTCAATAGCCTCAGCAATACTGTCGTTACTCCATGCCACAATGCGGATGCCCGGGGCAGGCTTTTCTATAGCCTGATGGTGGTTGGTTGTTACAAGTCCTGAATCGGATCCGGCGATGGAAGCTAACTGGCTCGAACTGAGGATAGAAACATTATGAAAGCACTTTAAATAATCCTCGCAGCGGTGGGCAACATTGCCCGGATGATCAGCAGGTATATCTACAATAAGAGTCCCTCCGAAAGCAACATTTAATAATTGCTGTCCCCGGCATACTCCCAAAATCGGGATTTGCAAGCGCATTGATTCTTTGATCAGTGAAAACTCTAATGAATCACGGTTAGGATTAGTCTCACAACGGGCAGAATCGTAACTTTTACCATAATAGAAAGGTACCACATCCTCTCCACCTGTAAAAAGTATGGCATCACAGGTTGAAAGAAGTTGTATTGCCGAATCAACCTCCATCCCTTTAAAATCAATTATTTCAGCCGTTGAGTCGCCTCTGTGCACCCAGTTTACATAATTTTCGCTGCCGCTCGATAGAGCTATACGTAAGGGTTTTTCAACTTTTGCTGTTTTGCAGCTATAACTATACACGATACCTGAACTTAAAAGGATTAGAACAAGATATTTACATTTTTTTCGGTTCATAATTGGATTTGATTTGGAGTTCGGAGACCTGATATTATTTTTATTACCAGCGTATAGATACTTTATATAGTATATTTTGACCCCAGACGTTTAGATTCTATGCTATACATTCTCCTTGCACAAGTAGAGTAAAATTCTTATTCCACATGCTTATCGGCTAATACAGCAGGTGAATTTTCTGCTTGTCGCGCCAACCTGCCTCATACCTGTTATTGACAAAAAAGATCAATAGCTCGGCATCATATCTGCTTTCCGAAAACCAAATGGACTTTTTAGCATCGTATTTATTTTCACTGAAATACCAGAGTCCTTTGTTCCCTTCGGCATCATATTGCCCGGTGACTTTGTATACAAGCAGATCGGCATCATACCGGTTGTTGGTTACAAATACCCTTATATCAGCATCATATCGGCTGTTGCAACTGAATACTTTCTGCGCACTGAGGGTTGCATTCCATAAAGATGTACTAAACAGAAGCGTGATGAAGATTTTGAAATTCATACCCATAATTTGTCATAAAGGTAAATCTATTTTAGATTTTCACATTGGGTTTGTGAAAAACATTTTTAGAAATTAAGATAGAAATCTTTGGTAAGTTCCTTGTAAATATCGCTGTACAATGATCTTGATGAATATATATTCATTTCCTGAGTGTTAAAATCTGGTGCATTTTCTTTCATGAACAGTACCATTGCCCTGTGAGGAGCCATTGTGGGCATACTTTTTACCCAGGTAATTTGCAAAGGGTACAGTGAAGCCTTAGCCGCCTCCTGAATCCATAAATCATAGGAACTGGAAGGGAAAATAAAAGAAGCTTTTCCGTTGATTGTCAGAAGTTTCGAAGTGATGTGCAATAGCTCAGTCACAGGAAGCGAATCTGTGTGCCGGGCCAGATTGCGTTGCTTTCCGTGTGCTTTAAGAGAATTGATAAAATATGGAGGATTGCTTATAATCAGGCTATACCTGTGAGAGGTTTCTGTCGAAAAATCCTGAATTGACTTACAGAAAATATTAATTTGCTCAGACCAGGGGCTCAGAATGGCATTTTCCCGGGCCTGTGCCCCTGCCAGGGTGTCAATTTCAACTGCATCAACTGTAATTCCGTAATTTCGTTGTGCCATCATTAATGCCAATATGCCCGAACCGGCTCCTATATCTAGAATCCTGGATTCGTTAGCACAAGGAGTACAGGCTCCGAGTAATACAGAATCAGTACCGATTTTCATGGCTGATGCACTATCATCGATGCTGAATCGCTTAAAATGGAACATGTGTAAATCTTAGAAGGAAAATTGATCAGTTCTTATCTCTGTCTCTTTGGCAAAGATATGCCGGATTTCTACAAATAAAGGTCTATCAGACCTTCGGGTGCTTCAATATAGATAGTTTTGTTTTTTTTGTCTATGTTCTTAATAATCTCGTCAACAATGGGAATCAGAATTTCTTTACCGTTAAGGTCAATGGCCAGCAGTGATTGTTGTGGCATTTCGAGCACAGTTGTTACTATGCCTGTTTCTCCACGAACGGCATCTATTACTTTGTATCCTTCTATATCATAAGAGTATAATTGTGCACCTTTGGCTTTGGCCAGCAATGCGGAAGGAATAAATACAAAGCATCCTGCGAAGGGGGTTGCATCTTCTGAACTTTCAATATCCAGAAATTTTATCATTGTCTGGTTTTTCGGACGGCGTTCTACACGCTCAATAAAAAAAGGAATCAGGTTATCGCCAATTTTGACGAACACTGATTCCAGTTTTTTAATCCGATCCAGTATTCCAGCATCAAACTGCAATACCATCTCGCCTTTTGAGCCAAAACTCCTGACGATCTTTCCCACCTGGAAAAGTTCATCGTGTTTCATAAGGCAATTATGCTTGTTCTTCGGTTGCAGTTTCTTCAGTAGCAGCGTCTTCAGCAACTTCGGTAGTGCTTTCAGCAACTTCTTCAGCTTCCTCTGTAATACCAGCTGCTTTTTTAGCTTCAGCAGCTAATTTTTTAGCTAAAGCATCAGCTTTTGCCTGATTTACTTTAGTTTCGGCTTCGAGGCGTTTTTTATCTTCAGTTTTTGCTTTCTGACCAATATCTTTCTTGGCGCTTTCAATTTTTCCGGTCTTAATGGTCTTCCACTCTTCGAATTTTGCCTGAGCCTGTTCTTCAGTCATTGCTCCTTTAGTTACACCTTTAAGTAAGTGGTGCATATAAGCTACACCGGTATACTTGAGAATTGCTTCAACAGTTTCTGTAGGTTCAGCACCTGTTTTTACCCAATAAAGGGCACGGTCAAAATCAAGCTGAATGTCGGCTGGCCTGGTAATAGGGTTGTAGCTGCCAATTTTTTCAATAAAACGTCCGTCACGTGGTGCACGACCATCAGCAATCACGATATGGAAATAGGCCTGGCCTTTTTTACCAAATCGCTGTAATCTCATCTTTGTTGCCATGTAAAATGTATTTGTTTATTGGTTATTTATAAAACCTTGTTTAATAATCGGTTATAATTATTCTGAGGTTTTTATTTTAAGGGTGCAAAGGTATGTCCTTATTTTTGAATATCAAAGTCTTACGCCGGCGATTTTTAAAATATTTTATTCCCTGTTATCAATTGGCAGTTGACCGGCTACGATGTGTGTTATGCTGATGTCGCGAATGACTATGTAAGCGGTAATCAGCTTTTACACCCGGTGTCAGTGTCAAAATAAGCATGCTTATTCCAAACAAACTGAATATCCCTTGAATCAATGATCCTACTGATAAAATAATCATTTGAAAATCAACCCATAAGATAAGAATTATGGAATTATACAGCGAAAAGGCCCAGGCCCAATGATAGTTCTTATAAATATTCAGGTTTTTGAATAGAGGCCAGTTTGGTTTTTTAACCACTGGAAATACCAGAAAAGAGGAAGGGAAGCCTATCAGCAGGAACAGCAATATTCCAGGAATCAAATAATTTGAAAATATGGTTCCCTTCAGAAGTTTTAATGGTAAACGGATGCTTTCTCCTGTTGGATCATTTATCATCTGATAGCTGCCATAAAAAGCGGCGAGTGCTTCAAACGTCAGAAGCACAGCTAAAATGTATACTCCGATACTTCTACTCTTTGAGTTCATAATTGTTGTTTTAGAGTGTATTTCTCACCTTCCTGAATGAGAAATTTGAGTTAATCTGGTATTGGCGAATAAAAGCAGCAAAATCAAATGAAAGCTATCTTTTCAGATGTCATATACCGGCATCTATTTATCCGTATCTTACATATTACTTGCAAAGGATTACCTGACCTTGATGCTGAAAACTGATTATTTTTCAGAGTATGCTGCTCCTGAGAAACAATAATTTTTTTAAATATTTTACAAAGCTAAGATTTTTCCTAATAAGTAGTTCTGCTATGTAAATTTTCTCTTTATTTTCGGCAAATTGCAAAAAGTATTCCTGGCCTTTCTGGAACAGGTTCTAAATTTCTCGCGATTTCCTGTTTTTTATCAGCAGGTTTTAATTCAATAATGAAGTGCCTATTGTTCAAAAGGTTAAAATAGTTTCAACATATTTTGCCCCTATTGTGAATAACTTTACCCGTTTAAGTTTTCAACAGACCCTGAATACTCAGGTCAAAGTGGTACTTTAGCTGATCGGTACTACCATGGTTTAGCACCTGATAATCAACTATTACATGCCCAAATTTAGTCATCTTCACGTACATTCCCAATACTCATTACTCGATGGTGCTGCCGAAATACCTGCCATGTTTCGTAAGGCGGTTGCCAACGGCATGCCTGGAATTGCTATAACTGATCATGGTAACATGTTCGGTGCTTTTCAGTTTATTGCTGAAGCAGAAAAAATTAACGCAAAAGAGACTGTTCCTAAAATTAAACCCATTTTGGGTTGTGAATTTTACCTGGTTGAAGACCGGCACCGTAAAAAATTTGGCGGAGGTGAAAAAGATGTACGCTGTCACCAACTTTTACTGGCTAAGAATTCTACCGGATATAAGAACCTTGTCAAACTCGCTTCTCTCGGTTTTATACAGGGGATGTACGGCAAATATCCACGTATCGACAAGGAGTTATTGTTGCAACATCATGAAGGGCTGATAGCAACAACATGTTGTTTAGCTGCCGAAGTGCCACGGACTATATTGCGTAAAGGAGAAGCCGAGGGCGAGAAAGTTTTTAAATGGTGGCTCGATATTTTTGGTGAAGATTATTATGTTGAATTGCAGCGTCATAATATTCCGGAGCAAAACGAGGTGAATCTGGTATTACAGCGTTTCGCTGCAAAGTACAATGTAAAAATGATTGCCAGCAACGATTCGCACTATGTTGAGCAATCCGATTCCAATGCACATGATATTTTGTTGTGTGTAAATACCGGAGCAAAACAAAGCACACCTACTTTCAGGGAATATGGTGACGACGATGCCATGGTGAAAGGCTCAAGGTTTTCATTTTATAACGATCAGTTCTTTTTTAAATCGACCGAGGAGATGAGTCAGTTGTTTTCGGATATTCCTGAGGCAATTGATAATACCAATGAGATAGTAAGTAAGGTAGAGATACTTAAATTGCAGCGTGATATTCTGCTGCCGAATTTTCCTGTTCCCTTACAATTCCTTATTCATAAGACCTCCATTTTTGTGGATCGAAAGGACACAGGAGGGAAAAAAGAAATTACAGCCGATGTACGGAATCAATGGGAGTTCCTGAAACATCTTACCTATATAGGTGCCAAAGTGCGTTATGGTGATATTACTGTTCAACTACGCGAAAGAATAGACTTCGAATTGCAGACTATTCACGATATGGGATTCGCAGGTTATTTCCTTATTGTGAGCGATTTTATTAAAGCCGGCCGCGAGATGGGAGTTTTTATAGGTGCTGGACGAGGATCAGCAGCCGGAAGTGTGGTAGCATTCTGTATTGCTATTACCAACATTGACCCCATGAAGTATGATTTGCTTTTCGAACGTTTTCTGAATCCTGAGCGTATCAGCATGCCTGATATTGATACGGACTTCGACGATCAGGGAAGGCAGAAGGTTATAGATTATGTTGTTCAGAAATATGGTCAGAACCAGGTAGCTCAGATTGTTACCTACGGAACCATGGCGGCCAAAAGCAGCATAAAGGATGTGGCGCGTGTACTTGACCTTGATCTTAGTATTAGTAATTACCTCACAAAACTTGTCCCTGATAAACCTGGAATAAAGCTGAAACGTGTTTTAACAGCTCCACTTACAACCAAAGAGGGCGAACAGTCGCTGGAGGCAAAAGAAGATCTTAGATCGGAGGATATGGACAATATTCGTAAGATCAGGGAAATATATAATTATGCCGGAACTGACGGTACTTTGATATTGCAGAAAAAAGTACTTCATGAAGCTGAAAAACTCGAAGGTTCGGTACGTGGTACAGGTATTCATGCTGCAGGAATAATTATTGCACCTACCGATCTGACAGATCTTATCCCCGTATGTACTGCCAAAGATTCACCTTTATGGGTCACGCAATTCGAAGGCAATGTTATCGAATCGGCAGGTGTAATAAAAATGGACTTCCTGGGGTTGAAAAACCTCACTATACTGAAGGATGCCCTGCAGATGATTGAAGAGAATCACGGGGTTAAGGTTGATCTGGATGCAATCCCGCTTGACGATACCCAAACTTTTGAACTCTATCAACGTGGCGATACTGACGGAACATTTCAGTTCGAAAGTATTGGCATGAAACAACATCTTCGGAACCTTAAACCTGATAAGTTCGAAGACCTTATCGCAATGAATGCCTTATTCAGGCCCGGGCCTATAAAATATATACCTAACTATATAGCCCGAAAGCATGGCCGTGAGGCTGTTACCTACGATCTTCCTGTTATGGAGGAAATACTCCGTGAAACGTATGGCATAACTGTATATCAGGAGCAGGTAATGTTGCTTTCGCAGAAACTCGCCGGTTTCAGCAAGGGAAAAGCCGATGAGCTGCGTAAAGTAATGGGGAAAAAGATCAGGGAGAAACTTGACAAAATGAAACCCGAGTTTATCAAGGGAGGTGTTGATAACGGTCATCCTGAGGATAAGCTGAATAAGATATGGACTGACTGGGAAGATTTTGCTTCCTACGCATTCAATAAATCGCATAGTACCTGTTATGCCTACATAGCATATCAAACTGCTTATCTGAAGGTGCATTATCCGGCTGAATATATGTCGGCCTTGCTTACAACCAACCTGGGAACACTCGAAAATCTTACTTCATACCTTGATGAGTGCCGCAGAATGGGTTTGCCTGTACTCGGTCCTGATGTAAATGAATCGGGATTGAATTTTTCGGTGAATAAAAACGGAGAAATCCGGTTTGGACTCAAAGCACTCAAAGGAATGGGTGATGCTGCAGCGGAATCCTTATTGCTGGAGCGCAATGCCAACGGGCCTTACAGTAGTATTTTTGATTTCATAAAACGTGTGAACCTGCGAACTGTAAACAAAGGATCAATGGAAGCGTTGGTGCAGGGTGGTGCTTTTGATAGTTTCGAAGGGCTGCACCGGGCACAGTTTTTTGCCAGAGAATCAACAGAAGATACTTCGTTTCTTGAGAAACTGATACGGTTTGGAAGTAGTTTTCAAAGCATGCAATTATCGTCGCAGCAATCGCTGTTTGGTGACCTTGGTCCTGTCGAAGTACCGGATCTGAGGCTTCCTGATTGCCAGCCCTGGTCGAATATTGAAAAACTTAAACGTGAGAAACTGATAGCAGGTTTTTTTATTTCAGGACATCCACTGGACGATTTTCGCCTCGATATTGATACATTCTGTAAATCGAATATAAAAAAGCTTAAAGCAAATCTGGTTTCTCTCAATCCACAGGATTTTGCCATTGCAGGCATTATTTCGAAAGTAAGGCACGAAATTGCAAAAAACGGCAATCCCTACGGACGATTTATGCTCGAGGATTTTGATGAATCCATTGAACTCTCGCTGTTTAAGGAGGACTACCTTAAATTCAGGCATTTACTGGTCGAAGATACTATCGTGTTTGTTAAAATACGATCGCAGGCAAGGTACAACGCAACGGATCAACTGGAGCCACGTATACAGCGTATTTCGCTGCTGAGCGACCTTATGGATGAACAGGCTAAAGCATTAGTCATACAGATTCCTTTTGAGAATCTTACTGAAATACTGACGCGGCAGCTTGTTGATACACTCAAAATGAATAAAGGTACCTGTAAGGTTAAGATTGAACTCCTTGATTTTGTAAATAACTATAAAGTGGAAATGGTTGCCCCCCATCACAAAGTTATATGTAGCAAAACCATAAATCACCTTAAAGCATTGAACGGGATAACATGTAAGGTAAAAGCTTAAATTATTCGGTAAATTACTAATGTTAACTTAGCTTATTTGCCTAATTTTGCTGCCTGTAAAACCTAAACAGAACAATATCAGTTTTCAAAGGTTTTATTAATGAAAAGATTAAACCAACCTCAAAATAATTTTTTAAAAGAATACTATCATGGCACTGCAATTCACGGATGCAAATTTTGAAGAACTGGCTGAAAAATCAGACAAACCTGTTATTGTTGACCTTTGGGCTGAATGGTGTGGACCCTGCCGAATGGTCGGACCCATTGTTGAAGAACTGGCTAAAGAATACGAAGGCAAGGCAATCATTGGTAAATTGGATGTTGACAATAACCCATTGACTACCAACAAATTTGGAATTCGTAATATACCAACAATACTTTTTTTGAAGAATGGCGAAGTTGTTGACAAACAAGTGGGAGCTGTTCCAAAAAGCGTATTGGTTGGAAAGTTGGAAAAACTTCTTGGATAACAGGAAATAAAAGGATTAGAGCTTATAGCGTTTGGATTCATGGGTTTGTAAATCAGATCCATGTTTTTTAGTTTTCGAAATACTTATCCTCAAATTCGAACCCTTAATAATTACTAAATGCCACACACACTCGATCAGCGCCGTATTCCGCAATATGCTAACCTCGAGTTTCTGGCACGTACCGTTGTTGAGGGATTTATTGTAGGACTGCATAAAAGTCCTTTTCATGGATTTTCGGTTGAGTTTTCGGAACACCGGTTATACAATCCTGGTGAGCCTACGCGTCATATTGACTGGAAACTTTATGGACGAAGTGACCGGATGTATGTAAAGCGTTATGAAGAGGAAACCAATCTCCGGTGCCAGATTGTTATTGACAATTCATCATCCATGTTTTTCCCGGTGCGTGATGTATTGGATATTGATCATCCTAATAAGATAACTTTCTCAGTTTATGCTGCTGCCTGTATTATGCAATTGTTGCGCCGGCAACGCGATGCTTTAGGCCTGAGTCTTTTTAGTGAAAAAGTAAGTCTGCACACTCAGGCTAAATCAAATTCGGTACATTTTAAGTTCCTGCTAGGCAAAATGGAGGAGCTTCTTACTCCTTTGCCAACCGAAGAAAAGCGAAATTCTTTAGTTACGGAATCACTGCATTACATTGCTGAAAACATACACCGCCGCTCACTTGTAGTGCTCTTCAGCGATATGTTCGACGCAGGAGCCGATAATGCTGCACTTTTCGATGCATTGCAACACCTGAGGTATAATAAACATGAAGTGATACTGTTTCATGTGTTGGATAAATCAAAAGAACTGGATTTTGACTTTGAAAACCGGCCTTACCGCTTCGTGGATATGGAAACCGGCAGCGAAATCAAACTCCAGCCGGCCGAAGTCCGGAAGACCTATGCCGAAGCCATTGGTAACTTCCATCAGGAGTTGAAACTTAAATGTGCGCAGTATAAAATTGATTTTATTGAAGCTGACATTAATAAAGGCTTTGAACAGATATTGTTGCCTTATTTATTGAAAAGGGAACGAATGGGGTAATGGCGCGGTTCTTAAAGCGATTAACTTCAGCCATATAATTTACAAATAGTCAAGACAAGAGTAACAAGTTCTGAATAAAATCCAATTTTAGTTTGGAGTAGCCTTAGATTTTGACTGAATTTCTAAAAATCAGATTCCTTTCCGATATTGAGTTGAAATAGTCGGATAAATACAACTTCTCAGTGTTTCTTCCGAACCTGCATCCCTGTTCAGGATATTTTCAAAAAGTCTGATAATCTCCTTCTTATTTTCGGGTATGCATGTTTTTGTATTGATATTCCTCAAATCGATACAAAAACCGCTGAATATTCCGAAAAAATCTGTAATAATATCTGTATTTAAGTAATTGGTTTCATTAAAGATGCGATGCAGGTTTCCCTCTGATTTTTCAATCATGAATGTTTTGCCTTTCAGATTGGTAATTGATGAAGTTTTTATGCAATGTGGAATACAGTTATCATCAATTCTGTCTTTTTCGCAGCCTGTTACCTGGTGGAAAAAGCACTGCCGACTGGTCATCAGAACAATAGGGTGATAAATGCTGTAAAACAAATCAAAATCATCAGGTGCATTAATTCCTTTAAGCTGGGCTTTGCTGATTTCGTTTGAAATAAATGCTCCACTGCAATTGAAATTTTCTTTCAAACACAGCAAACTGAAGGAATTTATGCAGTTCATTGTTGGTCCTGCAATCCAGCGAATTCCAGTTTTGTATGCTTCAAAAGCAATACCAGAATTGTCAGTAACAATTTTTTCAGGTTTTAGATCTTTCAGGAATTCAACGGCAGCATTGTAGTCGTTACCTGTTAAAACTGAAGGAAACCATGGAATCAATTCAGAATGGCTTCTGAAAATGTCAATCAGTCCGGAGTATTTATATTGAAGACTATTCGGGAGTTGAAAAAAGACGGTTGCATCTGTACCGTTGGAATAGTGAAGATCTTTTTCTTCTGATATCAGTATTGAAAGAGTTGTTTTATTCGATACACTTTGTTGCCTCTTGATTTGAGGAACCTCAATTGAATCAATAAAATCAATTGACCCGTTCAATTGAAAGAGTAACTTTTTTTTAAGTGAAGTGAGTTCCTTAAAAGGCAGATAAAGCCCATCAGGAAGAGCTTGTACGTCGATCTTCTCAATAAAAAATTCGGTTTCATTCAATGCTTTAAAACGGTGCGATAGCATCTCGACAGTCAGGGTTTCTTTGCCGGTATCCGTTAGGTAAACTTCCGAAAAAACCTCAAATGATAAGTCAGGTGTGGTTAATTCAATTTTTAATGGATTGCCACAAATGCCTGAAAATTTTATTGTTAGCGGCTCTTTTGCAATACTCAGACGGTTTATTTCAGTTTCAACCCTGCGAATTAATTCAGTCCGGTCATCGTAAATGTCAGCTTTTGCCTGTTCTAACTTTGCATCAGTTGAATACCCATCTATCTGCGAAAGCCAAATTGCTGAATGGTCTCTTGGGTTATCAATAAACATATCCCGGTTTATATTTCCGGAAAGAAACGCATTCGAAAAATCACGGTTAAATACGGAGTAAAGAGCACTCTTCTCTGTACTCAAATCTTCTTGCTGATAAAACCTGTTGAGTTGCTTTCGCCATGCTTTTACAACTGTATATACATAATGAAACTTCTTTATCCGACCTTCAATTTTTATAGAGTCAACCCCGGCATCAGCTATTTGATGCAAATCCGAAAAGGCAGAATTGTCCTTCAGATTAAGCGGAAAATCTTTGCCGGCCGGAGATGTTAAATACTGTTCCCTGCATGGCTGACTGCATCTTCCCCGGTTTCCGGAGTTTCCTCCATGAACTGAACTCATATAGCAGATTCCCGAAAATGAAATACAGTTGGATCCGTGGACAAATATTTCGGTAAGCATATTGACTGAATGTGCTGTTTCAGTCAACTCTTTCACTTCGTTTATGTTTAATTCGCGCGAAAGATTCACCCTTGTTGAATTCAGTCGGCTCAGGAAAAGTATCTGTCCTTTGTTGTGTGTTGTAAGCTGGGTGGATGCATGAATTTTAAGCCTGTTGAAATATGTGTTCAACAGATAGCACAATCCTAAGTCCTGAATAATAATACCATCGATACTGGTATTTATTAATTTATTCAGCAACGTGATAATCGCCGGGATTTCGCTATCGGTAATAATGATATTCAGGGTAAGGAATACCTCACAGTTGTTTTTATGTGCGAGATGAAATATACCGTTCAGGTCGCTGAAACTGATATTGGCAGCACGGTTTCGGGCATTGAATTTATCGAGACCGCAATACACAGCATCGGCTCCGGCATGAATTGCCGCTTTTATTGAGGCTATGTCGCCGCCAGGTGCCAGTAATTCAATTCTCTTCATCCTGTAAAAATATACCTAATTTAACACTTACGGTCCAATGAGGATCCAAATACAACCAGAAAAATTTTAATTTAAACTATTCTGAAATTCGATAATAGTCATTTAATGCCCATAGTTAACAATAAACTATTTCTGCTTATAGGTATTTTTCCGCTGAAGATATTTCTTGGTTCTTTTGGACTAATCATCTTTTTAGTCCGATTTATTACCACGATGGTTTCACCACATTATTCATATTCCACATAATCCAGGCTTTTTTCTTTGCAATGTAAGCTGTGGGTTTATCGGGTCTCCATCTGCGTGGATTGGGCAGAACAGCAGCTATGGAAGCTGCTTCGGCACGGCTCAGTTTTTTAGCTGATTTATGGAAATATTTTTGGGATGCGGCTTCGGCACCATAAATACCATCACCCATTTCGATCACATTGAGGTATATTTCCATTATGCGTTTCTTTCCCCATAACAGCTCTATCAGTCCTGTAAAATATACTTCAAGACCTTTTCGGATATAAGTGCGGGCAGGCCAGAGAAATACATTTTTGGCAGTCTGCTGAGTAATCGTGCTTGCTCCCCTGATTTTTTTGCCTTTTGCGTTGAGCTTTTTTGCTTTTTCAATTGCTTTGAAATCAACCCCGTAATGACTTTCAAAATTGTTGTCTTCCGAAGCAATCACAGCAAGCGTAAGGTTAGGCGATATTTCGGATAGCGAAACCCAGTCTTTGGAAATTGATGGTTTATTGCCATCTGTAAGGTTCTCAACAGCACGGATCAGCATCAAGGGAGTTACCGGAGGATTTATAAACCGGTAAAGCAGAGTGAACAGTATACTGGTGCCAAAAAACAGTATTAATCCGTACCGGATATATTTAAATAATAATTTTTTAACTGATTGAAAACGTGATGATTTGCCCTTCTGGCTCATTCGTATTGTGATTTGAAAAACAATTTTGTTCTTATGGTGCAAATGTATCAATTTTTTGATATGTTTGCCGTGCTTATCAGCGAATCACTGACTGTATGTAAATGGTTGATAATCAAAAAATAAAGATTGATATAGTGCAAATCTCAATGTAAAATCAGTATATGAGTAATTTTATTGGAATACGCCACGAAGATAAATATGTGATGGAACGCAGGGCACCCCTGACTCCAAAACACGTTGAGCGCCTGATCAAATCAAAGAAGCTCGATTTTGTGGTTCAGACTTCTGAGAAAAGGGTATTTACAGATGAAGAGTATACCAAAGCCGGAGCAAAAATAGCCAAAGATCTAAAAAAATGTGGTGTTATCTTTGGCGTTAAGGAAATGCCTGAAAGTTTCTTTGAAGAAGAAAAAACCTATGTTTTTTTCTCGCATGTTATCAAAGGCCAATCCTATAATATGCCGATGCTCCGCAAAATGATGCAGATGAAATGCAATCTGATTGACTATGAACGGGTGGTTGACGAGCAGGGAAAACGTCTGATATTTTTTGGCCGTTATGCCGGTCTGGCAGGAATGATTAATTCGTTATGGTCGTTAGGACTCAGGCTTAAAGAAGCCGGGTTCAAGACTCCGTTTTCACAAATCAAACAAGCACATCAGTATAGTTCACTGGCCGAAGTGCGTGAAGTTATTTCGGCAGTAGGGCAGGAGATTGCTGAGAAAGGGATGCCGGAGGAACTTCGTCCGTTTACGGTCGCTTTTACCGGGTATGGCAATGTTTCGCAGGGAGCTCAGGAAATTATAGGTTTACTTCCTGTAAAAGAGATATCTCCCGAAAAATTATTATCCCTGAAACGTCGCAGCAAACTTCCTGATAATCTGATTTATAAAGTTGTCTTTAAAGAAGACCATCTGGTTGAGCCATTGGATGAAAACGAGGAATTCGAACTTCATGAATATTACACAAACCCCGAAAAATTCAGAAGTAAATTCGAAAAATATATTCCTTATATAGATGTGCTGATCAACTGTATATACTGGGATGCACGATATCCCAGGCTTGTAACTAAAGATTATCTGGAAAAACTATTTTCATCAGGAACGCCGAAGTTGAAAGTAATTGGAGATATTTCCTGTGATGTAAACGGTTCCGTTGAATGTACCGAAAAAGGAACCGAGATCGAAGATCCTGTATTTGTATATCATCCTGATTCGCGGACCTATACTATGGGTCATAAGGGCGATGGCGTTTTGGTAATGTCAGTCGATATACTTCCCAGCGAACTTCCACGTGACTCCTCTGCTGGATTTGCCGATGTGCTGATCAACTATGTAAAAGCCATTGCCGATTGCGATTTCAATGAGGAATTCGAAACACTTGACCTCCCAAGGGCAATTAAAAGTGCACTTATTCTTCACCAGGGTGAACTTACTCCACAATACAAATACTTAGAAGAACATTTATAAAAGCCATGTGTAATTTGCGATGAACAAGCCGACAATCCCTTTAAGTGATTTCTCTATTCGTCCCTCTTAAATCGTACATCGTAAATCACCACTCGAAATCGCCCCTCATAAATCGAAAACTCTTTTTTAAAATTAAATAATATCACAATGAAGAAAGTTCTTATTCTGGGTGCAGGCCTGGTGGTCCGCCCAATCGTAAAACACTTGCTTAACAAAGGAATACTGGTGACGGTAGCAACCAGAACCAGAAGTAAAGCTGAAGAAATGATTGCTGGTCATCCAAATGGCACTGCCGTGGAATGGACAGTTGAGGATGAGGAAACTCTGAGCCGAATGGTTGCAGAGCATGATCTCTCCGTTAGTTTGTTGCCATACCTGCATCATTTACTGGTTGCAAAATATTGCCTTCTGCATAAAAAGAATATGGTGACCACATCGTATGTGAAGCCTGAAATGCAGGCACTCGATGCTCAGGCTAAAGAAGCGGGAATCATCATTCTTAATGAGTTAGGTCTTGATCCGGGCATCGATCATATGTCGGCAATGAGGATCATCGACAATGTACACAACCAGGGTGGGAAGATTGAAGAGTTCTATTCAATTTGCGGTGCATTACCAGCACCCGAAGCAGCTACGAATCCTTTCAAATACAAATTCTCCTGGAGTCCTAAAGGTGTTGTAATGGCCGGTAACAACGATGGAAAATATATGAAGGACGGAGTTGAAGTATATGTCCCCACACAGGATCTGTTCAAAAACCCGCTTAAAGTTGATTTTACTAATGTAGGCCAACTGGAAGTATACCCAAACCGTGATTCCATTTCTTACATTGATATATACGGTATTCCCGAAGTTAAGACTATTCAACGCGGTACATTCCGTTACAAAGGATGGTGCGAATCAATTCATGTGATGAAACAACTTAATCTGATTTCATATGATAAAGTAAATCTCGAAGGCAAAACATATGCTGATTTCATTGCCCAACAGATTGGTGCTGCTGACAGCAGTAATATTCGTGAAAAAGTTGCGAAACATCTTGGGATTGATGCCGGAACTTATGCTCTCGACGCAATGGAATGGCTTGGATTCTTCAGTAACGAACCGCTTTGCCGGGTGGAAGATTCACCTTATGAAGTTACCAGCGACCTGATGATTTCGAAAATGGAACTCGGACAAAACGAACGCGATATGGTTGTTATGCAACATACCTTCCTTGCTGCTTACCCTGATGGTAAGAAAGAAGTGATCCGCTCACGTATGCTCGATTTCGGAACACCGGCAACTGATACTTCAGTTGCACGTACAGTGGCATTACCTGCTGCTATTGGGGTTGAAATGATCCTCGCCGGACAGATAACTGAAAAAGGGGTTTTCCGCCCTGTTCTTCCCGGAATCTACAACCCTATTCTGGATGAACTCGAAAAACTCGATATCCGTATGGTTGAAGAATATGGACTTCCAATGAGCGAAAGAATCAGCTAATCGGGAATTGAAATAGATTGAAAAGGGCTGCCGTAGTGTAGCCTTTTTTGTTATAGTAACTGGATGAATTGTGGTAACTTCCGGATACGATGCTCAATAAATGATGCAGTTCATAATCAGGACAAATTGCATAAACCTGGTAATTTGTTTCAGGGAAATAGTCAGAAACTCCTTTTGAATGTATTTGTTGTCAGGTGGGTATATGTCTTCGGCTTGGTTTCATTTAAAAATGCAAAGCAGCTCCCAACTGCAGATAGGCATTGCGTGCTCCGTGGTTGGTTTCGATCATGCTATAGTAATACCTTGCCTCGATTGACAGAATCAGGATATTTAAACCTACTCCGGCATAAGCAGGTAAATCGAAAACTTTGGATTTCTGCTCACTGGTAGGACTTGTTTTTTCGCCATCTATAATAATTTTTTCCGACAATTTAAACTTCGGCTGTACTCCAACCAGAGCGAAAACCGGACCTATTTTGGCTTTGATATGCAAGGGCAACCCAAGATATTTGATTACCTGTTTATCACTACCAACCAGACCCGCACCATTCTGGCAATACTCCAGACCTGTTCCCCAATGCAGGAAAGGGAGAATTTTATTCTCTTTAAACGCGCCAATATAAAAGCTGGCATAATTTGATGTTCCGGTTAATCTCTCAGAGTCTTTATACAATCCGGAGTTCTGATACCCGCCACGGATCCCGATACTTCTTTTGCCCTGTGCTTGCACTGATACTGCGAAAATTGCTACAAAAGCAAATAAAATGGAAAGTGAAAAAAAATATTTCATATATAAAAGTATTTATTGAGCAAAGAATGCATAAATATAATAACTATTATATTGATATTTTGTTCATTAGCAAAAAACAGCCTTTTTTTTGCGAGATCAGTTGATTCTATTTATTCCGCCCAGATGTGTGAATTTGACTCTGCTTCGATGTTATAGAATGAAAATGTTGAATAAAGTTGTTCTCTGTTAATTCTGTTACATCAATCCGTTTCTGACAGAAAAAAGTAGTAATTTAGGTCAGTTTCGTTACTTTTGCACCACAAAATTTGGGTAATGGCAAAATTTCTGAAATGGCTGGGTGGCGGTATTGGCTGGGCAGCGGGTGGCCCTATAGGCGCAATACTTGGTTTTGCGCTTGGCTCAATGATTGATGGTATGCAAAGTGGTGTCTATGCCTACGAACCTCAAACGCGACCCAGTTTTACTAAACCGCAGACAACTCATAATGATTTTATAGCCAGTCTGTTAATTCTGGCATCTGCGGTAATGAAATCGGATCAGCGTGTTTTGAAGTCCGAACTTGATTATGTCAAGCGCTTCCTGCTTCAGCAGTTTGGATCAGAAGAAGCTGAACGGCAACTGCTTATGCTGCGCGAATTGCTGAAGAAGGATTATAATCTTCAGCAGGTTGGAAACCAGATTAAGCAGTACATGGAATATCCATCACGACTACAGCTAATGCACTTCCTTTTTGGATTGGCAGCTGCTGATTCGCAGGTGCATACTGCTGAAATACAGTTGATTTCACAGATTTCAATAATTCTTGGAATCCGGAATTCCGATTTCGAAAGCATCAAGGCTATGTTCGTTAAGGATACCACCAGTGCTTACCGTATACTTGAAATAACTCCGGATGCTTCTGATGAAGAACTTAAAAAGGCATACCGTCGGATGGCATTAAAATATCATCCCGACAAAGTAGCCCATATAGGCGAAGATGTTCAGAAAGCTGCAAATGCTAAATTTCAGGAACTTAACGCAGCCTATGAACAAATTAAGAAAGAGCGTGGAATAGTATAATTTCGGTTAAACTGCAGGTTTTTTAACTTTTAAAATCCCCCATGTTACGGGATTCGACAAGTTGTAAAAATGTTTCAGTATTGGTTCTTCAATACATTTCTAAATTATAATCAACTCTGGCTAATGCAAAACCTTTGTCGTCTGTTCAGCTTTACATTTTTAATTCTTTACTGTTCTGCTGCTTTTCCTCAGCAGCTTCCATACCAGAATCCCAATCTCAGTGTCGAAGAGCGTGTAACTGATTTGCTCCGGCGAATGACATTAAAGGAAAAGTTCTGGCAAGTTTTCATGATTCCGGGCGATCTGGATGAAGGAAAGGATAGGTACAAGGAAGGGATATTTGGTTTCCAGACTTCTGCAAAAGGTCAGACTTCTGATGCTGCCGGGCAGATGCTTATATATGGATCCTCAGGTTCACCGGAGCAAACGGCAGCAAAGATCAATGCAATTCAGAAATTTTTCGTTGAGGAAACTCGTCTTGGTATTCCCATTATTCCTTTCGACGAGGCACTTCATGGACTTGTCCGCGATGGTGCAATCGCATATCCTCAATCTATTGCATTGGCTTCGACATGGAATACTGAGTTGATGAATAAAGTTGCAGCTGCTATTGCTACCGAATGCAGGACCCGTGGCATCAGGCTGATACTTTCACCGGTTGTAAACCTGGCAAGCGATGTTCGATGGGGCCGTACCGAAGAAACCTTCGGAGAAGACCCTTGTCTTTCATCTCAAATGGGCATTGCTTTTGTCTCAGCTTTCGAAAAACAAGGAATAATAACTACTCCAAAACATTTCGTGGCTAATGTTGGTGCCGGCGGTCGCGACAGTTACCCTGTTATGCATAGTGAGCGTTACCTTAATGAGCTCGACTTTCTGCCTTTTGAAGCTTGTTTTTCTATTGGGGGTTCCCGGTCGGTAATGACTTCATACAACACTCTTGATGGTTCGCCATGCACAGCTAATGATAGGCTACTGAATCAGATTCTTAAAAAAGACTGGAACTTTTCAGGTTTCGTCATTTCCGACGCTTGCGCCGTTGGTGGTGCCAATGTTCTGCATTACACTGCAATTGATTACGCTGGCGCAACTGCCCAGGCAATAAATAATGGATTAGATGTCATCTTCCAGACCTCGTACGATCATTACCCGCTTTTCTGGGAAGCATTTGAGAAAGGAATGGTTGTTCCGGCTGCATTAGATGCTGCTGTTTCGCGAGTGCTTCGTGCAAAGTTTGAGCTTGGGTTGTTTGAGAACCCATATGTAAATCCTGATGAAGCCGCTAAGTGGAGCGGACATGCATCTTTCCGTAATCTTGCTAGGCAGGCAGCCCGCGAATCAATAGTGTTACTGAAAAATGAAGGCTTTGTGCTTCCGCTAAAAAATGGGCTAAAATCAATAGCTGTCATAGGACCCGATGCAGTCGAATGTAGACTTGGAGGCTATTCGGGACCGGGAATACTAAAAACATCAGTACTTGAGGGACTCAAGGCTCAACTTCCTGACGGATGCATAGTGAATTATTCAAAAGGGGTAGAAAGAGAATTTAAAGAATTCGTAACGGTGCCACCCGAAAACCTGCATTGTGTTTTCGATGGAAAAAGTTTAAACGGTCTGTCTGCTGAATATTATGACAACATGACTCTTTCTGGTGAGCCTGTAAGCAAAAAGGTAGATAAGAACATTGATTTCAGCTGGACATTGTATCCTCCTGACCCAAAACTAGCTTCCGATTGCTACTCAGCCCGTTGGAAAGGAAAAATTAGTGTCAGCGAATCAGGGTTATATAAGGTTGGTGTCGAAGGAAATGACGGATACCGTTTATTCATTAATGATATTCTTTTGATTGATTGCTGGAAAAAAGTTTCTTATGGCACTAAAACGGTTGAATTTAGTTTCGAAAAAGGAAAAGAATATGATGTCAGGCTCGAATATTTCGAAAGTTCAGGTTCAGCAAAATTCCGATTTATCTGGAATTATGGTGTCGATAGCAACAAATGGCAGCAGCAGATTGATGATGCTGTTGCAGCAGCTGTATCCTCCGAAATTGTGATTTTGACCGCAGGGATTGAAGAAGGTGAATTTCGCGATCGCGCCCTTCTTAGTCTGCCTGGTAAGCAAGAGCAATTGATAGAGGCAATCTCTAAAACGGGGAAACCTGTAATTGTATTATTATCAGGGGGAAGTGCCATAATCATGAGTAGTTGGATGAACAAAGTCGATGCAATTGTTGATATGTGGTATCCGGGTGAAGAAGGTGGTAATGCAGTGGCTGATGTGTTAACAGGCAAATACAATCCTTCCGGCCGACTAACTGTTACATTCCCTTTAAATGAAGCACAGTTGCCCTTGGTCTACAACCATAAACCAACTGGCAGGGGAGATGATTACAACAACCTCAGCGGGCAGCCACTTTTTCCCTTTGGTTATGGCCTAAGCTATACCAATTTTGAATACTCTGATCTAAAGTTTTCGGATAAAGTGATTGAAGCTGATGCTTCGGTTAATGTCAGTTGTAAAATAACAAATACTGGATTATTTGAAGGGAGTGAAGTTGTTCAGCTCTATGTCCGTGATATGATAGCCTCGCTTGCACAACCTGTTATTGCCTTAAAAGGGTTTCAGAAAGTAAATTTGCAGCCAGGTGAAACCAAAGAAGTAACGTTCGGATTAACTCCCAGCATGCTGCAAATGCTGAATGCTGATATGAAGTGGGTTGTGGAACCAGGGGATTTTAGAATTATGATTGGTGCTTCAAGCAAGGATATCAGGCTAAGAGATACACTAACAGTTGTTGCAAGGTAATACCGATGGAAACAGATGCTGATTCGCTGCGTGTACTTAAATTGCAGGCAACCAGGAAAGAGAAAGAATCTGCGTTGTTTTTCCGGCAGCTTGCCGGGAAAGATCCTGGAAAAGTCGATAAAGCATTTCATGATCTGCATGATCAGGTTTTCGAAGAAGTGAATTGTCTCGACTGTGGCAATTGTTACAGATCGTTAGGTCCCAGAATTACAGATGCAGATATTCGACGGATAGCCTCATCTTTAAAGATCAAGCCAGCAGAACTTACTATAAAATACCTGAGGCTCGATGAAGATAACGACTATGTTTTCAGAATAATGCCTTGCCCATTTCTGGGTGTTGATAATTATTGCAGTATTTATGAGGACCGTCCCCGTGCCTGCCGCGACTACCCGCACACCGACCGGAGAAGGATGCAGCAGATACTGGATATAACCTTGAAAAATACGGAAACCTGCCCTGCCGTATTCGAAATAGTGGAAAGATTGAAAACTCTGAAGATTTAATAAGAATCAGCAGATGAAATAGCCATGATTGGAATAAAATACCAACCGAAGATGATATTATGATCAATCTGGCGTATTCCATGTGACCCGTTAAAAATAAAAAATAAACAGTTGAAATTTATCTGTAAAACAACCTCTCGTCAAAACTAAAAGGTTCAAAAGAAAGTATTTTGATTCTTGCCGATTCGGCAAGTGAAGGATTGATTAAAAAGTTAAAGTCGCCCTGAACCACTGCTGATGGTACTTTGAGAACCGCAAATTTGCAATCTGCAACAAATTTGTCACCCATTTCCTGTGTTGAATTCGAATGAGGAAAGGATTTCCAGTCAGTAGAAAGTTTTGTGCCTGAAATTTCCTGCAACGAAATATCATCTGGAATTTCAATTGTGACCAACATATAATCGAGTGGAATATTGCCCAAAGGAGTATGCACGGCAATTTCGGTTGTGCATAACGCGCGCGAATTGCTGGTATAGACTAAGGCTGTTCCTTTGCTGTTCCAACGACCACCGCTTTTTTCGGCACCTTTTCCTGAAAGATCATTAGCAAACTTCGATTTGCTTAGTCTGAAAACAATCATGCCAGTATGCCGAATTCAATTGCAGTAAGTTCATCTCTCAAGATGCTGATTCCAAATGAATTATCCAGAAGAGTTTTGGGCTTTACACCCCCGAGTGCAAGATTATCGGTTGAAAGCCAGGAATTAAACTTCTCAGTACTGCCAAAAACTTCCACCCCTTTATTGTAGAAAAGAGCTATTTCGATGATTTTTTCCGATTGTAAAGGGTCAAAGGTGCGCTTCTCATTCCTGTACCTTTGCATCGTACGTTCCGAAAGGTGCAGGTAAGTAGACCATTCATTGCTACTGAATGGGATTTTATCGGCAAACTTGTCAAAGGCTGCAAATCCTATTCCATTGCGCACTATCCTGATCAATGACATCGCATTAATGTCATCAACAGAAGCATAGGTAACCAAAGGATCAAATATTTCCATAATACCTTCTTATAATAATTTCCACAAAGTTAAGCATTTTGTCGTAAAAATAACGACAATTGACATAATTAATTTAAATAAATTTTATATCTAGCAATAGTTCGTTAATAATTTTCATGTGCTTGATTATCAGCACGATACGAAAATCAACCTTTGCGTCTTAAAGTATTGATATTCTGTGTTTTAATACTTGGCGCCTTTGCGGTAAAAGAAAGACTAACGGAGTATAAAACTAGTGAACGAATTATAAAACAATACTACCTAATCAGTGCCTAAAGTTTTAAGTGCCTAAAGTACTTAGAGTTTATTATGTTGTAAGTGCTTGGATTACCTGGAGTTAAAATAAAAAACATACATTATTATTGTATCCTCTGAGCACTTTGCACCCGGCACTCAGCACTAAAAAAAGTGCCTGGAGTTTTAAGTGACTAGAGTGCCTAGAGTTTAAAGCACTAGAACAACTTTTACCTACCAACCACTGAGCACTGTGCACTGAGCACTCAGCACTAAAAAAAAGTGACTGGAATACTTATAATTGTAGCTAAATCCCATGAATGCTGAGCACTAAGCGCTTAAAACTTCCTAATGTTTTAAGTACATTAAGTTATAAAATGTTAAGGTTAAAACCACAAATTACCAAATACCAGTTGGTCCCCAAACTCCTAACACCCATCCCGATCGCTATCGGAACCTAACACCACCCTCCTGTATTGTTCACTGAGAAATGATAGAAGTAACAGAGTGATTAGTTATAAAAATATTTTGATGAAAGGATTAACTGACGGGAGATACGGCCCATCTCATCAAGGACAGGCTGTGGTGAGGTATGACTTGGAATTCAATTTATTAGATCGCTTTATCGGTTGGCGATGAAATTTTATAATAACAGATGAAGTTCAAATGCTTTTATTTATCTGCAACCTGATTTTTTAATCTTATTCATACCTGAGGGCATCGATTGGATCGAGTCGGGCAGCTTTAACAGCCGGGAGAATACCCGATGCCAATGCAACCACAAAGCATAAGCTAACACCCCAGATTATCCATTTCCATGGAATTATAAAACTGGTGCCAATGGAAAGTGCCAGAGCATTCCCAATAGCAATTCCCAGAAAAATACCAAGCAACCCACCAATTTGGGCAATTACAATTGCTTCGGCGAGGAACTGATTCCGGATAGTATTTTTTGTTGCCCCTATTGCTTTTCGGATTCCGATTTCGCGCGTTCGTTCAGTTACTGAAACCAGCATGATATTCATAAGTCCAATTGCTGCTCCGAGTAAAGTTATAGCACCAATTATCACAGCAGCAATCCGCAGGTAGCTTAAACTATCGAAAAGCATAGTGGCAAGGTTATCGCTTTTAGAAATATCGAAACTATCCTCTTCACCCACATCCACCTGCCTGATTATTCTGAAAATTCCGGTAGCCTCATCTATGGCAGCTTCCAGTTTTTCACCATCCGACACATGAATATTCAGGCTGTAGGATGCATTGGGGCGGGCAAATTTTTGCCTGGCATTGTTAATTGGTACAAGACAAACATTGTCAGGATTGAATCCAAGGCTTGAACCCTTTTCCTTTAAAATGCCAACTATGAGGTACCTTCCAGGTCCTATTGTTATATATTTTCCAACAGGGTCTTCTTTATTTTTAAAGACTTTTTTTATCACATCACTGCCGATAAGTGCAACTGAGGAGCCATAAAAAACTTCTGTAGGCGAAATGTTGCGTCCTGATATAATTTCATTGCCTGAAGTGATGATATAATTTTCATCACATCCGATTACAGGAACATTCGGATTAGTTTTGTTATTGAGATATTTTACTGTTGCAAGATTGGTTGCGAAAATAAAAATGGAAGGAGTTGCAGGGAAAGTATAAGTTTCTTTAAACCGCATTGCTTCTTCGAAAGTGATTTCCCTGAAATTATTTGCTTTGCTTCTTTTATTTCCAATATGAACCTGCATTGTCCTGTTGCGTATGGTAAACGTATTGGCTCCCATCATCTGAAAGTTGTCATTCAGATAGTATTTGATTGCATCTATTGATGTAAGAATGCCTACCAGTGCCATTATTCCAAAAGCGATAATAAGCACTGTTAATATAGTACGAGTCATATGACTTCGCACCGATTGCATCGAAATACGCAGGTTTTCAAGTACAAGACTTCCCGAAACTAACTTCGTTTTCATAGTTATAGAGGTATTATTTCCGCCTTTATGGAAAACTACTTAATTATAAATCCAGGTACAATTGCACTGAATTTATAAATAACAACGGTAAAATTAATCAATTAATTTACACCAATAAGAAAAAACAGGAAAGAAGGAAAGTCTCTAGAATAAAGAGATTGCTGAGGACATAAACAATGACCAGAACAATACAGATCCACTCAGATAGAAGAGCAGATAACGGTTGGAGGAATAGTAACGGGTGGCTAAAAATGTGCCGACAGGAATTGAAAGCAGCACAGGAGTGAGAATTACAATTCCGGCAAGACCGTATTTTCTTACTATTTTAATTATGAGCCTGTTACGTTTAGTAAATTTTCGGGCCGGGACAATAATCGGTAATCCTTTATTCAGCAGACTGTATATTTTCGTTTTCAGCAAGTGGGAATAAAAAGAGAAATATCTCGAATACAAATCAATGATCCAGCGGCTGAGGAAAAAAAATGTAATAACGCCCACAATTCCCCCCGAGGTGGTTGAAAGAAACGTCTGAATAAAGTTGAGACCCATGCCGAATGACAGGGCAGGTGCAATAAGAAACTTAATGCTGCTTACGGCAAATACAATTAATATCTTAAGAAATCCTGACAAAATTTTTCTGGTTTCTTATAATAACGCAGCAAGCGGTAGAATGTTGTACGCCAGGCTTGTTTATGCAGATAATAAATAGAAGAGATTGAGATTTTATGATTTTAAGCCGAATGCAAGATCGCCGGCATCACCAAGACCCGGCACAATATATCCGTGGGCTGTAAGTTCATCATCAATTGCGGCAACCCAGATGGTAGTTCCTGTTTTGGGCAGCATCCGCTTTAAATAATCTACGCCCTGAACACTTGCTACAACTGATACAAAATGTGTATGGTAAGGTTTTCCATGTGCCAGCAGTGCTTTGTAGGATGATACCATCGAGTGTCCGGTTGCTAGCATAGGATCCGAAACCACCAGTATACGGTTTTCAAGCTCAGGACATGAAACATACTCAATCTGAATAGCAAATTCGTCATCTTTACGGTGTTCGCGGTATGCCGAAACAAAAGCATTGTCCGATTTGTCGAGGAAATTCAGCATCCCCTGATGAAGTGGCAATCCGGCCCTCAGGATGGTGGCAAGCACAGGAGTGTTCTTCATAACCTGAACTTCTGCTGTCCCCAGCGAAGTAATAACTTCCCTGGGTTCATATTCCATGGTTTTACTGATTTCATATGCAAATATTTCGCCTAAGCGCTCCATGTTTCGCCTGAAACGCATGCTATCCTGTTGAATGGATGCATCACGAAGTTCGCAAATGAACTGACTGACCACTGAATTTTTGCTCCCGATATTTATTACCATACTCCTGCTTTTTTATCTTTTACGTATAGATGCTTTTTTCACGGTAAAACAAAAATAAGTGTTTGCTTTATTGTTTCAACATCCGGTTGATATTTTTTTACCCTCGCCTGAGTATTCTCCATAACTTCAGAGCGAAACCTGATAAAATGGGCAAAGTATTTAACCTGTAGCGCTGATAAAAAACTTCCTTTGCACCAAAACTCCGGTAAAAGCGGGCAAGCCCAGTATCATTGGATCCTTCGAAGTCCAATATAAGAGCATTGCCGGCATGTTCGTTTATGAAAGAATCGATTAACCATGGCATGGCATGAAGTTTTTTCCCTGATTGGGATAAAGCAGAGAATAGAAAAACTGCTTTCTGATGACTTTTTACCCACAGCGCGGCCGCTATAAGTTGGTTCGATCCGTCGCGAACACCCCATATGTTGCCGGCTCCTGATTTCAGACTTTGATTGGAAATTTGCTGAATAAGCTGATATTGAGCCGATTTAAGATGAAGCAAATCCTGCCCTTTGTTTTCCCTGAACAAGGAAATCATATCTTCGGGTTTTACAGCTTTTATGAGGGTGAGTTTATTGAGTCTTGCTTTTTTAAGATTGCGTTTAAGGTTTTCCTGATATAAGGAAGATAATTCTGAGTATTCAAATGCAAGATCAAGTTCAAAATTAGTCATATTGCTGAACCTGTTATCACCTTCAATCCGGTTGGAAGTATTCAGATTAATATCGATATACCTGAATTTGGCAGGTATACTGTTTAGAAATTCTTTAATCTTCTCTGGCGTTGGTGGAGTAGTATAAAACAAACCCAGCTGCTGCGTAAAATAAGGTTGCATGATATAAGCATTGCCTGCTCGCGATCGCACAGTTAGAGGAAACACTTTTTCGTAATCGTTTTCAATAAGTGCGCACCAACCAGGACTTACAATATCGAGGAACCATGATTGCGAATTCAGACTTCCATTAATGGCATTATCAATACAATTGTCCCATTTTGCCCTGTCAATCATTTCTTGTTTCAGGAACCGGATCATTATTTATGTATGAGTTTAAGTTAAGGTCGAAATAAAAACTTATTATGCATAATAGTATGGTAGCTGTGCTTTTACAAATTTTTTTTGCTTGTTACAGGTGATAAGTTTCGTGCTACTGATTTTTTTTGATCTGAACTTTAGTTTGAAGACTTCTGTTTAACGCATTCTTCGATCATTTTAATATAAACATTCAGCCAGCCTTTCCATTCTCCTTCATCATTCAAGGTTGAATTATGCCACAAAGGGATAAACGTGCCGCCTGCTTTTTTAACTTCCGAAATAAGTTCGTACATGATTTTAATTGCCTGCTCAGTTGTAAGCTTCATATATTGGTTGAGTGTGCCATCCATTACAGCAAATGGGTGTATCGTCAGGTTTGTGGGCAAATCCTGATCAAGATCATAAAATAGAAAGGGAGAGCATATTGATGCTCTGAAACCAGGCAATTCAGCATATCCCATTGTATAATCATGAAGTATGTCGTTATTAATCAGATTGCGGTATGTTTCGGGCAGAACCAGTTTCAGGAAATGCTGCCTTGATCGTTCTATTTCAAGTTTCAGGATTTTTGAAAGACGGGCTGTTTCACTAACCATCAATGCCGGCTCCAGCGAGGAAGCGTAAGAAGGATGTATCCCTATATCAGCATAATCGCCCAGGAAGCGTATGAGGTTTTGAAAATACCGGTTATTGTATGGGATGTTTTTATCGTTAGGTCCGTAGTCGGCCAGAAGCAGAAAATAAATTGCCCGGTAGTTGTATTTTTCCTGCAGTTGCATCTGAAGTTTGAAGGTATCGAAGGGATCCTTTTCTAAACCCAGCAGTACACTAATTCTTTGATGTAATTCAGCATAATTCCTTTTTTGGAGTGCTTTATATATACCTCCCAAAGCTCTCGTCAGTCCCTTGTTTTTGAAAGCAAATGCTGCATCCACGTCAATAGTAGGAATGAAATTGAATCCCGGAGTCGCGATTTTCAGATCAGGGAACCATTTTTGAAATATCGTTTTAAGTCTTAATGCCCAGAGGTTTACCATGGGTTTGTTGAGATATCCCTTTTGAAAGGCATCACTCCCGGAAGCCAGAAAACGATTGTGATTATCGCGGATATGCGGAAGGTACTCTTCGTACCTGCTTACGAGGTAAAAAGATGCCGCAAACAGGTCATAAGGGAGAGCCGAAGTTTTGTCCGAAACCGGAAAAAAGACCATTTCTCCTTCAAAAGTAAAATGTCTTAAATCCTTTGCATATATCTTGCTTTCGAAAAGCAATCCATTTGAGGCAAAAAACAGGTTTGTTTCGTCAACTGGAACACCATACGAAAACTTTGGTCCTACCCAGGCTTCAAAAACCGAAAGATCCGTTGTATACTTAGCTTCAATCCCAAGCAGTTGAGTAAGTAAGAGCTGCAATATATAGCGCAGACGGTTTGTTTCTTTTGGAACAAGTATTAATACCATTAAGCATGCTGTTATATAGCAAAAATACATTTTTATTGTCAGCATTGGAACATCCTGCTTTTTATCGGCTGCAATTATTCCTGTCAGATCATTCGGATTGATGTCAAAATCAGTTTTTTATACCACTCATTTATTTTTGAAGGAATAAACTATTTGCAGATTAGCCATTCCAGATATTGTTTTCAGGGAGAAAACTGCTTAACAGGGAATCCCCTTTTTATTAACAAACCTCTTATCATTAGCTGATTTGTTATACATTTGAATCAGTATATTCAACCCTTAATGAATCGTTATTGTCCGGATATAGATCGGATATAATGAACTAACATACTGACACATATGGATAATTTTATAGTATCGGCACGCAAATACAGGCCAGTAACATTTAATACGGTTGTTGGCCAGCTTTCAATTACAGGAACCTTAAAAAATGCCATTCGTAACAATCAGCTTGCACAGGCATTTCTTTTTTGCGGTCCCAGAGGTGTTGGCAAAACCACCTGTGCCCGCATTCTTGCAAAAACAATCAATTGCCTGAATCCTACCTCCGAAACCGAACCTTGTAATGTATGTTCTTTTTGCACAGCATTTAACGATTCAGCCTCATTCAACATTCATGAGCTGGATGCTGCTTCCAACAACAGTGTTGACGATATACGCAGTCTGGTCGAACAGGTCAGGATTCCGCCCCAGATGGGCAAATACAAAGTATATATAATTGATGAGGTGCATATGCTTTCGTCGCAGGCTTTCAATGCTTTTCTAAAGACACTCGAAGAACCACCTGCATATGCAAAGTTTATTCTGGCAACTACCGAAAAGCATAAAATTATTCCTACCATACTTTCACGCTGTCAGATTTTTGATTTTAAACGCATTACCGTTGATGATATAGCCAGGCATCTTCAGTTCGTTGCAGAGAGTGAAGGCGTAACTGCCGATCCTGAAGCGCTGCATATAATTGCTCACAAAGCCGATGGTGCTCTGCGCGATGCTCTTTCGGTATTCGATCAAATGGTGAACCTCGGCGATAGAAAGATCAGCCGTGAACTGGTACTTGAAAATCTCAATGTGCTCGATTATGAATACTATTTCCGCATCATGGAATATATTCGGAATGGAAATTACAAAGATACCTTACTGATTGTGAATGAGGTTATTGATAAAGGCTTCGACGGGCAGCATTTCATTACGGGTATGGGAGAGCACCTTCGTAATCTGCTCATGAGCCTTGATGCCAGAACTGTCAAACTGATCGAAACCAGCGATGCCATCAGAACCAAGTATGCAAATCAGGCCAATTCTGTTTCGCTCCAACTTTTAGTTGATGCGCTGGATGTAATCAACAAATGTGATGTCACTTACCGCACTTCAAATAACAAACGGCTTTCCCTGGAGGTTCCTTTGATACAGATTTGCAGGTTAAGCGGTCAGATGCAGATGCCGGTTGTTACACAGGTACCTGTAATACAGCCGGTGGTGGTTGAAACTTCTGATCCGGGCATTGCACAACCAGCTCCTGTTGAAGCGGTAAAAACAGTTGTTCCTGCTCCGGCTGTAAAGGCAATTATTCCCGAAGTATCGGTCATAATTCCAGAAGCAGCAGTGCCTGAAAAAACAGAAGTTTCAATTGCGAAGGTGGAAGCACAACCCGAACCCGTCAAGCAGGTTGAACCGATAAAAGAACCTGTTCCGGAACATGATGTTCCGGTTCAATCGCATCATGTTTCGAGCATTTCGATTAAGTCGATAACACAGTCCGATCAGTTGGCTAACTCAGTAAAAACAGCTCCATTGCCTGAGCGTACTGAAAGCTATACACTTGCTGAGATAGAAGATTCACTTTTGCGTTATGCCGAAATAAAGAAAAACGATTCCGCTTTGTATTATGCGGCACTCACTTCGTATAAACCAATATTATTGCCCGATAATGTACTTGTCGTTACGGTGGGAAATACAGTATTGGAGAAGGAATTCAACGATCGTCGTAACACCCTGCTGGAGTATCTGCGTGGTGAAATGAAGAATGACTTTATTACCGTACAGACCGATGTTACTGAGCAGCCTTCGGATACAAAAAAATACATGAACGACCGCGAAAAACTGGATGCTATGGCTTCACTCAATCCGAATGTGAACAAACTCAGGGATCAACTCAATCTCGAATTAGATCTGTAGCATTGTACATGACTGTAGTAAAAAATAGAAATCGCAGGGTGTTTGCTCTTGGAGAAACAGTTCTTGATCTGGTTTCGGAAGGCGGTAGCGGAATGCATGCAATTCCGGGAGGTTCAGTCCTGAATGCTTCGGTTTCACTGGGAAGGATGGAAGTTGATGTATATCTTATCAGCGAATTTGGCGACGATAGAGCTGGTAGTCTTATAAAGGATTTCCTGAATCTGAACCATGTCAGCACTGAATTCTGCATTCGGCATGTTCACAATAAAACCTCGCTGGCACTGGCATTTCTCGACAGTGATAAAAATGCTACTTATTCCTTTTACCACGATAGCCCGGAAAATCTGGAGTATAAAAATATTTCGGAATTCATGAAGGAGGATGTGTTGTTATTTGGATCTTTCTATTCCGTAAAACCTGATCGCAGAAGTTTTGTTACCCGTTTAATTGAAAAAGCATCAGAAGCCGGTGCTGTTATTTATTATGATCTCAATGTACGAAAGGCACATAGTGATAATATTGCGGAACTGATACCCTCCTTTTTGATGAATATGGATTCTTCAAATATCGTAAAAGGATCAGATGAAGATTTTTTAATCCTTTTTGGAACCAGGGAACCAGAGCGTATTTATGAAAAGGTAGCCAATTTCTGTAAATTTCTTATTATCACCAATGGAGCTGAGCCTGTTCAGATATTTACAGGCAAGCACTCAAGATCATACCGCATTCCCACAATCAATCCTGTTTCAACTATAGGAGCCGGTGATAATTTTAATGCAGGATTTATCTATGGGCTTTTATCATCAGGGATAAATACCGATACTATTGGTGATATAACTGATTCCGAATTGGATAGTATGGTAGGATGCGGGCTGGCCTTTGCTACAGAAACTTGTTTGTCAAATGGAAATTATATAAGTGGTAGTTTTGAGCCGGATTTTTGGAAAAGATATTTTTGACGTTACTTTGCACTCGTACACCCACGCATAAAAATCAGATAATGAAAAAGGCAATAGCAAAAATGGTATTAAAACTCATCGGCTGGAAAGTAGTAAATGTACTTCCTTTGGATTGCAAGAAATTCGTTGTAATGATGGCACCACATACCAGCAACTGGGATTTTTTAATCGGATGGCTTGGATATATGTCGATTGGAGTTAAATCAAAATATCTGGTTAAAAAGGAGGCATTCGCTTTTCCGCTGGGTGGCATTCTGCGGGCTATGGGTGGCATCCCAGTTGACCGGAAAGCCAGTACCAATATTGTGATTCAGGTTGGTGAAATGTTTGCAAAAGCAGAAAACCTGGTAATCACAATCACTCCCGAAGGAACCCGAAGTCTGAACCGGAATTGGAAACGTGGGTTTTATTATATAGCCGAGCATGCCGGTGTGCCTGTGGCCTATGGTTTTCTTGATTATAAAAAAAAGATTGGCGGAATTGGTCAACTGCTCATACCTAGCGGAGATTATGAAGCTGATCTGAAAAATATAGAGGCTTTTTATTCCGATAAAAGTGCGAGATTTCCAGAGAATTTTAGTTTGAGTGAGCAAAATCGGATCAGATAAATGCCTGAACATCTCCGTGTGTTACATGATTTTTCCGCATTTGATTTATTATCCGATAGTTCAGCCCTGCCATAATTCCAATACCTGTTACTCATATGCAACTACTTACCCCAACACATTATACCGATTACGAACTTATTGATTCGGGAAGTTTCGAAAAACTGGAGCGCTTCGGACAGTATGTGATCATACGTCCTGAACCACAGGCAATCTGGAATCGCTCGCTGAGTGAAACGGAATGGGATAAAATGTCGTCAGCAGCATTTAAACTTGAGAAAAACGATACTGAAAAAGGGCGCTGGATACTGAAGAAAGGTATGCCTGAGCAGTGGAGGATAAATTACTCATACAAGAAAATGAATTTTAGTATCAGGCTTGGACTTACATCATTTCGTCATATAGGTGTTTTCCCCGAACAGGCTCCTAATTGGGATTATATTTACGATAAAGTGGTTTCATCGGAAAAGCATCAGATGAAAGTTCTTAACCTGTTTGCATATACGGGTGCAGCATCTCTGGCAGCAAAGGCAGCAGGAGCGGAGGTGGTACATGTTGATTCAGTAAAACCTGTTATCAGCTGGGCCCGCGAAAATATGGAGAACAGCAAATTAACAGATATTCGTTGGGTAGTGGAGGATGCACTTAAATTTGTAAACCGCGAGGTACGCAGAGGCAACATATATTCAGGAATAATTCTCGATCCGCCTGCTTATGGTCGTGGTGCTGATGGCGAAAAATGGATTCTCGACGATAATCTGAATGAAATGATCATGCTTTGCAGCAAACTGCTTTCACCCGAGAATAGCTTTCTGATTCTGAATATGTACTCAATCGGTTTTTCAGCATTAGTGGGTAATAATCTGGTAAACAGTTATTTTAACCGTGGCGAGACAAATGAATTTGGCGAATTGTACCTGTCGGACCGCTTTGGAAAAAAACTTCCTCTGGGTACTTTCCTGCGTTTCAGCCGCTGATAGCGAAACGTAAAATCTTTATCTGAAGAAGGTTCCCGTTATTTTCCAGACTCAAAACTCCCTGTCGCAATTAATTCATCATAAAGTTCACCTTTCGAACGGTGGTATACCAGTATTGTATAACCGTTGCGTGTTTCGGAGTGGTTACCTTCAACCCAGGTTGCATCGCCCGCACCTGAATTGTTAGGAAGCATCACATAGAGGTAGTTGTAATATCCCTGCTTGAAAAGTATGCTTGCTTCATATCCTTTTCGCCGGTAATTATAATCCATTTTATTGTCAGGAGTATACTGCCAGCAATTGAATCCCCCGGCAACATAAAGATTCCCTTCTACGATAGGTGCTTCGAAAGGCAGAAAAAACCTGACGAATGCATATTCCCCGTAATTCGAAACGGAAGATTCATCATCAGTTTTTAATAAAAACTTGCCGTTAATATCATCATCAAGGGTGTATTCCTTGTATATGCGTTTTTCCGAATCCCACAATTTTGCAAAAAATACGGTATCGTTGTAGGTGATTTCTCTTACTTTTTCTGAAAGAAATTTCATGCTTTTTAAATCAAACCTTCTGAATTCATTAGCCCCATCAAATAAATTTGTACCGTTATCAAAGGAGTAATCCAGCACATCGTTCCTGACCATAAAAGGTTTGAGTGTCGAAAGCGCATTATCCCACCTCCAGTTTTGAAGAACAACTACTTTAATATCCTGGTAAGGTGAATCAATCCGGTAGCCGGCAGTGTTAATTACAAAATCCACTTCCTGCATTGTTTCAAAATCTTCGGATGTTCCTGATCTTTTTATTGTTGCGTTTACGGAAACTTTTGGTTCAACTACAAGAAACCTTCGGGTAAAAGCATTAACTTCCTGATCTTGTTGATTTCGGTAATATACTCTCAGTATGTAATTTCCTGATTTCCTGATTTTAAACAGGTCATTCGGAAACTGAAAATCATAGTGGGTGTAAGTAGTCCGTGTGTTAAAAGAAGATTCGAATTTTTCAACCTGCCCTTCCTCATTTCCGTCCAGGTATTCGTTTACCCAGATTTCAGATTTCTCCCAGTTGGCATTACAGTGCTGAACCTGGTAAAAATATTGTCTGAAACTACCATCCAGGTCATCAAAGCCAACATTAAAACCTTCGGTGCTGTTCAGCGTGATAATGGGGTCAGCAAGTTCGAAACCTATCCTCGAAAGCTCAACACCCTGAATGTAGTTCTGATAAATATAGTTATCGTACCGCAGAAAGTCCTCACTATAAAAATCAGTAGAATCGGGGAAAACTTCCTTGTTGGACGCTACTGAAAAATTGGAGATGCTAATGAGAATATAGAACAGTATGTAAAACCTGGTTGTTCGAAATTTCATGTTATTTTGGGGTAAGATATTTGTTTTTGCAAATGTAAATCATAAGTGAGTTCCTATGTTTCATAACATAAATTATGCCTGATTATTATTATCCGAGCTATATTGTTGCAAAATTTATGGCATTTAGGTTAAATTTGGGTTCTTGCAGAAGATAATTGATTTTTAAAATGTTGGATGTTTTTTTGCCTGATTCAGTTTTTCATTTCATTCAATACTAAATCATCCAATCTTTATTGACGTAAACTTCAAATATGCAACTCATGTACTTAAACCTGAACATAGTATTCCACCCTCAATTGCTATGTACTGCTTTTTTACAGGATAATATACTCAGCCCGCTGCTTTAGCCGGGTTTTTTATTATTTTCGCTTTCTCAAAGCTTTTCTGGCTCTGATGGATTCAAACTCTTTCGTAATGAATGTGAAGATTAACAAAGCTGGTTTCTTACTGCTGATTTCCGGTTTCATTATTGTTTCATGCAACAGCCCAAAAGAGCTGACATTAATAAAAATAGGTGGTGAAACACAAGGCACTTATTATGCAATTACCTATTATTCAGGTGACAGCACTCAATTACAGCCTTCAATTGATTCGTTGCTTCGCCGCTTCGACTCCACAGCATCCATTTATAAGCCGAACTCTATAATTTCACGTTTAAATGATAATGACAGCACAGTGCTTGCTGACGAAATGTTTCGGATTATTTTCAATAAAGCCATGGAGGTTTCACAGATAACAAATGGAGCTTTTGATATCACTGTAGGACCGCTTGTTAATGCTTGGGGATTTGGTTTATCCAACCGGCTTAAAATGAATCAGCATATAGTGGATAGTTTGCTCCCCCTCGTTGGCTATAAGAAAGTGAAACTTGAAAATGGGAAACTGGTAAAACCGGATCTGCGTATGCGTATCGATTACAATGCCATTGCCCAGGGATACGCTGTGGATGTCATTGGCGGATTTCTGCAATCAAAAGGTATTGAAAATTACCTGATTGATATAGGAGGTGAAGTCCTGGTCAGGGGTTCGAAACCGGATGCTGAAAAATGGAGTGTAGCCATTGAGATGCCTACTCAGAATGCTGACGATGAACGAAGTATTCAGGCTGTGGTATCATTATCTGACAGGGCAATCTCCACGTCAGGTAGTTACCGCAAATTCTATGAAGAGAACGGTATCCGATATTCGCATACCATCAATCCAGCCGATGGATACCCTGTAAAACACACTTTGTTAAGCGTTTCGGTGCTTGCTGATGATTGTATAACTGCAGATGCATTTGCGACTGCCTTAATGGTGATGGGTGTTGAGAAAGCAAGGGCTTTTCTCGAAAAGCATACTGATCTGGAGGCATATTTTATCTCTTCAACTTCTGAAGGAGGTTTGAGTGTATATTGTACTCCCGGATTCGAAGAAGTCATCAGGAAAGATAAATAATCAGATTTGGATAGGGTCTGTTCCCGACTTTTATTCCATAACCAATCGAACGCACTTTAACCCATCAATAAATTCAACTATGAAACTTATCTTTTCTCTGGTTTTTATACTGGCTATGACCTTTGTTTACGCTCAGCAAGCAGCCGTGAACCTGATTCCTCAACCTGCAGAAATTCAGCTGAATACAGGGTTTTTTACTCTGTCAAAAACAGCTTCGGTTAGTTATAATGTGCCTGAGAGCAAAATTCTTGCTGAAAAGCTTGCACAGAAACTAAATGTTGCGACTGGCTTCAAAATCAAAGCAATACAAGGTTATAAGGCAGCCATTCAGTTGAATCTGAACCAAAATCCGGATTCGAAGCTAGGTAAGGAAGGTTATACTTTGGTATCAAATTCTAAAGGCATCATTATTACTGCTAACCAGTCTGCCGGATTGTTTTATGGCATGCAGACCTTGCTTCAACTTTTCCCTAAGGAAATCGAAAACAATGCAGTTGTGAAAATTAAATGGAGTGTTCCTGCTGTAAAAATCATTGATTATCCCCGTTTTGCATGGAGGGGGCTTATGCTTGATGTAAGCCGTCATTTCTTTACCAAGGAAGATGTGATGAAGTATATTGATGAAATGGCCCGCTATAAATTCAATACATTTCATTGGCATTTAACTGATGATGAAGGATGGAGAATTGAAATAAAATCCTTGCCAAAGCTTACTCAGGTAGGTGCATGGCGTGTACAGCGCTATGGCCATTTTGGTGATCGCGATGCTCCGAAACCAGGTGAGCAGGCAACCGAGGGAGGTTTTTATACGCACGACGATATTCGCGAGGTGGTTCAATATGCCAGGGATCGTAATATCACGATAGTGCCCGAAATAGATGTTCCCGGGCACAGTATGGCCGCCATAGCCTCGTATCCCGAGCTTGGTTGTAAAAAGGACACTTCCACAAGGGTTAGTCCGGGAAGTAATTTTGTTGATTGGTTTGGTAACAATACATTCAGGGCAAACATCGAGAATGCCCTGAATCCATCTGACGAAAATGTGTACGTATTTCTCGATAAAGTGTTTACAGAGGTAGCTGCTCTTTTTCCAGGTCAGTATATTCATGTTGGAGGCGATGAATGTTACAAGGGATATTGGGCTGAGGATGAAGGTTGCAAAGAACTGATGAAAAAGCTTGAAATACGGCATGTTGAAGATCTTCAGGGGTATTTTATGAGCAGGGTGGAAGCTATTCTGAAGGCTAAAGGGAAAAAACTGATCGGCTGGGATGAGATTCTTGACGGAGGAATTGCTCCCGAAGCAACTGTTATGAGCTGGCGTGGAATCAAGGGAGGAATTGAAGCAGCTAAAATGGGTCATGATGTTGTAATGTCGCCAACTACTTTCGCATATCTCGACTACACTCAGGGTGAACGAACTGTTGATCCTCCTATTTATGCTAGCCTGAGGTTAAAAAAATGTTATAGTTTCGATCCTGTCCCTGAGGGAGTTGATCCTAAATATATACTGGGTGGGCAGGGTAATCTCTGGACCGAGCAGGTACCCTCGCTACGCTATGCTCAATACATGACCTATCCGCGTGCCTGGGCACTTTCGGAAGTATACTGGTCACCCAAAGAAAGCAAAAACTGGAGTAGCTTTATACAACGTGTTGAAACACAATTTTTGCGTTCGGATATTGCCGGAATAAACTATTCGAAGGCTATCTACGACCCGGTTATTAAAACAAGCCTTACCGATGGTAAACTGGAACTTACAATGGAAGCAGAAGCAGCAAACATCGATATCTATTATACCATCGATGATGCGATGCCTGACAATTATACTTTGAAGTACACCGAACCGGTGCAGTTACCAAAAGGGCCGGTTACCCTGCGTGTGATTACTTACCGCGATGGTAAGCCTATAGGGCATCTGATTACACTCAAAAGAGAAGAACTCGAGAAAAGAGCAGTTAAAAAATAAATATATGTTCATACTTGGAGGACCCTACATTTCACAATTTCTGATCAATACCCTGGTTACGCAACAAATACCGGTAATCCATAATGATGTTATTGACGAGTTACGACTGACAAAAGATTTAAATCTTATTCCTGAGAAGCAAGCAGTAAAGAATTATATTTCCGGACAGGATTGTTTGTTATATACAAATTCCGAAAATTCGATCAGCTGGATTGAGAAAAATCTTCGGGATACCAGTTTGCCGCAAAAGATCAGGTTGTTTAAAAACAAAGTGCTTTTCCGCGATTTGATGCATGATTCTTATCCTGGTTACTTTTACAGGAAGGTCATGATTGGAGAAATGGACAATCTGGATGTGAGCAGTTTTCCTTTTCCATTTATACTTAAACCTGCTGTTGGCTTTTTCAGTCTGGGTGTACATAAGGTTGAGCATCCCGGCGAATGGATAGCTACTATTAATGCAGTAAAACTGGAGCTGGAACTGATTAAGGATCTTTACCCACCCGAAGTTTTGTATGCCGGTGAATTTATTATCGAGCACTGCATATCAGGAGAAGAATATGCAGTTGATTGCTATTATAATAGTGATGGACGGCCTGTTATTCTCAATATAATGAAACATATATTCTCGTCAGAAAAGGACGTGAATGACAGGGTTTATATCACTTCCAAGGAAATAATCGAAGGCTATAAAGATTCAATTACAAAATTCCTGTCTGAAATTGGCAAACGAGCCGACCTGAGAAATTTCCCTTCCCATGTGGAGATACGTATCGCTGAAAATGGCAGTATTGCCCCGATTGAAGTTAACCCATTACGTTTTGGTGGCTGGTGCTCTACACCTGATCTGGCCTGGTATGCTTTTGGAATAAATCTGTATGAGTATTTATTTCAACAAAGACAACCCGACTGGATTTCCTTGTTGAAAGGCAAAGAAGACCTGGTTTATAGCAATATTGTTCTGAATAATAGCACCGGAACCGAAGGAAAAAATATCAAATCCTTTAATTATGAAAAATTGCTCGCAGATTTCGCAAAACCGCTCGAACTCCGCAAAGCTGACTTCCTGAAATTCCCGATTTTCGGTTTCCTTTTCTGCGAAACAAGGAAGGAAGATATGCAGGAACTGGAGCGGATATTGATGTCGGACCTGAAGGAATATGTGAAATAAAATTGTCCGGTAGTTTTTTACCAGGAATTATTTCCTAATCGCACAATTCAATCACAGTCTTCTTGTTCTTTATTTTCTCGTTGCGAATGGTGCGGAGTAAATCATTAATCATGTTGCGTTTCACAGCTACATAAGAAAAGAAATCCTTAACCTCAATTAATCCGATTTCTTCTTTCTTAAGGTTACCTTTCTGCATCAGAAATCCTACAATATCCACTTTATTGAGTTTATCCTTTTTGCCTTTCCCGATATAAAGTGTTCCCCATACTGGTTTTGGTGGCAAGATTCTGGTATGAGGCAGATCAATAATATTTAAATCCTCCTTAATATAGGCAGGAACATTCTCTTCAGGGTTCAGTATCAGGTATGAATCACCTTCGGCTTTCATTCTGGCAGTACGTCCGTTCCTGTGGGTGTATCCTTCTTCATTCAATGGCAGATGATAGTGAATTACATGCTTTACATCAGGAATGTCGAGACCCCGGGAGGCCAGATCTGTACAAACCAATATATTGCAACTTCCGTTTCTGAATTTGCCAAGCACTCTTTCCCTTATATGTTGCTCAAGCCCGCCATGGAAATACTCATTTACCACTGAACTGTCTCGCAGGGAGTCACTTACACGTTGAGCCGCATCACGATGGTTGCAAAATACAAGTGTCGATTCACCTCCCAGATGGCACAGCAGATGAAACAAAGTGGAAAGTTTATCTTTCGTGTCCGATTTTATAATATTGCTGTTTAACCTTACCGGTACCTGGCTATCGGTCAGATAGTCTAAAGTAAAAGGGTCGGCTAAACCTGTGAATGATGGTATTTCGACCGCCTTGGTTGCTGATGTAAGTATCCGTTTTTTCAGGCCACTCAAAGTCAGGATAATTGATGACATTTCTTCCCTGAAACCAAGTTCCAGCGATTTATCAAATTCATCAAGTACAAGGCTATGAATCCCTTCGGTTACGAAATTCTTCCTCGAAATATGATCCAGAATTCTTCCTGGCGTTCCAATGAGAAGGGCAGGAGGTTCTTTAAGGTTATTCAGCTCAATGCTCATTTTGTGCCCGCCATAGCAGCTATTTACTTTAAATCCGGTGTTCATCGATTTAAAAACATCTTCAATCTGTATGGCTAATTCGCGCGATGGTGTAATAACCAATGCCTGTACTTTATCAGCACTCTTTTCAAAGCTCTTTAAGAGAGGGATCAGGAATGCAAGAGTCTTCCCCGAACCGGTTGGCGATAATAGAATAATATCATTATGATCGCTTATTGCTTCAATTGCTGCCAATTGCATGGCATTCAGAGCTTTTATATTCAGCGATGTAAGGATTTTTGTAATCAATTTGAAGTTTTTTGGGATATTCGGCGAAGGTACGATAAAACCCTTAGAGAAAAATTCCCCTCATCTGCAGGTTGAAAATTGAAAGAAATTATTGAGAAATGACATTTTGCAATAGGAGTGCTGCCATCATTGCAGTAAAATATTTTTTTTTCATAAGATTGTGGATTTGTTAATGTTAGGAATTATATTAACTATGAGTTGATTAGTCAGAACTCAGTTTGTTTTCTTCTGATCACTGGAAATGGATTATTCTGATATTTGTGCAGTTTTATTTAATTGCGAAAGCGAAGCAATGCCGCTGATCCCTCCCAGATTCATACCATCAAGTGCAGAACTTGGGACAATTATCATCGAACCTACTTTTAATCCTTCACCTATGAGGTTCATGGCTCTCAATTGCAACGCTACTGGATTGCTCATGTATGATTCGCTGGCTTTGGCAAACTTTTCGGCAATTTCAGTTTCGGCTGTTCCCAGGATGACCCTTGCCTGTCTCTCTCTTTCGGCCTGGGCTTGTTTACTCATTGCGTCAGATAGACCCTGGGGAATGGTAATATCCTTGATACCAACGGTCTGACAGGTTATTCCCCAGGGATTTGTATTTTCGTCCAACAATTTTTGAAGGTCTTCGGCAATTTTTACTCTTTCCTGGAGCAAATCAGCCAATTCATGTCTCCCGATTATATCCCTCAAACCGGTTTGAGCAATGTATTGAACTGCTGTCATGTAGTCCTCTACCTCAAGTGCCGCTTTTTCAACATCCCATACAGTCCAGTACAAAGTGGCAACCACATTCACCGGTACCGTGTCCTTGGTCAAAGTCTGGTCCGCCTTAAAATCAGTTACCCTTACCCTTTGATCAATATAATCTATTACATTATCAATAACCGGCACTATAAAAAATATGCCCGGCCCTTTTAATCCGATGTATTTACCCATCCGCAACAGAACTGCTTTTTCCCATTGATCGGCAATTTTTATTGAACTGGTTATTAGTATTGTTAGAATTATTAACACAACAAACAGTATGATGTCAAGATATTTCAAATAGAACAAAACTACTAATATCGCTGACACGATGATTAACATCGATGTTGAAATTGAGTTAAACAGATTTTTCGTTTTCATAATTATTTGTTATTAAGATTGTTATTGAAATTATTGTTTTGAAGTTCGGCTATCACATTGTCTTTAGAAAACCCATAGGTGTATGCTACCGTTAAAAATTCCTTACAGATGTCCTGAAGTTTTTTTTGTTTTTCTTCATCACTTAACACTATTCCATTTGCATTAATAAATGTACCAGATCCTTGTTGCGTATCAAGAATGCTCAGGATTTCGAGTTCTTTGTATGCTTTGGCGATTGTATTCAGGTTAACCTTTAGTTGTACAGCTAAAGACCTGACAGTAGGAAGCTGCTCCCCGGTTTTTAAATTGCCGGAAGCAATTCCAAATTTAATCTGGTCTATAATCTGCCTGTAGAAAGGCGTTCCTCCACTCGGGTCTAGAATAAAATTTATCATTGTATTATTGATATAATGTATTAGTAGAATAGTACAAATATACAACTTTTTTGCTAAATGCAATGAAAAATCAAAAAAAATTATTTGGAATAAAAAAGTTGAAAATACTTTGTTCCGGCGCACCCTGGTATTTTTGCTTTTTATAGCAAATACCATGACGGGAAAAAGCACATGGAAGCAACGGCTTTAGCTGCGTGGGGAAGATATTGGAAGTAACTGACCACACAAAAGGAAATGTAGGGTAGAGGGGTCTACACTGGTCATAAACGAGTGCAATCGTGGTAGATTTATATGGCAATTATGTAATTTATGAAAAGAATTATGTAACGATTTGGGGTGCTAAGCATAGTAATTTTGGTTCACACACATTCAAAAAGTATGCTCTATGACAAAGTATTCAAAAAAAGCTCAGGAAAAAATCGGGGAAGTGATGCATGAGTTTCAGGAAGGAACATTAAAATCGGGAAAGAATGGTATTGGGGGTAAAGTTAAAAGCAGGAAACAGGCTATTGCTATCGGAATTAGCGAAGCCAGAGAAGCAGGATTGAAAGTTCCTCCGGAAGAAGCGTCAAAGTAAATAACAGTTTCCCTGAAATTTGAATTGTTGGCTATTTTAGCCAACTTCCACAATTATATTTATTTCTGATTTTTTTAAATACGAGAAACGATGGAATCGAACTGGTTAATAGTAATTCTGGTCATCATAATAGTACTGATAATAATTGCCATTTTTATTAAACGAAATCAAAAAGACAAAAAGGAATTTATTCAGGAATTAATAAAAGATGAAGAAGTATCTATACCAGAGGAACATGATACCGAAGTTGATCCTAAGGAATAATTGCTGTTTCACATTCGACAGATACTAAGGTGTTTGGAAACGTTCATTTTTATTTCTTGGTGTAAAATATCTACTGAGGTTTGGGATAAAATGTGGTAATCATGTAAATAGTTCTAAAAATCGTATAACATAGATTGGTTTAATGTGAGTGACCTTTACATTTTTAAAACCAATTTAATTCAAAAATTATGAAAATGAAAAAAGCATTGATTTTTATGTTGCTTTCTATAGCAGGAAGCTTTGGGTTAGCAAGTGCACAGACACCAGCGGTTATGATAAGTGATGCAGCAGGCTGGCACAAAATAGGTGAAAAAGCAGTTGACTTCAAAACGGAACGTGATGAAATATCCGTTATCGGATCCGATAGGTTCTCAACTATCAAATTCAAAGTTACTGAAGCTGCCATTGATCTGATTTCACTTGAAATAGCTTACGAAAGTGGTGACAAACAAGATGTAAAGATAAACCAGGCTATCAAAACAGCTGGCGAGAGCCGCACAATTGATTTGAAAGGTGGTTCGGAACGTAGCATTAAGAAAATTATTTTTGTTTACAAAACTCTTCCCAACAGTAAAGATGAAAAGGCCCACGTTGAAATATGGGGATTTAAAACCAATACAGTAAAGAAGTAATCCTTTATAATTTTTTTAAGAGCCGTCTTGTCACATGGCAAGGCGGCTTTTTTGTTTATACATATGGACTTGAAGATAATTTGTTCAATATAAAATATGGGTAACCTATCACTCTTTTACTTCTATGGTTTCGCAGTGCACAAAACAGGAAGGGGTTAGGTTTTGGGTGTTAGTAGTTAGGGGCAGCGTGGTATTTGGCAATTTGGTGGTTTTAATTCTTAAATTTTTAACTTAATGTACTTAAAACTTCAGGAAGTTTTTTCAGAGCTTAGTGCTCAGTACTCATGGGATTTAGCTACAATTATAAGTATTCCAGTCACTTTTTTTTAGTGCTGAGTACTCAGTGCACAGTGCTCAGTGGTTGGTAGGTAAAAGTTGTTCTAGTGCTTTAAACTCTAGGCACTCTAGTCACTTAAAACTCCAGGCACTTTTTTTAATGCTGAGTGCCGGGTGCAAAGTGCTCAAGGATTCAATAATAATGTATGTTTTTGTATTCTAACTCCAGGTAATCCAAGCACTTACAACGTAATAAACTCTAAGTGCTTTAGGCACTCTTAACTGCAGGCACTCTAAGTACTTTAGGCACTTAAAACTTCAGGCACCAATTAGGTGCAAATATGGTAATTATGTAATTTATTTCAATAAATATGTAATGATTACCAATTCAAATACATTCAATTTTGGACTCTGATAGACCACTAACAGGTATAAAATTCAGGGTAACATAATCTTTTTAAGAACAAGGATATGATAGTACTACACAATCAACTGAACGAACAGAGAAATATTTCAGAAGGACATAAAATGAATCCTTCATGCAGATGTGGAGTTGATAATCCACATACAAGTAAAGACCAGCAAGAAATTAAATACAAATGCCCTATGAGCTGCGAAGGCAATAAAACATATACTCAGCCAGGGGAATGTCCGGTATGTAATATGCAACTTGTCAGGGTTGGTATCGATTTACCTAATATTCATGTCGAATGATTTCTTAATGCGAACGAGTATAATCAAAACAAAGGAGGTATAGAATGATGAATGGATTTGAAGGATATAACTGGGGAATGGGCTGGGGCCTAATACTTGGAATTGCTGTTCTCGTTATTCTGATCGGGATTTATGTAAAAGTCAGAAAAAATAAGGCTTAAAGTACTAACTGCAGCGTAATAAACCAAGGGTATGAAAAAATTCAATGAAATTGATGCAAAAAGAATCGGTAACACGCTTAAAATTGACTGGAAAAAAGTTAGCCTCGATCAGTTTACCAAGGGACTGAATGTTGAACTTGAACATGGATCAATTGACCCGCAAACCAATGTTACCGGCAACGATGGCAAATTGACCGGCGAAATAGCATGGGCTCATCTAAAGGAGTTCCCTGATTATTATGCAAGACTTGCCAAAATGGAAAAAGTTGCTACTGATCATTTTAAAAAAGGTTAATTAATAACAGCAATTATGAATAATTTATTCAGAGGACTATTATCAGGATACGGAGCAATGAAATTGGGTGGTGGCTGTTTTGGCTCAATTGTGGTTTTTATTATTATCTGGTTTTTGCTTGGACAATGCAGTTAAATTAATACCAGAAAATCCGTAAAAGTGAAAGAAATCAAAACACTAAGCATCGTAAAGAGCTTTCCCATAGTTTGCGTGGGAGGTTCGGCTGGCGGACTTGATGCTTACATCCGGTTTCTCCGGAATCTGCCTGCTGATCTGGGAGTAGCCATTGTTATTGTTAATCACTTGAGAACGGTAGCAACATTGCTCCACAAAATTCTCCCGCACTATACAACGATGCCCGTTGAATTAATCACTGAAAAACTTGATGTTGAGCCCAACCATGTATTTATAATCCCTGAAAAGCGTGATTTGCATCTTTTTGATGGAGAATTTCGGCTGAAACCGATTTCAAAACCACGGGGATGGCCCGATGTGATTACTGTTTTTATGCGTTCACTAACCGAGAACTGGGATGGCAAACTTATCGCTGTTATAGTTTCGGGCTATGATGGTGACGGAGCTGCTGCGTTATGTGGTATAAAAGATGTTGGAGGTATTACTATTGCTCAAAAACCTGACACAGCCTCACAGCCGGATATGCCTGAAAGTGCCATAGCAAGCGGGTGCATAGATTTTATTCTTTCACCAGAGGATATTGCCCTGGAAATTAAACGAATTGCGTTCGCTGATTCAAAGTCTAATAAAATATGATGGTAAAGTGCAATAAGACTCCTTGTTGTTTATTGCAGTAAAGTTAAATAGATAATTCAATGACTTTCTTCAGCAGAAGCTATAGGCAAATCTCCCGGTAAAGAATATCCGATTAAATATGATACATTCAAACCATATCTGCATTTCAGTTTACCTGCTTTCCAATAATATTTTTTGCTGTTAACTTCTCTGGCAATTTGTAGCAGTTCGCTTGGCTTATATAAACGGATGATAGAAACTATGCCATCCCAAACCGTGCAAAATGGAATAACAGGAATGATGTATGTGAATATTAATCGGGAAAAACGGAATGGCCTAAAGAAAGGTGTGAAAAAGAAGAAAACAACCGGATGAACAATGAGAATGGCCAGAATAGCAAGAAAATTCTTATTGCCTCCGTCGAAAATTCCGATCCCGGAATTAGCTTCAACTGCATTTTTCAGTACCGACTTTGCGAAGCTGTTATCGAAATGATGGAATCCGGAAAAAATAGTTCTGAATCCTTTAAGAGTAAGTGGAACATCTGCGGCATCAACAGGTGTATCAAGAAATGAAATTTCACTGTTTGTCTTAGCCGAAATGAACTCATATGCACTTGTGTTGGGAAATTTATCGGTCAGGATAATTTTTATTTCGGCATCCGTAAGTTGTTTCAATTCGTTTTGAATTTGCTCAATTGCACCACCGCCGCCTGAGCATAAATCAATTATCTGATTTACATCTGATCTCTTCATTCCTTCGATAATTAAGGGGACTATGGGTCGGTAAAAATCAACTTTTGTAATCAGGTAACGAAGATAATCAGTCATGCTCACCCGTATTATATCGGGAAACCATGCCAGGTCTTCAAATTCAAACAGATAATCTCTGAGCTTTTTCAAAGTAAAATATTTTTTTCGGGTCAGGAAATCATGTTGGAAGAATTAAGCTTTCAGTACTAAAATCCTTCCATGTGAAAATGATGGGTAAGGCTTTTATCAGGATGGAGAATCCGTTAATGAGATAAATCTGAAAATATACACCATAAAAAAAGCAAACAGCCGAATCTAATACCACCTAAACCCCGAAAGCAACTATTATCGCATTCCTGGCCCATCGTTCCTTCCGTTGAAAAGGATACCATGCAATATATGCCAGTAAAATATAACAACAAGCTATTGTTCCACCCAATGGTCCCCATATAAAGGCTCTGAAAGGTTCAAACTCGGCGGGCATTGTATCTCCAAAGCCAAAAATATCGGAAAGCGCATTATTATACGGCAGAAAAAACAAATTGTTGCCATAAGCAGCAAACACAAACCCGAAAAAGGCAAATAGCAGGCTGCTGTAAAATAACCATCGTTGCCAGAAAGTAAATGATATCATCGCTTCTGTTTTATTTTAAAAAATGAGTTACATCCGAAAAATGCAGGTTAATGTTATTAAATCCTTTACCTAACCACCAAAAGGATATCAGATGAAAGCAGGTTAACTAATCAAGTCTCCAGTTTGATGCATGGATTTCACACTTTCCGGATGTAACTCAATATTTTGATTTTCAATCATAAACTGTTTCAAGTACTTTTCCAAATGATGTGTGTCCATGTTTGCTGACTGCAGGGCAATATACATATCGGGCCGGATAAGGTAAAATCCTGATTGCGTAATACACAGTTTATTGTACACACTTTTAGTTTCGCGAAGCTTTGGAATTAAGGTAACTGCAAGGCTATAATGTTCTGCTATTTTTTTTAATTCTGAGGGCAAGGTATTTGCTAAAACTATAAGATTGAAACTTGCCGGATTCAAAATTTTATAATTCGTAGTATGTTCTCCCTTGAAGGAAAACTCAACATAAGGCAAACGGTCTCCTGTCGAGGGGGCACCATGCGGAAAATATTGTTCAGATTCAGTTAGTGATAAGATGCTGTTATGGTAATGAATATCAATCTGGGAAATTGATTTAAAAAACATTTTACGGAATGATTTTCGTTTTTCAAGCAAGGGGAATATCACACCGAAAAACAATTTCATTATGTGCATACGTAAATACTTCACTATACTATTTGTATTGGTAACCAACTTGAAAACTACATCGGCATAACGCGCAAATCCTTTTGAAATACCTTGCCGTTCGGTTGAGTAGGAATCGAGTAGTTGCGGTTTAGCTTTCAGTTTTAGTACAAAAGCCAGTTTCCAGGCCAGGTTGTAAGCATCCTGAAGTCCTGTATTCATACCCTGTGCGCCAACCGGGGTGTTAACATGTGCCGCATCACCGGCTAAAAAACAGTTTCCAGCCTTAATTGAGCCGGCGTACTTTAGATGGGAATGAGAAACTGAAAACCAATCGTTGTCTTCAGCTGTAAAATTTATCTTAGTCCATAAATGAAGTTTCTTTTCAATATCTTCTGATTTAATAGTTTGCAAGCTTTCCATCTCTTTAGGAAGAGAACCGTCTATTCTCCACCTGGAACCTGATAATGGGAAGAATCCTGCAACTGTAGAGTCAGAAAATACGAAGTTTATTTCACCGGGCTTAAAATCCGTTTTCGCCGTGCAATCCATAATAAATATGGGTTTTGGATATGTTTTACCCGTAAACGGGATTTTTAATAATTCACGTATTGTGCTATTGCCACCATCGGCAGCTATAAGATATTTAGCGGTTATTGATTGTTCAGATTTATCAGATAGCATCAGAACTGATGTTGTTTCTTCTGAATTTTGCGTAAAACTTTTAAACTGTATACCTCTATCCACAGAATGGCCGTGTTCACTCAAAAACTTTATAAGCAGCTTTTCTGTTTTTGATTGTTCAAGCATCAACAGAAAAGGAAACTGTGAAAGGCCTTCACCTATAGCTTTTATTGAGGTTGTCGTGACTCTTTTCCCGTTAAATAAGATATTTACTTTATCCGCAATTCTTCCTTCTTTCAACGCTTCGTTTGCAATGCCCATCTTTTCAAATATCTCAAGGCTGCGCGCCTGCAATATCAAAGCCCCGGAATTTGCCGAAGGAGAGTCACTTTTGTCGATAATACGAAACGAAACCTGGTGAATGGCTAACTGGCAGGCCATCATCAGGCCAGTTGGACCGGCACCAACAATCAGAACTTCGGTTTTGTTATCACGAAATTGATCCATAATTATCTGTTTTTCCAACAATAAGAAAGCGGAAAAGTCGTTTTTTCTGAATTTTATATTTTTTGATGTTTGCCTTTTCCAGCAAATGCCTTAGCTCACTGGCTTTGAAAGAACGAAGAACTGATATCGGACCATCATTTTTAGCAAGGTCGGTTCCTTTGAACAAGCGTGTAAAAAACCAGGCACCGTAATATGCCAGCCAATTCCGTTGCAAATCGTTGATTACAAATCCTGTTGTAACTTTTTCGCTGAAATAAGTGAATAACCTAACCAACTCGTCATCGTTTAAATGATGGCAAAACAAGGAGCAATGAACAATGTCAACGGATGTATTCCTATCAAGAAATTCCTGGTAATCCGCGGTAATGCTGGTGATTTCAGGATATGAACTGCAATGTTTTTTCAAATACTCAATTACATCGGCATTCATATCAACACCAATTAACTGAACATTGAAATTGTATTCCCTGGCCCAGTCGGCAATGGCTCGTAACGAATCGCCGCTTCCGCATCCGAGATCAACAATATGATAAATCTTAGTATGATCTGTAATTAATTGTTTTATGCCTTTCAGCGTAATGGCATGCCCGCCGGTGGTCCTGTTCAGGAAATCAAGTTCCCTGAGGTTTTTGAAGAGTAAATCCGGCTGAATGCTAGTTTCATCAAGCAATTCTTTTTCATTGGAGCGGTATCTGAATTTAGTATTCATCAGTAAACATCTGTTTTGAGGATGCATACAGCTTCATGTTTATTACTCATGTGAGAAAGTATCTTCGTGAAATTTACAGTTTCATTTGGGTTTGATTTCTCTGACAGGTTTGATACATAAGTTAGCAATGCGGTTTCAATACTTAATCCAGGGCCAAATCCAATTGAAAATATGTTTTCACCCTCAGTGTGATCCGCCTGCATAATTTCGTTCAGTACAAAAAGAATGGTTGGCGACGACATGTTTCCGTAATCTGACAATACCTTATAGGAATACTGCATATCCGTATCGCTCAGTTGTGTTTGCTTTTTAATGGAATCAAGGATTTTTTTTCCACCAGGATGTATGGCCCATTTTTCAATAGCTGAAGGATCAATTTTTAAGTTTTTACAAGCTTTCATTACTATTTCATTCACCTCATTGCCGATAAATTCGGGGATACTGCTATCAAGAACCATTTCGAAATTCTGTGGTGTGATATTCCAGCCCATTAGGTTTTTCCCTTTATATAGCAGCAGCGAATAGAATCCATTTATAGATAATCCAGCCTGAAGATTCTTTTTTGCAGCAGTATCGGATACAACAACCACGGCTGCAGATCCATCGCCGAAAATGGTGTTGGCCAACAAATTATCATTATTGTCGACTGCCTGAAAATGCAAAGTGCACAACTCCACACAAACAATAAGTACTTTAGCGTTTTCATCGGTTCTGGTAATCATATCGGCAAGGTTTAACGCTGGAAATGCAGCATTGCAGCCCATGAAATTTATTGCAGTATGAAAAATATCTTCGGGTAGATTTAATTTCTCAATCAATGCGGCACCTAAGCCCGGAGCATAAATTCCGGTACAGGTAACCGTAATCAGGTGAGTGATTTTAAAATCAGCGATGGTAGTATCCAGTTTTTGAAATGCATTATTCAAAGCTCCTATTGCCAGTGAAGCAGCATTTTCTTTAAATACAGTTAGCCTCTGTGTAACATCCGGTGTTTGTTGATTTACCTTAAACAGGCTGTTTCCGGAGTGATGGCTGCCAAAATCAGGCAGAACGGAATAGCGTGTATTAATACCACTGTTATGGAACAGAATATTCAGTTTTCGCGAGGCAGTGGCATCGTTGTATGCGGTATGCATAAATTCCAGTATAGTACTTTGATTTGCACTATATTGTGGTACTGCTGTTCCTATTGAAATAATTGTACTCATTGCTAAAACCAGTTATAATAATTGTTTAAAATCAGCACCAGAAAATATAGATTCATGCATGTTGATGTAAGCAGGTTCATGGTCATAGTATTCTCGAAATTTGCATTATCCGTGTTCTTACGGACTTTGGCAAACCAAACAGAAAGATCAATAATCACAGGCAACATCAGTATTATAAACAACAATAAAGCTATCTGCTGATGCTTCAGGTTGAAATAATAGTAGAGGAAAACAGTTGCAACCGTGAATAATACTCCCGAGAAAACAAAAGTCCCCTTGTATCCAAGTTTATAGCTTATGCTTATTACTCCATCTTTTTTATCGGCTTCGTGCTGATAAATCTGGGTAAGCGGATAAACGCTGCCAATAAAAAAGCTTGCCACACTCAAACAAATGATGTTATTGAGTGAGAAAAAATTTGCAAATGAGAAAGTGGAAATTGCTGAGGAAGCCATTAAATAAACAAAGGCACCCTGGAAAAGGAAAACGGTTTAAAATCCGATTACCGCATATTTTTTTAATCGTACATTCCTGTAACTGTAAGCCCGGGAAATAAGTACGAAAATGAATACGAAAAGCGAGAAACTATAGGATATCATTATTCCACCCAGCACGGCCACAATGTCCATTAATAATGTTGCGCGGTATAAATTACGCGAAACTTTTGGTGGATGTTTTAATCCGCCGATACTGCCGGTATCACGGTCCTGGAAACTATTATACCCGTTGCTGGATGGAAAAACGAACAAGTGCAGAATCACGAATGCGATAGTCGTTGTTTGCCAGTTGATGGTGCTTGCCTGGCTTACCGCAAATAAAAATACTGGCATTAAAAAGGAGGAAAAGGGCAACCGTAAGTGCTTTACAGTGCTTTTATCAAACCACGAAAGAATGAGTATGTTCTTCATCTTCTTTTTATTGTTAAACAAATGAAAACCAGGTTGGTTGAAAAGATTGAAGCTATTGTACTATTCCATCGCAAATTTTATCAACTCAGCATTAAACTTTCTGGTTTCTTCCAGAAATAAACTGTGCCCGCTGTTTTCGAAAGCAACAATATGTGAATTTGCGATTCCGGCTTTCATTTGCTCAGCCAGGTCGAAAGAACAGATTTTATCCTTTTTTCCATGCATGATCAAGGTCGGAATTGAAATTTTTGCCAGATCTTTTCTAAGGTCAGTATCGCGTAAAGCCTTTAAACATTGAGCCATTGCGTAAGAAGAAGCACCTATATTAATTCCATTCAACCAATTGGCAATGCCATCGTTAAGTGCCGTTTCTGTTGCTGAGAATATTTTTCCGAAATTGGATAGAAGCTTTGGCCGATCCTCGTTGTTGAGCTTGATTAAATCATCAACTGCGCTTTTGGGAAGGTTATAATGAAAATCACTGCGTTGAGTCCATATTGGTGCAGCGGCTCCGAACAAAGCAAGTTTCGAAATAATTGCTCCTTCATCCATTGCGGCCAGCCGGATTGCGATGGCACCACCCATTGAGAAACCACCCAAAACAACATTCTCGATTTTTAGTTGATTTAAAATTTTCCTGATATCTGCTGCATGTACATTGTAATCGTAATTGCCATAAGGCTTATCCGATTTGCCAAAGCCACGGAGAGTAATTCCAATTACCCGGAAATTATTGCTCATTAATTCGTTATATTGATATTCGTACATTTCGTCGCTCAACGGCCATCCGGGGATAAGCACTATTGGCCTGCCTTCGCCTGCATCTGTAATATGAAGTCTTACATTGGGTTCTACTTCAATATATTCGGCTCTGGCTATTGTTACAGGGGTTGTTTTTTTAGTTATTGTTTCCATTTTTTTTTTTTTTTTTTTTTTTTTTTTTTTTTTTTTTTTTTTTTTTTTTTTTTTTTTTTTTTTTTTTTTTTTTTGTTTTTTTTTATTTTATTGAGTTTCAATTTTTTCCTTGTTTTTTTTATTTTT
>Ga0079306_1000237_pt1 | contig 60147 bp, 50 predicted proteins | sample Methanotroph_Enr_FD_79181 | JGI IMG/M metagenome (GOLD analysis project Ga0079306, IMG submission 79181) | Enriched soil microbial communities from Old Woman Creek wetland in Ohio, USA - Methanotroph_Enrichment_5 | ecosystem: Environmental > Terrestrial > Soil > Wetlands | place: USA: Ohio... | reverse complement strand
GGTTTACATCTCGCCTTCCTAGCAGGGGATGGTGTGGGGTGGACTACGCTATCCTGCGTAACTCATGGACACAATTTGCGGCTGGACCGGAAAGCCGGTTCGGGCGGCAGGACCCCGAACCCTGAGGCCCCCATACCCTTGTCGCCCCGACTGGGCACCTCGCGGTTCTTGAATTAAGTGAAAGTTTCCAGGTGGGTGTGGAGGCCGTGCCGGCGGATGTGCTTCATGGCCCCGTCGTGCTGGCGCTCGGCGCGGGCGGTTTCGCCCATCAGGTAATAGAGGGTGGAAAGAGAGAGGAGCGTGAGGGCTTCGCCGCGCGGCTCGGAGCGGCCTTTGAAGAGTTCGGCGGCTTTGCGGTAATGCTTCAGGGCGTCGGAGAAGTCGCCGTCCTTCTTGTTTATCTCCCCCATCCCCCACTCCACAAAGCCCAGGTCGGCCCAATCCGAAAGAGCCGAATAAAGCTTATGAGCGCGGGTATAGCCGGCGTAGGCTTCCTCGAGCCGTCCCATCTGCCGCAGGACATTGGCGGTGCCGCATTCCGCGTAGGCTTTGGCGAAAGCGTCGTCGGTGGCGGCGAAAAGCTTCCGCGCCCGCACATAGCAATCCAGAGCGCGGCCCATGAACCCGGCCACGCGCAGTATGCCCCCCAGCCCGAACAGCGCGTAACCGGACGCGGCTTCGTCCTTATCCTTGTTGGCGCACTTGAACGACTCCTCGAAAGCGTTGATCCCTTCAGCGTAGCGCCCCTGCAGCCGGTATAGGCCGCCCAGCGCCCAGAGCGCGAAAGCCGCGCCGGACCAGTCTCCGGCCTTCCGATAGCCCTTCAGCAGCTTCTCGAGCAGCTTCGCCGCTTCGGGCAGCCTGCCCACCAGCCGCAGGGCCAGCGCCCATTCCAGCTCGGCGTCTTCAACAAAGAGCTCCAGCTTCTTCGAAAGCTCCAGCGCTTTCTTCGCCGTCTCCAAGGCCGCTTTGTCGTTGCCCAGCGCCCTGTTGCAGCGCGCCTCGCCCAGCAGCGCCTCAAGCTCCAGCTCCCAATCCCCTTTCGAAGCCTTCTTGGCCGCGGCATACTCATTGAGCGCCTCGCCGAAAAGCCCCAGGCCCCGCAGCGCTTCGCCTTTCATTAAAAGCCAGCCGCCTTTATCGCCGCCGGGCTTAACCTTCCTGAGCGCCGCCAAAGCCCTGGCGAACTCGCCGGAATCAAGAAGTTTTTCAATATTTTCAGTGTTTTTCATAAATTACTTTCAGCTTTGGGGCAGGAGCCGCTTTATTTCCCGCAGCAGGTCGTCCAGGTTATAGGGCTTCTTCATGAAGTTGCGGGCGCCGCACGTTTTGGCCTTCTCGATGCTTTCCGGAGTGTCCAGGGTGGAAATGATAAGTATCGGGGTGTGGCGGGTGAGGTTGTCGCGCATCAGGGCGTTGCAGACCTCGTAGCCGTTCAGCTTAGGCAGGAGCAGGTCCAGCAGGATAAGATCGGGCTTCTCCCGGCGGGCAAGGGCCAGGCCGGCCACGCCGTCGGCCGCGTGCAGCACGGTATGCCCTTCGGCCTCCAGGACTTCTTTCAGCACCGTGGAAGCGGCCTTGCTGTCCTCTATCATCACTATTTTCCGGCCGCTCATAAGCCCTCCCCGCGTTTGTAATGCCCCGCCAGCAGGATGTAATCTTTTTCGGACTTTACGAGCCCGGCGCATTCCTCGTCGGTAAGCGGCCGCTTGACCTTGCCGGGCGCGCCCATCACCATGCTCCTGGGCGGGATGATCGAGCCCTGCGTGACCACCGCGCCGGCGGCGATGACGCAGTACTCGCCTATCTCGCAGTCCATGACTATCGCCCCCATGCCGACAAGGCTGTGGGCCCCGACGACGGAGCCGTGGATGACCGCGCCGTGGCCCACCGTCACGCCCTCGCCGATAATAACGGGCTTGCCGGAATTCGGGTGCAGGACGGCCAGGTCCTGGATGTTAGAGCCGCGGCCCACTTCGATCCGGTCCACGTCGCCGCGTATCACGGCCCCGGGCCAGACCGAGACCTCGTCCGCGATCCTGACCCTGCCTATCAGGCAGGCGGAAGCGTGGACCCAGGCGCCGGCGGCAACCTCGGGCGAATCGTCGATGAAGCTTTCTCTCATAGCAGCCCCTTCCCGTGGCGGGAATGTTCGTGGCTCGGCGGCGGCTCCGAAGCGTGAAGCCCCCAGTAAATAAAAACGCTGGCAAAAGCCGGCAGCAGATAATAGAAAAGGCGGAATAGCAGGCTGGCCGCGAGCGCCTGCGGCACGGGTATGCCCATCCCGGAGAAAGCGGCGGTCATGGCGGCCTCCATCGCCCCCAGCCCCCCGGGCAATATGGGGATGATGGTCATCAGCATGCCGAAGGCGAAACCCGCCACCAGCGTGGTGGCGCCGAGCGAAATGCCGACGGCCTTGAAGGCGAAATACAGGATCAGCATATTGCTCACCCAGTCGCAGAAAACATAGCCCACGACCTTGGGCAGTTCGAACTTGCGGCCGTGGATCGTGCGGATACCTTCGTCCAGCTGGCTCTCGAACTTCCTGAAATTCTCGTGCGGGATCTCTTTCTTGGAAAAGAAGAAAATGACCTGGTTCACGGCCAGGAAGATCCGGCGCGCCCAGGCCGCGCGGAGCTCATGGTGGAAGAACATCAGCGTAAGGCCGAAGGCGAACCCCAGCACCGCCGCTACGCCGATCAGCGCCTCCATCATGCTGCGGTTGAAATCAGGGGTCTGGATGAACTGCAGCACCGCGCCCTCTACGACTATGAGCGCCAGCGCCAGGTAAATAAGCACCGTGATCACTACCGAGGACGTTACGCTGGCCCCGTATGGGACTTTGCGCTTCCCCAGCAGGTGAGCCCTGGTGGCGAAACCGCTGATACCGGCCGAGGAGACGAAGTAATTGACCGTGGTCGAGACGAAAGCTATGCCGGCCACTTCCAGGAAGGGCAGGCGTATCCCCAGGATGCGCAGGACCTCCCAGAGAGTGAAGCCCATGAAGGTGTAGCTGGAAACGGCGCAGCAGAAGGAAAGCAGCAGCCACCAGGGGTTGGCGTCGCGTATAGTAAGGAGCAGGCCGCCCAGGTTCGGGTAGATCAGCCAGACGAGGATGCCCAGGGACAGCGCTAGCGGGGCATAAAGGGCGAGCTTTTTACGGGCGGAGACCTGTTTCATAATTTGATAAAATTAGTTTATATTATTATCGGCGGGTAGGCAAAGCTTTCGGGATCCTATGTCCACATACAGGTTCGATTACATCGTGGTCGGCAGCGGGGCGGCCGGGCTGCTTGCGGCCCATAAACTGGCCAAAACCGGCCGGGTAGCGGTAATAACCAAGCGCTCCCCCGAGATCTCGAACAGCAACCTCGCCCAGGGCGGCATCGCCGCGGTAACCGGCCGCGACGACAATTTCGACCTTCATATAGCCGACACCCTGCGCACCGGCGCAGGCCTTTCGGACCCCCGCGTGGTAAAGATGACCATAAGCGAGGCCCCGGCCCGCATCCGCGAGCTGGTGGAGCTGGGCGCGCGCTTCAGCCTTAAGAACGGGACCTATGAGCTGGGCCTGGAAGGCGGCCATTCCCGCCGCCGCATACTGCACGCCGCGGACGCCACCGGCAGGGAAATAGAGCGCGCTCTCCTCGACGCCTGCAAAACCGACAAGAATATAACTTTTTTCCCCTATTACTCCGCGGTGGACCTTATCCTTAAGAGCCGCCCCGCCCGCGTCCGTCCGGCGAAGAACGCGTGCCTGGGAGTTTACGCCCTTGAAGAAGGCAGCGGCCGCGTCCACAGTTTTTTGGCGGCCGCCACCGTGCTGGCCTCCGGCGGCGCGGGCAAGGTTTACCGCTATACCTCCAACCCCGACGTCGCCACCGGCGACGGGATGGCCATGGCTTTCCGCGCCGGGCTCAGCCTGGTGAATATGGAATTCGTCCAGTTCCATCCCACCTGCCTCTATCACCCGCAGGCCAAGTCGTTCCTGATCTCGGAGGCCCTGCGCGGCGAAGGCGGGATCTTGCGCGGCGCCGACGGAAAAGCCTTCATGAAGAGCTATTCCCGGTACAAGGAGCTGGCCCCCAGGGACATCGTGGCCCGGGCCATAGACTCGGAACTGAAGCGCACCGGGGCGGACTGCGTCTACCTGGACATGACGCATTTGAAAGCGGCTTTCCTTAAAAAGCGCTTCCCGACCATCTACGCCAAGTGCCTGCAGCTGGGGATAGATATCACGAAGACCCCCATCCCGGTGGTCCCGGCCGCGCATTTCTTCTGCGGCGGCGTGCGCTCCGACGAACACGGCCGCACGGCCATGCCGGGGCTCTACGCCATAGGCGAGGTCGCCCATACCGGCCTGCACGGCGCGAACCGCCTGGCCTCCAATTCGCTGCTGGAGGCCTGCGTCTTCGCCCACCGCGCGGCGGAGGCCATAAAGAGCGAGCCCGGCCGAAGGCCGGCGGGCGGCAGCCCGGTCCCCTGGACCACCGGCAACGCCCGTCCCTCCGACGAAGCGGTCATCATCAAGCACAACTGGGACGAGATCCGCACGCTGATGTGGAACTATGTGGGCATCGTCCGGAGCGACAAACGCCTGGCCCGGGCCAGCGCCCGCGTCAAGATCATTTCCTCGGAAATAATAAAATATTACTGGGATTTCCTGCTCACCCGCGACCTGCTCGAGCTCAGGAACATAGCCTGCCTGGCGGACGCCATCATCCGCTCCGCGCGCAGCCGCCGGGAAAGCCGCGGCCTGCATTACACGGTTGATTACCCGGAACCGTCGGCCAGATACCTTAAACCGACTTCTGTTGACAGGTATTAAGGAAAGTTGCTAATTGTTGCTTGCCGGATCCCGGTCGCCCGTTAACGAATACTCCCGCAGTTTTACCTCGGCCCGGACAGGCCGCTTAATTTTATGGACAAAATCATCATCAGCGGGGCGCGCTCGCATAATCTCAAGAACCTCAGCCTGGAGATCCCGAAGAACAAGCTGGTGGTCCTGACCGGGCTCTCGGGCTCCGGTAAATCCACGCTGGCTTTCGACACCATCTACGCGGAGGGGCAGCGCCGCTACGTGGAATCCCTTTCGGCCTACGCCCGCCAGTTCCTGGAACAGATGGACAAGCCCGACGTGGATTCCATAGAGGGCCTTTCCCCCGCCATCGCCATCCAGCAGCACCACCCCTCCAAGAATCCGCGCTCCACCGTGGGCACCGTCACCGAGATCTACGACTACCTGCGCCTGCTCTACGCCAAGGCCGGCCGCCCCTTCTGTCCCAACTGCCATAGGCCCATCAAGGCCTGGTCGGCGCAGGGCATAACCGCGGAACTCCTGGCCAGGTACGCCGGCAGGAAGACCCGGATCTTCGCGCCTCTCGTCAGGGGCCGCAGCGGCACCTACGAGGAGCTCTTCGCCCGTTTGAAAAAAGCCGGCTTCACCAAAGCCCGCGTCGACGGAAAGGTTTTCCCGCTCGAGAGCCCGCCGGAGCTTAAACGCTACGGCAAGCACGACATAGATCTTTTCGTGGACGAATTCACCGTTTCAAAGGACGACCGGGAGCGCCTCAGCGAGGCTGTGACGCTGGCCCTGGGGCAGTCCAAGGGCCTGCTCAGCGCCGAAGAGGCGGGGAAGCCTTCCGGCAACCTTTACAGCGAAAAGAACGCCTGTCCCTCCTGCGGAATAAGCTTCCCCGAACTCGAGCCCCGGCTTTTTTCCTTCAATTCCCCCCACGGCGCCTGCAAGGAATGCGACGGGCTCGGCATAAAGATAGAGATCGACCCCGACCTGGTGGTCCCGGACAGGACGAAGTCGGTCAACGACGGAGCGCTGGAGGCCTGGGCCAACCCGGTCACCACGCGCACCCACCGCTGGAAGGGTTCCTGGTCCGGCTATTACGCGGACATGCTCCAGTCCGCAGCCAGGGAGCAGGGCATAGACCTGGACAAACCCTGGAAGGACCTTCCCAAAGCCCACCGCGACATGCTCCTTAACGGCGCCGGGGAGTTCGAGGGCGTGGTAACCAACCTGAAACGCCGCCACACGGAAAGCGAATCCGAGTTCGTGAAGGAAGAGATCTACACGAAGTTCATGCGGGAAACGGTCTGTCCCAGCTGCAAAGGCCTCAGGCTCAAGCCAGAAGGCCTGAGCGTGCTTGTCGGGGGCAGTAATATAGCCCAGGTCACCGCGCTGCCCATAATGGCCGCGAAAGAGTTCATGGCCTCGCTGGACCTGAGCGAGAAAGAGCGCGCCATCGCCCGGCTGATCCTCAAGGAAATAAATTCCCGCCTGGCCTTCCTTAACAACGTCGGGTTGGGTTATATCTCCCTGGAACGCCGTTCGGAGACCCTTTCCGGCGGCGAGGCCCAGCGCATCCAGCTGGCCACGCAGATAGGCTCCGGGCTCACCGGCGTGCTCTACGTCCTGGACGAGCCCACCATCGGCCTGCACCAGCGCGATAACGCGCAGCTCATCAATACCCTGAAGTCGCTCCGGGATATCGGGAATACCCTGATAGTGGTGGAACACGACGAGGCCGTTATCCGCGGCGCCGACCATATCATCGACCTCGGGCCCGGCGCGGGCCTGGCCGGCGGATATATAGTGGCCCAGGGCACCCTCGCCGAGATAGTAAAGAACCGCAAATCGGTGACCGGCCCCTACCTCACCGGCGAACTGTCCACCACGCTCAAGCGCGAACAGCGCGAACATACCGGCAAGTTCCTCGAATTCACCGGGGCGCGGCAGTTCAACCTGAAGGACATAGACGTGAAAATCCCGCTGGGGCTGTTCGTCAGCATCTGCGGCGTTTCCGGCTCGGGCAAGTCCACCCTGCTTTACGAGATAGTTTACAAGGCGCTGGCCAGGGAACTTTATAAATCCAAGGAAGCTCCCGGCGCCTTCCGCACGATGAAGGGCGCGGGGCAGATAGACAAGGTCATCATAGTCGACCAGTCCCCCATAGGCCGAACGCCGCGCTCCAACCCCTCCACCTATAGCGGCGTTTTCAACCACATCCGGGACCTGTTCGCGGCCCTGCCCGAGGCAAAGCGCCGCGGCTATGAGCCGGGACGCTTCTCCTTTAACGTCAAGGGCGGGCGCTGCGAGACCTGCCAGGGCGACGGGACCATCAAGATCCAGATGCAGTTCCTGCCCGACGTCTACGTGAAGTGCGACGAATGCGGCGGGCGCAGGTTCAACGACGACACGCTGGAGGTGCGCTTCAAGGGAAAAAGCATCTCCGACGTGCTCGAGCTCTCGGTCGAGGAAGCCCGGACCCTGTTCTCGGATATCCCGCGCATCGCGAAGATCCTCGCGACCATGAGCGAGGTCGGCCTGGACTACCTGAAGCTCGGCCAGAGCGCCACCACGCTGTCGGGCGGCGAAGCCCAGCGCCTTAAGCTCGCCGAGCAGCTGGCCAGGCGCGCCACCGGCCGCACCCTGTACATCCTCGACGAACCCACCACCGGCCTGCACTTCGCCGACGTCGAGAAACTGCTGAAAGTGCTGCACCGGCTGTCCGAGGCCGGCAACACGGTGCTGGTGATAGAGCACAACCTGGACGTTATCTCGGCCTCCGACTGGCTTATCGAGCTGGGCCCCGAAGGCGGCGACGCCGGGGGCAGGCTGGTCTTCTCCGGCCCGGTCTGCGACGTGCTGAAGGTCAAAGGCTCCCACACCGGGACCTACCTGAAGGAACACCTGGACATCAAGAAGTCCGGCATCTGCTGAAAAGAATATAGCCGCAAAGAAGCACAAGAGGCACAAAGCGGAAAGAGCGCGGCAAACTCCGCTCTTTTTCTGTTTTGTGCCTTTTTGTGGCTGATTTTACAGTTGCAGTTTATTTCTTCGAGCCGAAGTTGGTGAAAGAGTAAGAGGAAAATTGTATCGGCTTGAAATCGAAGCTGGCCGAGCGGGCGCCGGACGCCGCGCCTTTGAGGTCCGGCTTGGAATAATCGTCCAGCCAGGCGGACCACTTGCGCCCGAAGTCCGCCCCCTCCCTTACGCGGTACCCTTTCCAGAGCGCGTCCTCCACCTTTTCGCCGGAGCGCAGCGCCTCGCAGAAAGCCTTGAACTGCACCCTGGTATGCGGCCGGTAGAGGTAAAGCACCGTGCCGTAGGCCTGCAGGTACCAGTCGGCTATTTTAGCGTCCGACTTGAGGTCGTCGATCTTCAGGTCGAAAAAGCCCGGAAAAGGCGACTGCCGCTCCGGAGGGAAATACGCCAGCGCTTTGCCCCACGGCCCGCCTTCGGGAAAAACGGATTCTTCCAGGTAGACCGCCAGGCCCTCGTTAAGCCACGTCGGAGGGTACTTGAGCTTCTCGCTGAAGTAACCTTCGAAATACAGGTGGCTCAGCTCATGGGCGATGACCGCCTTCAGCTTCCCGATGTCACCCGTGTCGTAAACTACGACGGTTTTTTTAGAGGCATAGGCCAGCCCTTTCGACCAGCGCGGAGGGTTGAACTCGCCGTTGACATAGGACTCCTGGGAGGCGTAGATGTAGATCTTGGATTTTTCCTTCACCATCCAGGGGGCGAACATGGACATATTGAGCCGCATGGAGGCGAAGATCTTTTCCAGCTCCAGCGAAACGGAGCCGGGAGACCAGACCGATTCGTGCATGATCTCGAAGTGCGGGGAGGTTTTGACGTGCCAGCTGGAGACCGAAGGGGCCGTGGCCAGCTCGGCCCCGAAAGCGTCGGCGGCGAGAAGCAGGCAGGCAAAAGCGGTTAGGCGGCGCATGAGGGTAAGCCGGGCGCGCTGCTATTGGTCTTCGTCTACGGTCATGGTCACGATCTGCATTCCCGCGTTCGGGGGCGCTATGCTGCAGGTGATGTTCTGGCCGTCGACGTTGGCGCCGCAGGCGGGAGCGGCTCCGGAATTCCAGGTGGAGAAGAACTGCTGGGAATAGCCCGTGGCGCGGGCGGTAGACGTAGTGGCGCGGTAGTTGCGCGCCGCCATCATATAGCGCGCGAGCACCCACTTCATGACCATGACGGCTATGAGGGAAAGCAGCACGGACATGACCAGCGTCTGCAGCAGGACCATGCCTTTTTTCCAGCGGGGTTTCATCTTAATAGTCTAGCAGAGAAATCCGTTATTTTCAATGCTTGTTCGCGCGGCCTGCGCATGCGGGCCGCCCGCGGGCTTTGTCCGCGCCGCGGCGTTCGCCGGAGAGGTGTTGAGTTAGTAGCGCTTGGAACTGTTGAACCTGACCACGCTGTCCAGGCTGGAATCGACGTCCCGCTGGTTCGCCCCGAAGCCCCGGCCGGAAGCGGACCAGACCGAACGCAGCGCCACCCTGACGGCGTCTGCCGCGTTTATCCCGTCGGAAGGTCGCCTCGAGAAGAGATTCCCCCCCGGCAGCGTCGGGACCACGCTTTCCATCAGCAGCGTCCCGGCGGCGCAGGAGGGCACATTATAGCCCGTCCCCGGGTTCCAGACCGCGGGGGCAGGGCCGCCGCAGGGATTGCCGCTGTTGCCTATCGCGCCGGTATGGTAGTAAAGGCTGGTGCCTGAGATGCAGTAATAATGCCAGGAGGCGGGGGCGGCGGTGGTTATAGGGTAGCAGCCCTGGTAGCTAGGGGGCAGGCCCTGGTCCACGTTTATGGCGAAGGCCAGGAACTGGCCGGCGGTGTTGGGGAGCGGCAGGTCGACCCGGGTGGCCACCGAAAGCCTGCTCTGTATGGAACGCATGGACAGCAGGACGTTGGTCTTGATGATATTGCGCCGGTAGTTCTGGAACATGTGGCGGTTGGCTGTTGAAAAGATGGTGGCCATCGAAGTCGCGATAAAGCTGAAGATGAAGATGGACAGCACCAGTTCCGCCAAAGTGAAGCCTTTCCGGTATTTCATATTTAGTCCGTGTACGCCAGGGAGAAGACTACCGTCTTGCACTGGTTTTGGTCCGTAAGGTAAGCCCCCGTCAGGTTGAGGCAGTTGTTGTTGGTCACCCTGTAGCTGAACGTGGCGGCCGGGCTGCCCGGCACGGTCAGGGGCGGCCCCGACACCAGCGACGAAATATCATGGGTACCCGCCCGCAGAGCGAAGCCCCCGGAGCTGTCCTTGCTCCAGCGTCCCTCGGTGCCGGCGCCGTTGGAGGGCGAATAGGTGGCGTCCCCCGGCTGGGTGCTGACATAGCTTTTCAGGGTGTCCTGCGCGTATTTAAAGGCCATGGCCGCGGCGTCCCGCTTATCGGCCTTCGCGTCCGAGACGTAGCTGGACAGCACTACGGAAAAAACGGCCGTAGTGGTTATAGCCGCTATCATGGTGGCCATCGTGACCTCTATCAGGGTCTGACCTGGTCTTTTCCGTGTCTTCATATTAGAACCTGGGACAGGACGGCGTCGGGGTGGCGGTGGTTCCGCCTACCGCAGAGCAGCCGCCCGCCATGCTGAAATTATAACCCCAGCTCTGGTAATCACCGCTGCCGCCGGTCCTCTTCACGCAGGCGGCGTTCCCGCCGCAGTCGCCGGGCCCGACCTTATAGCTGTAGGAGGTGTTGGACCAGTCCTGCTTGGCCACATAGCCGCAGCGGACTATCCGGCAGCCGCTGGTGTCGCCGGTGCTGCAGGAGCCGGAATTGCAGGTATTGGTGATATCGCCGGGCGACAGGTTCACGCCGGGGTTGTCTATCTGGTACATGCGGTAGGCGCTGCCCAGCAGGTGGCCCAGGGCGACGGCGTCCGTAGCCTTGGAGGTCTCTATGGTCTTATAGTAATAAGGCATGCTCATCGAGGCGAGTATGCCCATGATGAGCGTCACAACGATAAGCTCTATCAGCGTGAAACCTTTTTTATAGTTTTTCATAACTTTACCTTCTTAACCCGCGCCGATCTGCGACAGCTGGAAGATGGGCATGAAGATGCTCATCACGATCACCGCCACCAGTCCGCCGACGCCTACCACCAGGATCGGGTCGATCATGGAGGAGAAGCGCCGCAGGAACTGGTCTATCTGCTCCTGGTAATATTTCGAAAGCACCACGATGATGTCGGGCAGCTTGCCGGATTCCTCGCCCATCCACATCATCTCCGTGACCATCGGCGGGAAAATACCCGTCTTCTTGAAGGATTCCGAGATGGAGCGGCCGCTGGCGATGTCGTTCTTGGCCTTCTTGAGCGCGCCCTGGTAGATCAGGTTCTTCTTGAAAGCGCCCTCCAGCACCGAGACGGCGTTCAGGATGCTGACGCCGGAACGTATCAGCGTGGCCATGGTGGTGAGCATGCGCTCTATCTGCATGGCGCGGATCAGCGTGCCGAACAGCGGCATGTTCATCTGGACGTGGTTCCAGGTCATCCTGCCCGGCGGCGTAGCGATGTAAGCTTTGAAGGCGAAGGCGCTGCCTATGATGCTCACGATGATGAGCACGAGGTATTTGGTCATGATCGCGGAGATCCCCACGATGACCCGCGTGATGAGAGGCAACTGCAGGTTGAAGTCCCTGAAGATGTCGGCGAACACCGGCACGATGTACATTACGAAGTAGATCAGCACGCCCACCGACATGGTCATCAGCACGGCGGGGTAGGAGACCGCGGTTATGATCTTGGATTTTACGTTTTCCTGCGATTCGCTGTACGCGGTGATCTGGCGCAGCACGGCCGGCAGCTGACCCGAGACCTCGCCGGCCTGGACCAGGGAGACCCAGATCTCGTCGAAGACCTTGGGATGCTTTTCCAGCGCCTTGTGGAAGGCGCCGCCGGCGGATACTTCCTTGGTGATCGCGGAGAGCACCGCGCCGAGGTTCTTGTTCTCGGCGTGCTCGCTCAGCAGGGAGAGGGCGCGGACCAGCGGGATGCCGCCGCCGATGAGGGTGGCCATCTGTTCGCCGAAGAAGACCATCTCGCGGCCCGAGACGCTGCCGCCCCTGAACTTCTTGAGGCTCATTATGCCCTTGGACTTGGTGTCCTCGGACTGGATGGACAGGATGAACAGGCCCTTGGTCTGCAGGGACTGTACCGCGCCGTCTTCGTCGTCGGCGTCGAGGGCGCCGGTAGTCACCGTACCCTGTGCATCCTGAACAGTATAAATGAATCGTCCCATAGTTGCCCGCCTAAACCCGGCTAAGCCGTACTATATTATATTATGCGTCGCAAAACGCAAAAAATCAAGACCCACGCGCCCGCTCCGTCCGCGGGCGGCAGCCCCTCCTTTGAGGGGCCGCTGAACGCCTTTAGCGCTCGGAAACCGTCACCGACAGCATGTCGTCCACGGAAGTCACGCCGGCCAGGACCTTGCGCCAGCCGCTGGCGCGCAGGTTCCAGGCTCCGCCCTTGGCGGCTTCGATGGCCAGTTTCTGCACGTCCGCGTCCTTGTAGATTATATGCTTCATCGCGTCGGTGTTGAAATACACCTCGTAGATGGCCTTGCGGCCTTTGTAACCCATGTTGTTGCACTTGGGGCAGCCCACGGGCTTATAGAATGTCAGCTTGGTCGCGTCGGGGAGCGGGGTGATCATCGACTCGGCGATGAACTGGTCTATCTCGCTCTGAGGAGGCCTGTAAGGCACCTTGCAGGCCGGGCAAAGCTGGCGCACCAGGCGCTGCGCGGCCAGGCAGAGCAGCGTGCTGGCGAGCAGGTACTTTTCGATGCCCATATCCAGCAGGCGGGGAACGGCTTCCAGCGCGCTGTTGGTATGCAGGGTGGAAAGCACGAGATGGCCGGTCATGGCGGCTTTCAGGCAGGCCTCGGCGGTCTCGTTGTCGCGGACCTCACCGACCAGGATGACGTCGGGGTCCTGGCGGAGGAAGGAGCGCAGGCCGGACGCCATGGTAAGGCCTATCGCGGGCTTCACCTGCACCTGGCTGATGCCCTCCATCTTGATTTCGACGGGGTCTTCCAGCGTCATGATATTGAGCTCGGGCGACTTGATGGTGTTCAGCACGGCGTTCAGTGTGGTGGTTTTACCGGAACCCGTGGGGCCGGTCAGGAAGATCAGCCCGTTGGGCGCGGCGGCGGCCTTCAGGAAGTCCTCCCGCTGGCGCGGCTCGAAGCCGATGATATTCACGTTGAGCTCGACGGAGCCCCTGTCCAGGATACGCATGACCAGCTTTTCGCCGAAGACCGTGGGACAGATGCTTACGCGGATCTCGATGATGCGGTTCTGGTACTTTATGGAAAAGCTGCCGTCCTGCGGCAGGCGCCGCTCGGAGATATCCAGCTTGGAAAGAATTTTCACGCGCGAGATCATCGCGTCCACCAGGTCCTTGGGCGGGGCGCTGCGCTCGTAAAGCACGCCGTCGATGCGCAGGCGCAGGGAGATCTTCTCGTCGAACTTCTCCAGGTGAATATCCGAGGTGCGCTCGGAGATGGCCTGCTTCATGATGGCGTTCACCAGTTTTATGGACTGGGCGCCCTTGGATTCACCGATGATGACCTTGTCCAGGTCGAGCTTGCCGTCGGGAGTGATAACGTCGGAGTCGGAGGTTTCCCCTCCACCCTTGCCGCCTTCCAGCGCCTTGTCCAGGACGGTGTCGATCATGTTCGACTGGCCCTGGTAGAAAGAGTCTATCACCTTCAGGATCTGGGCCTTGGTGGCGATGAAAAGCTGGATCTCCATGCCGCAGACCAGCTTGATGTTGTCAAGCAGCATGATGTTGGTGGGGTCCACCACGGCGGCGGCCAGCACGTTGTTCTCGATGAACAGGGGGATCACCGCGCTGTCGCGGGCGAATTTCTCGGGGATGATCTTTTCCAGCCCCTGCCCTTTCTCGGGGTTGAGGATCTGGTTTTCCTTGGAGGCGTAGGGAATGCCCAGCTGCTTGCCCAGGGCCTGGGCCACCTGTTCTTCCGAAACGTAATGCAGCTTAACCAGCGCCTCGCCTATGAGGCAGCCCTGCTGCTGCTGGAACTTGAGCGCTTTAGCCAGTTTTTCTTCGTCGATCCATTTCGCCTGGATCATTATTTCGCCAAGAAGTTTGTGTGCCATAGTAGTTACCCGCGCAATGAAGTAAGGAGGCAGGGATCTCTCCCTGCGTCCTTGCTTCCCTGCGTCCTTATTGCCTTACCTCGATCCGCAAAACGTTAGTCGACCAGGATCGTCGGCGTGATGAAGATGACCAGGTCGGTGTTGCTGCGCCTGGAGCTCACGCTGGTGAACAGCCAGCCCAAGATGGGGATATAGCCGAGGAGCGGGACCTTCCTGATGGTCTTGGTCTCGGTGGAGGACAGCATGCCGCCGATAACCACGGTCTGGCCGTTCTTCACGCGCACCATGGTGGAGGCGCCGCGGCTGACGGGGTCGAAGACGGTAGCGCCCTGGACGGTTACCGCCGAGGCGATCGCGTCGGAATAGGAAGGCTGCACTATCATGGTGATATAGCCTTCCTTGTTCACCTGCGGGGTGACCTTGAGCACCAGGCCGATGCGGCGGCGCTCCACCCCGGTGGAGGAGGTCCCGGACCCGCCGCCCGCGGAAGCGACCTGGCTCTGCGTGCCCATCGCCGCGTCCTTCGAGATGGCGATAAGGGCGGTCTTATTGTTCATGGCCACTATCTTGGGCTTGCCCAGGTAGCGCCCCTCGCCCTTGGAGATCAGGGCGCGGAAAATAGCCTGCAGCTGGGCGAGGCTGAAAATACCGTAGTACATGCCGCGGGGGCCGGAGATCTGGGTGGAAGAGTACGGATCGATCCCGGTCGGGGCTTCCGTCTTGGCCGGGGCGAAGACGCTCTCGGAGGCGGAAGGATAGAACTGCTTCCAGCTGTCGCCCGAGAAGAACCCGGAGCGCAGGCCGTAATCGGTAAGGCGCGCGGGCCCGGCGAAGAAGGCCATCTCGCCCCTGGAACCGCCCCACTCTATGCCGAGCTCGTTGACCCTGTCGGTGTTGATCTCGACTATCTGCGCTTCGATCAGTATCTGGGGAGCTTTCTTGTCCAGCTCGGCGATGATCTGCTCGACCTGGGGGAACACTTCGGGCACGTCGGTTATGATGAGAGTGTTGGTGCGCGGGTCGGTGGCGAGCTTCCCGTTCTTCTTGGAAAGCACGCTCTTCACGATATTTATGATGGCGATGGAGCTTTCTTCCTTATCGCCCCCTCCGCCGTTGCCGCCGCCGCCGCCGTTGCCGCCGCCGCCGCCGCCATTGCCGCCGCCGCCGCCTTCCGAGCCGCCGCCGCTCGACGACACGTCCTGCGAGGTGATAGACGCCAGCTCCTCACCGATAGAGGTGATCGGGATGAGCGGGATATAGTTCAGCGTATAGATCTTGGTGATCAGGTTAGGCATGTCGGCCGAGCGCTTCTGCACCACGTAGGTATTGCTCTTGCCGATGCGCTGGTAGGTAAGGCCTTTGACGCGCAGCAGCAGTTCAAGGGCCTCGCGCACGGTGGTCTTGCGCAGGAAAACGGTGATGGTCTTCGCCTCCAGGCCTTCGGTGATGATGAAATTGACCTTGGACTGGGCCGAAACCACGTCCAGGAAGGTGGACAGCGGGGCTCCCTTGAGGCGGATCGGGCCGATCTTGCGGTCGAGCGGGGAGACGGATTCCACGTCCTCGTACATCGGGGCGTCCTTGGGGGCGCCGCCTATCTGCACGGCCTCTATCGGGGAGCCGGGGGTCTGCCCGGACGGCATGCTGGAGGGAGGAGCGTTGTCGGAAGAGCCGCCGTCGAGGATGGGGCCGCCCTCGTCGCCGCCGGGGCCCTGCAGGTCCTGGGCGAAATCCTTATCGGCGGCCGGGGTGTCCTGCGCGAAAAGCCAGGTCACGGGAAAGAGCACCTGCTCGAACGCCAGGGTAAACACAAGTAAAATCTTCAAGATCTTCATAACGCCTCCGTCCGACTCTACATTCTATTATAGTACTAATCCGACTTCGATAAACCGCTCTTCGCGGCACAGCCTACTTCAGGATCTTCTTGAACTTCCTGCCTTTGTATTCGGCGATGATATAGTCGGCGCCGATCTTAAGGATCTTGACCCCGCGCACGGTCTTGCCCACGGTATACATCTCGCCGTTGACGATGGCCGCGTTGCCCACTATGCCCTGCAGGCTGATGCGCGTTTCGGGCCCCGGCTCCCTGACCGAGCGGACCCGGGCCTCGGCATCCTTCGCGTCTCTCTCCGCCTGTTCCCGCCGCTGCTCGTCCTCCCGGATGCGCTTATAATCGTCCGGAGAAAAAGTCGGGTCACGGGTGCTCTTCGGGTTGTAATACGAGATCAGTTTCGGGCCGGTAGAAGTCGCCACCTGGTCCTGGGGGCCGCTTCCCTGCTGGACGGCGGTGGAAACCGCGGCCGGCTGCGCCGCCGCGGGCCCGGGGGCGGGGGCGTTGGCCGAGGCCGAAGGGGGCTGCTCGGCCGGCGGCTTGGCCGCGGGCGCGGGGTCCGGCGCGGGTGCGGACGCCGGCCTGGCGGCCGTCGCGGCGGGCGCGGGGTCCACGGCTTTTACGTCCTGCCGCAGCGGGGCCGCGGCGTTCTGTTGGGCGACCGGGGTCTGGCTGCTGCTTTTGTCGGCGGGAAATACGCTGCCGGCGATAGGTTCGTGCACCAGCTCCGCCTGGTTCTGCTGCTTGCTCTTGCTCAGCCAGTTGTAAAACAGGAACGAAGGCACCGCCAGGACGGTGACGAGGAGGAGCCAGCCGAGGATGGAGGTAATGTTCTTCATATTACCTCGCCCCCCCCTGCCTGGGGAAAATAGTTGAAAGCGTGAAAGAGATCTTGACGGCGCCGTGATTGTTCTCGTCGCGCGAGATGCGCATCTCGGTGATCCTCAGGAAAATAGGGGAGTTTTCGATCTCGGCCATCCACTTGCCGAAGACGCCGAAAGAGGTCGTGGCGGTGACCTCGCGGGAAACCATCAGGTAATTGCCCACTTCGTTCTCGCGCTGGGCGCCCAGCGAATCCACCGAAGCCCCGGCGTTCCTGGCCGTGGTGGTTATAAGGTAGTTAAGCCAGTCGTCCTTGTCCTTGAGCAGCGGCAGCCTGCGCTGGAAACCGGACAGGCGCAGCTTGGCGGCCTCGTAGTCGCCCGCGAACTGCGCGACCACGGTCATGTTCTGCACGTCTATCTTGGACCGCCTGAGTTTTTCGCTGATAGGGCTGTAGACCATGAAATAGAGGATCAGCAGCGAGGGCCCCGCTATCATAAGAGGTTTTTTGAACGGCGTAATGCCCTTCTCCCCGTAGATGATAAGGATGCTGTCCGCCATATCCTTGACGGCGGCTTTGATCTTTTCAAGTATCGCTGCTATCTGCGGGGGCATAGCTTATTTCCTCTTGTACGTGCACATCACGGTAAAAGCGCTCGTTTTCCTGGCTTTGACCCCGATGTCTCCGGGGGCGGCAGAGCGCGAACCTTCTTCGGTGGTGCTGTCGATCCCGCCGAAAGGCGGGGTAAAAGTCTTGAACTCCGGGGCCGCCTTGAGGGATTTCGAGAAAGCGTCCACAAGGCGTATCTTGACCTCGCCGCGCAGGTAGGTCTCGCCCGCGAGCCGCATTTCCTTCACGCCGCTCTGCACCTCGGAAAGGGCGAAGGGGTTGGAATAGCTCACGTCCGTCAGCCAGAGGTCGGGCAGGATGCGGTCCACGACGGCCGACAGCTTCGGGGCGATAGGGTCGACGTCGCTGACCAGGCCCTCCAGGATCTGGGAGTTGGTCCGCAGCACCTCGATCTTCTTGCCTATGGTGGCGGCGTCCAGGCCGTCCAGTTCGGGCACGTTCTCCCCTTTGGCCCTGAGCGAGGAAATTTGCGAGCCCAGCATAAGTACGCGCGCCTGCGCGAGCAGCGACAGGAGCAGCAGCAGGCCGCCCAGCACGAAAGTTATGTACCAGACGTAGTTCTGCACCTGCTTTTCCAGGACCGCCGCGGTGCTGATGCCGGAGATGTCCAGGCGGACCGGGCCCGAGGCGCGGCCGCGCAGCGCGGCGCCGGAGGCGAGCAGCGCCGCGGCGTCGTTGTCCTTCAGGCCGCTGGCCTTGGAACTGTCCCACACCTGCACGGGGATCGGGGCGGCTTCCTTCTCGGCCAGCGGCTTCCAGGCGTCCGCCCCGTCGCCGCTGAGCGCGATAGCCTTGTATTCCTTGCCGCCGACGTAGCGGTCCACGAACTGCATGGCGCCCTTCACGTCCAGGCGCTTGCGCTCGCTCATCGTGCCGCCGGAATCGCTTTCGGTCTCGCGGTAAAGCACGGGGTAGCCGCCGTGCGAAAAAAGCATATAGGTCGAATTTTCGCTGAAATGGATGTAGCCCTTGGAGTCGTGCTCCTTGGGGTCCAGGAAACCGAAGAGCCGCTCCATGGACACCGGGGTGATCTCGACGGCCGCCAGCGTCAGGCCCACGGACTTGAGGGTCTCGGTTATGAACTCCACGCTTTTGCGCTGCGTCAGGCCGAACAGCACGCCCAGCTTTTTCCCGCCGTCGGCCGGTACCGGGTTGAAATCGTAAACGACCTCTTCGAAGGACACCGGGATGTATTTTTTGGACTCGAGCGGAATGGACTTGCTCCAGAACCTGCGCTCGATGACGGGCATCACGAAATAGCGCAGGATGGCGAACTGCGGGGACAGCGTGATCACGGCGGAGGAAGTGTCCCAGCCGACCTTCTTGACGGCCTGTTTGAAATGGGAGAGCCAGGCGGCCTTTTCGCTGAAGAAATCGTTATTGAGGGAAAGGGGGCGCTGCATGCCCTCCTTCACCGGGAAATCGGTGGCGAACTTGATAAGATGCTCGGGCTCTGGCCTGGAGTCCTTGCCTATCTTTACCTGTGCAATGCAGATCTCCTTAGGGGAGATGTAAATGCCCAGGTATTTATTTCCGTCCGTTTTAGCCATAACCGTGTAATTTTACAATACTTTGTATGCGGGGCTCTACTCGTTCCCCGTCATCTTGATTTCCACCACGCTCGTCGTCGCTTCGGTCACCTTGGTCTGCAGGTCCATGCGCGTCCGGATTATCTTGTATTTTTCCGTAAGTCGGGTCGCCACCAGGTTGACGCGGGTCTCGGCCACGGTATCGGCGTTGGGCTCGCCCGAGTAGGCGTAACCGATAAGTTTTATGTTGGCCATAGGGTAATACCCCATGGTCTCGGCGACCTGGGCCAGCCGTTTCTCGCTCCCGCTGGTCAGGCTGTTGGCGTCGTTAAAATAGATCTTGTAGCTGACCTGGCCCGAAGGTTCGCCGGGCGGTGCGGTCTGGGCCGGCGCCGCGTCCTCTCCGGCAGGGGTCTCTTCGGCGTCGGCTTCGGCGGGAACGGCCTTGGCCTTCTTTTTAGAGAGGCCGAGCGCTTTCTTGCCCTTGGCTTTCTTAAGCGCGGCGGCTTTCTTGGCGGCCGCGCCCTTCAGCAGCTTGCCCCCCCCGGCGCTTTTTGCGCCGAGGGAGCGGGTCTTTATCCCGGCCTTCGTGACGGTCTCGCCCGCCGGGGCTTTCTGCGAGGCGGGCCTCGCCTGCATGGCCTTTTCCTCTTCCGGGGTGGGCCGGACAAGGAGCAGGCGGCTCAGGGAGGTCTCGCGCCCCTCCACGTCCGTGGCGGTGATGGTGAACATGTACCGGCCAGAGGCGTAGGGCGCGCCGAAAAATTTCTTGCGGCCGTTCCAGAAACTCTGGTTGTACTGGGGGCCGGACCCGGAAATTTCCTGGAGCATGAGCTTGCTTCCGTCCTTCTGCACTTCGAAAACCTGGAACTTCCAGCTTGGCTGGCCGATAGGAGACTCGAAGGCGGAAAATTCAACTATGGCGCCCTCGTTGTTGTGCACGGCGATGGCGGTCGGATAGATCCCGAGCGAGACCTTGGGCCCCTTGGTCTGCAGGTCTTCGGTCTCTTTCAGGCGAGGCTGCTTATCATAATCAAAGAGAATGACCAGCCCGCTTATACTTGTCAGTTCCTTAGGAAAGCTGACTTCGCTCCCGGTCAGGTTCACCTCCAGCCTGGACTTGGAAATGCCGCGGGATTCGAAATAGGAATTTATCGCCAGCGCCCGGCGTATGCTTTTTATCTTCACGTCGCCTACCGCGGAACCTTCGGGCAGTATAAGGAAGTTAGCCTTGCCCAGCGTGAACAGCAGCCCGGAAAGCGCGGACAGCATTTTGTCGGTGCCGGGGCGGAAACTGGTCTCGTTGGCGAAAAAGTAATTGGGGTCCAGCGTCAGCGCCTTCGGCACGCCATCGCCCATGTAGACCTTGACCGCGTCGGAACGGCCCAGCTCCAGCAGCAGGTCCCGGCGCATCAGCGCTATCTTCGAGGCTATCTTCTCGCTTACGCGCTCCTTCTGGACTTCGGCGTCGTCCCGGTCCCCGCGCTCGGCGTCCTCTTCGTCCGCGGCGGAAGCTTTGATCCCGAGGGGCGTGTCACGAGAGGCGGCGGGCTTGGGCTGGGAAACCTCCGTAAGGGTAGTGGGCTCCGCGCCGCGGTCCTTGACGGTGTTCACGCCGGTGTTCATGCGAAGGGTGATCTTGGTGATATATTCGTTGGCCAGCGCCTTTTCGGAGGGAGTGCCCTTTACCAGGATGACCATAAAGCGGTCCATGGCCTCGGTGTCTTCCCCCTCATGGTAAAGCCTGATAGCCTGTTCCATGGAGCGGCTGATCCCGCTCTTCGAGGCCTGGGCGGCCGCGCCGGAAAGCAGGAATACGGCGGAGAGGAGCAGCGTCAGCATCCCCGTCATAAAAAATCTGAAAGCGATTTTGGTTTTCATGGTACAGTTCCGTCAAAACGTTCCGCCGCTCTATATTTAACCTTTTCCTGTTTGCCTAAATATTACAGGATTGTTACGAAACTATGTTTGTGGCCCTCCGCGCCTGCGCCTCAGGGCCGGCTCAGGGCCTGCAGCCGCTGCGCCGCGGCGGCGTTGCCCGGTTCCTGCTGCAGGAAGCGCTGCCATTCGGCGCGGGCCCGGGCGATGTCCCCCTCTTTTTCATAGATCGACGCCAGGCCGTAACGGACCTGGTTGTCGGAATCATTCTCTTTAAGCAGGGCCTCGAGGGCCGCCCGGGCTTCCGCCAGGCGCCCCGCCTTGAAATAGATCTTCGCGCGCAGCAGCCGCGCTTTCGCGCTCCCGGGGTCCATCGCGAGCAGGGCGTCGGCCGCCTTAAGGTCCGACGGCCCGGCGGCCGGGGCGCCCAGGATCTGTTCCGCGCGCACGTAGGCGGCGAGCCAGGCCAGGTCGGGGTCGTTCTTAAGCCCGAGCTGGCGCGACACGCCGGCGAGGTTTTCAGCCAGCATGCGGTTGTCCGGGTCCGCTTTAACGCCGTGGGCATAGGCGTCGCGGGCGGCTTGGAAATTCCTGAGCAGGGTGTTGAAATACCCCAGCGTGTTCCACATATTCGGATCGTTGGGGAAGATCCTGACCGCCTCCGTGAAGTCCGCTACGGCGTTCGCGGCTACGGCCTGCCTGTCCTTGCCGGACAGGTACACTTCGGCGATGGCCTGCCAGGTGGTGATGTTAAGAGGGTTTATGACCGAAGAGACCTGCAGGTTCTTGAGGGCCTCGGCCGTACGCCCGAGGCGCTTCTGGATTATGGCCAGGTTGAAATATATCTCGTCGTAACCGGCGTTGGATTTGAGAGCTTCGCCGTAAGCCCAGGCGCCTTTTTCAAGTTCCCCCGACCTGACGTAGGCGTTGCCGAACTCGTAATTAGTGTTAACTTCGCGGGGGTTGGCCTCCCAGGCCCAGCGCAGCTCCGCCACCGCCGCCGGGAAGTTGTTCACGCGCATGGCCCTGAAGCCGTTAAAATAATGGTATTCCCTGTCCACCTGCCGCTCCCAGAGCCAGGCGGCGCCGAAGCAGCAAAGGAGCAGCGCCCAGGCCGCGGCCGCTGCGGCGCGGGGCCGTTTCCACGCCGGGTAAGCGCCGGTGCCGGCGGTCCTGAGGGCCAGGGCGCCGGCCAGCCACCAGAAGGCCAGCCCGGGCACGGCGAAATGGATGGAGACGTTCAGCAGGTTGTCGCAAAGCGCCCCCGCCAGCCCCGCCGCGAGCGGAACGGCGCCGTAGCGGGCTTCAGGGGAGGCCGCCCGGTTGAAACGCAGGAAGCCGTAAAAGAGGACGGTCAGGAACCACAGGTAGGCCCCGAGCCCGAGCAGCCCGGCCTGGGACCACTGTTCGAGGATCTCGTTGTGCGCGTTATTGGCGTGAGTGCGCAGCCCGCGCATCGCCGGAAAATTGGACATCAGCCGCCCCTGGTAAAAGGGGTAAAAAAGTTCGAACTGCCCCCAGCCCTTGCCCAGCAGCGGGTTTTCGAGGCCCATCTGCCACGCGCTGGTCCAGATCAGCAGGCGCTGATGGAAAGACGAATAGGTCCTGCCGTTATCTCCGGAAAGGCTGATGGCGGACGGGGACCTGATGCCGGAAACGGCCTCGCTGACGCGGTCCACCAGGCCCGACCTGCCGAGGTTGTTCGAATTGGCCGGCCAGAAAAGGCACAGCGCCAGCGCCACGGCAAAGAACGGGTAAAGGAATTTTTTATTGGCCTTGAGCTGCTCCCGGTGCGAGGCGAAAGCGAACAGGAAGGAGAAAGCCGCCGCCGCGCCCAGCCACGACGAGCGGGTCAGGCTGGACATCAGCATCCCCTCGAAGGAAAGGAACACCAGCCCGTAGTAGACGCGCTTGACCCGGGTGTCGGCCTTCATCAGCAGGGAGGCCGCCAGCGGGAGAAAGATCACGGTGTAGGTGGAGATGAAGTTGGGGTTGCCGAAGGTGGAAACGGAGCGGTTGCCGTAGGGGTTCAGGACCTTGGCCCAGACGAGCTCGACGCGGAAGTATTCGAGTATGCCGTAAAGAGAAGCGATGGCCCCGGTGGAAAGCGCCAGGTGCAGGATATCCTCCTGGCGGCAGCGGCGTATGAGCAGGAAGACCGCGGTAAAGCCCGAGACCCAGACGAGGGCGCCATAGGGGTCGAAGAGCCTGTCGAAAAGCCCCTCGCCGGGGAGCGGCATCTTGAGGAAGGGGAACAGCAGCCACAGCGCCCCCCACCCCAGGATGAAGGCCAGCCATTTTCCGGCCGGTACTTCCGCGTCCTGCCCGCCGTAAGGGACGCTGAGCGACAGGAAAAAGACCGCCAAACAGTTCACCAGGAAGAACATTCCCGCCTTGAGGCCCTCGGACGCCATGGCCGGGTGAAAGAACGGGACGTGGCCTAACCAGGACCAGGCGAAAGAGGCGAGATAGACCAGCGCCAGCGCGGCCAGCGGGCGCGCCAGCGGCGTCGTCGGGATCGTCCAGGTCCCCGCCTTCAGCGAGGCGCGCAGGAAAAGGACCGCGGCGCCCAGTACCGCGACGTTAAGGATCGTTATCTGAAGGAAATAAGGATTGCGGGTGAACCCGGTGAAGAACAGCAGCGGCGACACGAAGAACAGCGCCGTAAGCAGAAAGGCTAGCGGCGCGCGCGGCACTGGAAGATTATTTCCTGGTTCTGCCATTTATTCGGTGCGGCCTAATTTTTACCCGGCGCCTGCAGACCCGGCGGCACCCTGCTCAGCGCGATGGGCAGGTTCCTGCGCGCCTGCTCGAAGTTCGGGTCCATTTCCAGCGCGAGGCGGTAATTATGCACGGCCTCCTGGTACTTGCCCAGCGCGTACTGCACGTTCGCCAGCGTGGTATAGGCCTCGGGGGAACCGTGGTTATGGCCCGGCGTGTAGCATTTCCAGGCGTTGACGTTGTTGAGGTACTCCCGCTCGGCGGACTTCAGGTCGTTGCGCATTATGTAGATCTGGGCTTTCCGGTAATAGTTCACGGGGTAGACCGGGTCCAGGTTCTCGTACAGGTTGAAGCGGGCCAGCGCCTTGTCCAGGAACTCCTGGGCTTCCTTCGGCTTGCCCTGCTTCATCATGTAGTCGTGCATCTTCATGTAGAGCGTGCCCACCTGGTGGTGCATCTGCACGTAGTTGGGCGCCATCGCGCGCACGGTCTCGTAAGCGTCCATCGCCCGTTCGTAGTCGTCGCGGGGCACGTTGTTCGTGTCGCCCCACTCCGGCCGGTAGGCTTTTTCCATGTTGAAGCGGTCGTTAAAGACGTTGCCGGTGAAATAATACGGCATGATGAAGAACTTGTTGAGCTTGTTCACCTTGTGGTAATAGCTGATGGCGTCCTCCCACTTGCCCTGCTTCGAGAAGAAGATGGCCATGTTGTGGTAGACGTCGCCCTTGAACCAGCCCCAGAAATAATACATCGGGAAAAGCGTCAGCAGCACCACTACGGGCACGGCCGCGGAAACGCCCTTGAGCATCACGCCGCAGAAAGAAACGACCACGTAACCCACGCAGAGCAGCATCAGCGCCCAGGCGATATACCACTGCAGGATCTCCCCGCTGGCCGCGTAATTGCGCAGCGGCCCCTGGAGGCCGGAGAACTCCGTCACCACCAGGTACGCGGCGTAGATCACGCCCGCGACGCCGGCCGTGCGGGCCAGCCACATCAGCCAGGCGAAGACGCCGTCCTCCCCCGCGCTCTTCTCGGACACGGTGCGGGCGGGCTGGGCCTCTTCCTTGTAATGCAGTTCCCAGAGCGCGCGGCCGCGGGACAGGTTTATGATGACGCCCGGCAGCAGGCCGAGATAGACCCCAGACGAGACGAAACGCATGCTGACGTCGGTGAAATTATGCGCCAGCATGCCCAGCAGCGCGGTAAGATAGCCCAGCAGGTCGTAGGCCACGGGCGGCGGGCGCGAGCCTTTGAGATTCTCGGTAAGCGAAGAAAGGCCCCGCAGCCCCACGACGGTAACGAACACTATCATCCAGACGTAAAGGCCGCCGCCGATTATCCCGTTATCCATGAACTGCTCGAGGTGCTCCTCTTCCGCGTGGTCGGTTTCGGTATTATGCTTGCCCTCTATATGAAAAATGACCGGGCGGCGGTACGCGGGGTAGATCACCTTGAAGCTGCCGACGCCGACGCCGACGAGCGGGTGCGACTCCACCATCTCCCAGGTGGAAAGCCAGGTGCTTATGCGGAAAGTATAGGAGGCGGGGTTGCCGAACCTGTACACTACGGAGACCGCGATTATCGGCAATATTAACGCCAGGCCCAGGAACGCCGCTTTGCTTATCCTGAGCCGGTCGCGCAGGAAGAAGAAGCCGTAGAACACGGCGAAGATGAACGAGGAGATGCCGAACCCCAGCCAGGCGCCTTTGGTCTCGGTGGCGTAGAGGCAGAGAAGGTTCATGAAGATGAGCGGCAGCAGGAAGACGGACTTGCGCTTCAGGTACTGCGTCACGATTATGGGCAGGATCAGAACCAGGAAGTTGCCGAAGAAATTCGGGTTCCCGTAGGTGGAGAACACGCGCGTCCCGAAGGCGCCGCGCCAGACGAAAGGGTCGAGGCCCGGCCCCATCTCCTTGGGCGGGAAGTACCTGGTGTCGAGGAACTGCACCATCCCGTAAAGAATGGCTATGTAGGCGGTGACGATCAGGACCTTGGTAAGCCTGTCGATGGCCTCCGTGGTGAACTCCCTGATGATGATGAGCGTGACCGACATGTAGAGCACGTAGCGCACGAAGTCGTCCACGCTGGGCCCCCTGTACGGCGCGCCCAGGAACGAAATCACCACGTAAAGCAGGTAGGCGAAGAAAGGCGCCAGGAAGATGAAGTCCTCGCGGCGGAAAGCGCGGCGGCCCTCCAGCACCAGGAGAGAAACCCACATGCCCAGCAGGCCGATGCCGCCCATCTGCAGCAGGGTGATCTTGACCTGGGCGGAATCGTAGGTGCGCAGGTAGAAAGTATCGGAGATAAGGAGGTAAAGTATCGGCAGCCACCACCAGATGGCCTTGCGGGCGAAGCTTACGCCCGGAGGGAGATCCACATCCTCGAAATCGGAAGCGGGAAGGTTTGTTTTTTTTGCCATGATGACGGGAAGGAACCGCGGAAGGCAGCCGCTAAAACGGCTTGGAACTCAAAACCCCTGTATAAAATTTCAGCCGAGGATGGGACTTGAACCCACAACCTGTCGCTTACGAAGCGAATGCTCTACCATTGAGCTACCTCGGCAAATAACTTGTATATATATTAGTAAATTATAAAGAATTTACAAAATGTTCCGCGCGGGCGGTCCGGCCAGGAAGCTGAGCGGGGCCGTTCAGGCTTCGATGACGCCCAGGCGCTTCAATTCCCAGAAGCATTTCACCGTCGCCGCCACATCGGCGGCCGCGTTGTGCTCCTCTTCGAAACCCGCCCGGAACAATTTGAAATGCAGCTCCGTAAGTTTAGGCCATTTGTAGCCGTAGGGGCCGGGAAGAGCGCAGAAATCCGTGGCGCTGTGCATGGTGCATATTTTCTTTTTCCCCGTCAGGCTGTCCGGCATTTTATTCCGCAGGAATTCCGCGCCTATGATCTTCTCGTCGAAGCTCATGTTATGCGCCACCAGGCACCCGGCCCGGTCGACCAGCGCCTGGAACTCGCTCAGCACTGCCTGGAGGTCCCTGCCTTCCTTTTCCGCCCGGGCCGTAGAAATCCCGTGTATCTTCGCAGCTTCGTCGGGAATGGTGAACCCTTCCGGCTTTATAATGAAATCGCCGCCGGAGAGCTTATTCCCCTCCCCGTCGTAAAAAAAGTAAGCCAGCTGAACGAGCCTGGGCCAGTTGCCGAGGTCGGTCACCGGCGCCTTCCAGCTCCGGGGGAGCCCCGTAGTTTCGGTATCGAAAAATAAGTACATATTGAAGCCTTTAACTCAAGAAGCGCCTGATATATTTTCCGCGCTCAAATTCTACATTTTTAATTTCCGGGGCGCTATTCCGGGGGTCTCCGCGGGCGGCAATTTTGTAACATATCCCTAATGAAAGACCTTACCACGGGCCCGGAAGGTCGCCTTATCTGGAACTTCACGGTGCCCATGCTCATCGGCAATATCTTCCAGCAGTCCTACAACATCATCGACAGCGTCATAGTGGGCCGGGCGCTCGGCAAGTCCGCCCTGGCCGCGGTGGGCGCCAGCTTCCCCGTCTTATTCCTGGTAGTCGCGCTGATCATGGGCGTAACCATGGGCTTCTCCATCATTATATCCCAGTATTTCGGAGCCAAAGACCTGGCCCGGGTGCGCCGGGCCATAGACACGGTCTATATCTTCCTTTTCTTCGCCTCTCTCGCGGCCACGGCCATAGGCCTGGCCGCTTCGGGACCTATCCTGCTGTTCCTTAAAACGCCGGCGGAGATCATGCCGCAGGCCGTCATTTTCCTGCGCATCATGTTCGCCGGGATCCTTTTTATCTTCGGCTATAACTCCATAAGCGCCGTCCTGCGCGGCCTGGGCGATTCGAAGACCCCGCTTTATTTCCTCATTATCTCCACCCTGCTCAACATCGTCCTGGTCATGCTGTTCGTGCTGGTCTTCAAATGGGGCATAGCCGGGTCGGCCTGGGCCACGGTGCTGGCCCAGTCGGCCTCGTTCGTGATGGGAGTGATCTATCTCAACCGGACCCACCCCGTGCTGACCTTCCGCCTGAAAGGGCTGCGGTTCGACCGGGAGATCTTCAAAAAAAGCCTGGCTATCGGCCTGCCGACGGGCGTCCAGCAGGTGCTGGTAGCCGCCGGCATGATGGCGCTTTCGCGCATCGTGAACGGCTTCGGAACCAACGCCATAGCCGCTTTCACCGCCGCCGGCCGCATCGACACTTTTGCCGTCATGCCGGCGATGAACCTCTCGGCCGCCATCTCCAGTTTCGTCGGGCAGAACATCGGGGCCGGGAAGATGGAGCGCGTGAAACACGGGCTGCGGGCCGCGCTCCTGATCTCGGGAGCGATCTCGCTGGCCACTACGCTCGGGATAGTGCTCTTCAACCGGCATTTGATCTCGATGTTCAACTCTGACCCGGCCGTAGTGGCCATCGGAACGCGCTACCTGCTTATCGTGGGCGGGTTCTATGTCGTCTTCTCCAGCATGTTCGTGCTGACCGGGGTCATGCGGGGCGCCGGGGACGCGCTCGTCCCGATGTTCGTCACCATACTCTCCCTCTGGGCCATCCGCATACCGGTTTCCGCCTGGCTCGCGGGCAGGCTGGGCACCGACGGGATCTGGTGGGGCGTCCCCATCGCCTGGACCGCCGGGCTGATCCTCCTGACGGCGTATTACAGGACCGGCCGCTGGAAACGCGGAGCCGCGGCGAGGCCGCCGGCGTCCCTCCCCCCGCCGCCCGCGCCCGACGAGGACGAAGCCGAATGGAACGTGTCCAAATTCTGAGCCCCCGCGACGGGAATTGGATGCAGGGCCTGAAAAATTGTTAAAGTTTACCGCGGACCGGCGTGAAAACGCGCGGACCGTTCTATGAATAAAAAAATAGTTTTCATCCAGGAAGACATCTTCCCCAAGCCCGGGGCGATGTACATTTCCAGCGTGTTCCGCAGGCATAACTGGGAAATAGAGTGCCTGGTCACTTCCCAGGAGGCGGATCCGCTCGGAAAGCTGCGGAAGATAGATCCGCAGGTAATAGCCTTCAGCCTTACCTCGGGCGAATACGCCGCCTGGGGAAGCTCCACGGCGCGGGAGGTTAAAAAAGCTTTCCCCCGCTGCGTCGTCATGCTGGGCGGGCCTCATGCGACCTACTTCCCCGAGGCGGTCGAGGACGAGGCCATAGACATGGTCTGCGTCGGCGAGGGAGAAACGGCCGTAAACACGTTTTGCGAGAGATGGGAGAATAACGGCGACCTGCACGATATCGCCGGCTTCTGGTCAAAAAAGGGCGGCGCGATAATAAGGAACGAGGTCGGCACGCTCGTAGAGGACCTGGAGACCATCGATTTTCCGGACCGGCTGCTTTACGCCAGCTATCCTTTCATCTCTAAATTGTCGTACTCGTTCGTGATCACCAGCCGGGGCTGCCCGTACCGGTGCTCGTTCTGCTACAGCGACAGCTTCGCGAGGGTCTTCAAGGGCAAGGGGATGATCTTCCGGAGGCGCCCGGTCGACGGGGTCATCCGGGAGATAAAGGAAGTGAGGCGGCTGTTCCCCTGGACGAAGACGATAAGCTTCGTGGACGATAATTTCTGGTGCGACGCCCCGCAAGGCTGGCTGGCCGAGTTCAGCGAGAAATACAAAAAAGAGGTCGGCCTGCCTTTTTCCTGTTCCGCGTCCGCGGTCTGGATCAACGAAAAGACCATTCAGCTGCTGAAAGCAGCCAATTGCGTTTCGGTCAAGATGGGGATCGAGACCGCGAACCAGAGAGTAAGGTCCGAGATCCTGAAAAAGAACACGACCGACGCCCAGATCATCAGCGCCGCGAAACTGCTGCACGGGCAGAAGATAAATTTCCTGACGTACAACATGATGGGCATTCCCACGGAAAATTACCAGGACGCGCTCAACACTTATGAATTGAACCGGAAGATACGGCCGCTGCTCGGCTGGTGCTCGCTGTTAAACCCCTATAAAGGCACCGCGATCGCCGAGATCGCCAGGCGGGAAGGGAACATGCCGGGAGAGCTGGAGTTCTCCTCTTCGTACTTCGGGGATACGCCGCTGCTGTTCGAGAACAAAGCCGACATTGTGCGCCTGCAGAAGTTCTTTCCCGCCGGGGTGTTCCTTAACGTCCCTGTGAAAGCCGCCGGCTGGATAACCCGGAACATCCGGATAGATACTATTTACAATCTGCTTTTCGTGGGTTTTTACAGCCTGCTGATAAGCAGGATAACCAGGTTCACCCTGCGGGATATGTTCATCCTGGCCTCTCACACCAAAATCTTCAAATATTTAGGGCTCTCCAAGCGCTAGCCTGCCGCCGGGTTCACTCCCGGCGGAAAAAGGACTTCAGGGCGGCGAGGGTCCGCACGCGCGGGCAGCGCGGGATGGAGCGCAGGAACTTGGCGCCGTAGCGCTTGGTCTGTATCCTGGGGTCCAGCACTACCACCGCGCCGAAATCGGTCCTGCTGCGGATCAGCCGCCCGAAGCCCTGGCGGAATTTCACGACGGCCTTGGGCAGCGAGTATTCGTTGAAAACGTTCATTCCCCTGGCCGCCATCCATTCCTGCCGGGCCTCTTCCAGCGGCGTGTCCGGAGATGAGAAAGGCAGCCTGGCGATGACGACGCAGGCCAGCGCCTGCCCGGCCACGTCTATCCCCTGCCAGAACGTATCGGTTCCGAACAGTATGCCGTTGCCGGCCCGCTTGAATTCCGCTATCAGGTGCTGCGGCAGTTTGTCCCCCTGCCTGAACAGCGGGCGGCCCGGGAACTTGCCCGACATGTCGCTGAAAGCTTTAACCAGCAAATGCCAGCTGGTGAACAGGAGGAAGATCCCCCCTTCCACCGCCGCGGGAAGGGCCGAGCACTCCCTGATCACGGCGGCTTCGTAGCCTTTGCCGTCCTGCGGGTCCGGGATCTCGTCCGGGACATAGATAACGGCCTGCCGCTCGTAATCGAAAGGCGAATCCAGCAGGAGTTCGGAGGGGCTGTCCAGGCCCAGCCGGGACTTTATCATCTCGAAAGAACCGTCCACCGCCAGCGTGGCGGAAGTCAGGATCACGGGGAAGCCTTCTTCGAAGAGCTCCTTGCGCAGCGCGGCGGCCACGTCCACCGGGGCGCGGTGGATGGAGACGGAGGGATTCCTTTTCGAATAGGAGACCTCCGTCCAGTAAGCGTGTTCGGCGCTTTTGCATTCGAGGAAGACGCTGACCTGCTCGGCCAGCCCCAGGCATCTTTTCAAATAGCTTTTCACTTCCGCCTCTTCCAGGTCGGACTGGCTGTAGCCGATAGCCTGAGACAGCAGGACCGAAAGGGCGAGCAGCGGCCCGCCCAGGGTATTGGGCACGACGCCCGGTTCGCGCAGGCGCTTGGCCTTGGCGGGGACCTTCCCGTCGAAAGAGCCGAACCCCAGCTTCTCCGTCAGGGCCTGGAAAAATTCCCTCGAACCGAAATTCACTTCCCCCACCGCCCGGCGCATATCGGCCAGCCAGTTGGCCGGCGGGTTCTTCAGGCGCCTCGCCAGCCCCCTGCCCGACTTCGGGTTGTAAATATCGTCCACCAGGCGCTTGACCTGCCTGTCGTTCACCGCGAAGCCCATGAAAGCGGCGGCGACCTCTTCCAGGTTGTGGGCCTCGTCGAAGATCACAGCGTCGAAAGCCGGGATGGGCATTCCGGCGAAGAAAAGATGCTGGTTGACCACGAGGATATCCGCCTGTTTGGCCAGCGCGATGTCCCGGCGGTACAGGCAGGCTTCCCTGTGCGCGCACTTTTTTCCGAGGCAGACGTCCGGGTCGCGGCACACCTCTTCCCAGACCCGCTGCGCCACCTTGAGCGGGATTTCGGAGCGGCAGCCGCTGGCGCCGGTCCTGGCCCATTCGCGCAGGTCCGCAGCGGAGGCCTGCTCCCCGGGGTCGTCGAAAAGGTCGCTCTGGTGCGCGCCCGACCGCTCCAGCCGGGAGAGGCACAGGTAATTGGAGGACCCCATCAGCAGGAAATATTTCAGAGGCAGGCCCTGTTCCTCCAGCATCGCCTTTACTACGGGCAGGTCTTTTTTTACCAGCTGCTCCTGGAGCGCTTTCGTATGCGTGGCCACCACTATCTTCTTCTTGCTGCGCGCCGCCCAGAGAGCGGAGGGCAGCAGGTAGGCGATGGACTTGCCCACGCCGGTACCGGCCTCGACCACCAGGTGCCGTTTCCCGGCGATGGCTTTATAGACGGCCTCCGCCATTTCTCCCTGCTGCCTGCGGGGCTCGAAATTCTTTATCGACCGCTCGACAGATCCGCCGGGCGCGAAAAACGAAGCCGGTCCGGCGGCTTCAGGCATAGGCTGGCTGCTTTCTTTTGCGGGCATTTATTTAGTTATAGTCAGTACGCCGCCGGGTTCATGGCGGGGCGCCACGTGCGTCTTGAACTTTACCTTGCAGTCGTTCTTCTTGAAGAAGGCTTTTATTTCCAGCTCCGGCAGATGAGGCGCGTTGCAGTCCTCGCTGAGGTGGCCGAGCACCACGGCCTGGGGCTGGCGCCGGCCGCGCGCGCAGACGGCGTGCAGGAACCTGGCGGTTTCCAGATTGGAAAGGTGGAACTCGGAGCCGGGATGCCCGAACCGCTTGAGCAGCTCCAGGTCGTGATTGGCCTCGAGGCAGAGCAGGTCCGAATCCGCCGCCAGCTGCGCCTGCGCCCCGGTAAACCGGCTAAAGTCCGTAAAAAAAGAAGCTTTAAGCCCGCGCCCGCGGGCGGTAAGGATCAGCGCCGTAGTGTAGCAGCCCGGGGCGTGGTCGACGGGCGTACAGCGGACTTCCAGGCCGCCGACGGCCGTGCCGTTCTCGAAAGGCCGTATTATCCCGGCGTGGCGGTCGCCGTGCCTTTCCTGTATCTGCCGGCGGACTTCGGGATGGCAGAGCACGGTGAGACCTTCCTCCTCCAGCACCTTCAGCGAGTTGCGGTTGATATGGTCGCCGTGGGCGTGGGTGACCAGCACGGTGTTCAACGCGCCGCAAACCCGCCTCGCTTCACGCAGCGCCTCCCTGCAGTCGCGCTGGCAGCCGGGCGCGAAATCGATGAGCACCGAGGCGTCCCCCGTCCATAGCAGCGCGGCGTTGCCGCCGCTGCCGGAACACAGCGACCGGAATTTCATGAGAGTTGGACCGCGGCGGCCGGGCTATGGATAAGGGCGCAGTTCTCCCTCAGCCAGCGGCGGCGCGCCTTGTAGTCCGGGCAGGCCGCGCCGACCAGGGCCCAGAATCTTTTCGAATGGTTCATTTCGCGGAGATGGCAAAGCTCGTGTATAACCACGTAATCCAGCGCCTCGGGCGGAGCGGCGGCGAGCCGCCAGTTGAAATTAAGGTTCTTCCTGCCGGAGCAGCTGCCCCACAGCGTGCGCTGGTCCTTCACGAACACCCGGCCGTACTCCAGGTTCAGGACCGCGGCCCAATGTTCCACCCTGGCGATTATCGCTTCTTTGGCTTTCTTCCGGACGGCCGGATCCGCGCCGGCTGAGAGGCGGGCGCGCGGGGCGGCGGGCCGGGAGTACGGGCGCGGCGGCGGAAAAATATCCGGCAGCTCGCGCGCCAGCCCGTTGAGGAAAAGCCGCACATCGCGGCAGACGTCGCTTATTGACATAGGTTCGAGCGGAGAGCGAAGAGCAAGGACCGCATATCTAATTATAACAAATGCCGGGTCAGGGCCCGCCCGGGAAGCAAAAAAGCAGCCGCGGGGTTCAAGGCCCGCGGCTGCTTCGTTTTCTTCCGGCGGTCTTACTTCTTGCCGGTGGTCAGCATCGAGTACAGCTTGTCGGTGGCGCTCTTTATCCCGTTGGTCACGTCGGCGACCATCTTGGGGTCCCAGTCCTTCTTCTCTACGCGCAGGAAGGAAGTCTTGTCCACGCGGTTGTCGAAGCGGCCGATGGGCAGGTGGTACTTCTTGCCCTGCGCGGTCACGGTGATGGTCCCGGGCACCTCGGAGTTGTTCTCCAGGTAGTCCATGTCGTCGCAGCCGTAGTCGTTCAGCATCACGTCCATCGGCACGCCGTGGTGCAGGATGGAGCCGGGGTCGTTCGGGTTGGTGCGGGCGGTATTCTTGCGGCGCGACTCCTCGGGGGTGACCCAGACGTAGAGGATGACCGCGCGCTTGAGTATTTCAGGGTCCAGCTGGCCCAGCGAGTACTGGTACCCCAGCGGGGACGGCAGCGGGAAGGCGGATTTATCGGGACCGCCGCGGGCGGCCTCTATCACGATGGTCTTCCCTTCGAAGGAGGCGGGGTAGGCGGCGTGCTTCTCGTCAAGCATGGCGCGGGCTTCTTTCTCGAGGGCGGCGGAGACCGCGGTCCAGGCGGCCTTATCGAGCTTCGCCAGGCGCGGCGCGATGGCGGCCAGCTCTCCGGCCTTGTCTATGCGGCGCATCAGCAGGTCGGCGGCGGAATCGGTCTTCACCACGTTCTTCTTCATCAGGTCGCGGTAATCCTCGTTAAGGAGGTGGATCAGCGTACCCCAGTCTTTCGTGTCCTGGAAGGGCTTATCGCCGGCTTTGAAGAAGATGCGGCTCTTGCCGAGCTTCATAAGTTCGTCGTCGGCGCGGCGCATCATGTGCACATAGGGGAAATCGTCAAGCTGGAGGTTCGCGCCGATATGGAAGTCGTTTTTAAGCCTCTCGGGCTCTACGTTGGCCAGGAAGCGCCGGACCTCGGATTTACCGGAAGCCGGCAGGGCCAGCAGAAGTACTATATCGAATGTTTCGCTCATTGTTCCTCCTAACAGAATGTGATGACTTAATTCTAGACAATATCCGTAAAAAAGTAAACAAGCTTCCCCCGCCGCCCGGGCCGTGGACTAATTTAATATAATTAATTCCATATGACACCTCTTGAAATCATGTGGGTAGTTTTCGCCGTCACCGCCACCGTCCTTTTTGTGGCGGACATAAAACTTTCGGCGGGCCGCGCCCACGAGATAACCCGCAAAGAGGCCCTGACGCTCTGCGCCTTCTGGGTGCTGGTGGCCGCGATGTTCGGCTTCCTGACCGGCTATATGCTGGGCTACGAACGGATGATAGAGTTCTTCACCGCCTATGTCATCGAATACTCGCTCTCGATGGACAACATGTTCGTGTTCGTGATGATCTTCGCCTATTTCGGGGTGCCGAAGAAGTACCAGCCCAAGATACTCACCTGGGGCATAATAGGCGCGGTGATAATGCGCCTGATCCTGATCTTCACCGGCGTGGAACTGATCAAGGCCTTCGACTGGATCATCTACGTTTTCGGGGCCATCCTGATCTACACGGCCGTTAAAATGTATTTCCAGAAGGACGACCAGATCGACCCGGGCGCCAACCCCGTCCTCAAGCTGCTCGCGAAAGCCATGCCAATGGATAAGTCCGACGCAAGCGGGAATTTCTTCGTGCGCAGGGAAATGCTCTACGCCACGCCCCTCTTCGCCACGCTGCTCGTGATAGAGACCTCCGACCTGATCTTCGCGGTGGACTCCATCCCCGCGGTGCTGGCCATCTCCAAGGAGACGTTCATAGTCTACACCTCCAACGTCTTCGCCGTGGTCGGCCTGCGCTCGCTGTATTTCCTGCTGGCCTCGCTGCTCGACCTGTTCCGGTTCCTCAAGACCGGCATCTCCGTGATCCTGTTCTACGTCGGCTGCAAGATGCTGGCTTCGAACGTAGTGCATGTCCCGGCCATCCTTTCGCTCGGGGTAGTGCTGGGCATCCTGGCGCTTTCAATGCTGCTGTCCGTGGCCATTAAACCGGCGCCTCCGCAGGAAGGCCCGCGGCCCCCGCAATAGCCGCGTCCTTCCGAAAGACAATAAAAAAGCCCCGGTCTTGCCGGGGCTTTTTTTTGGGCCGCTCAGGCTTATTTCTTTTCTGCGGGTTTAGCGGCGGGCTTGGCCGTTTCCACCTTGATCTCATCGGTAGCTTCCGGCGTAAGGGCCATGGGGTTCTCTTTCATGATCTCGAGCAGCTCCACGTCGAACACCAGCGTGGCGCCGCCGGGGATCGCGCCGCCCGCGCCCTGGTCGCCGTAGGCGGTGTCGGAGGGGCAGACGAGCTTAGCTTTGCCGCCCACTTTCATCTTCTGCACGCCCTCGGTCCAGCAGGGGATCACGCCGGAGAGCGGGAACTCGGCGGGGGTGCCGCGGTCCACGGAGGAATCGAAAACCTTGCCGTCGGGGAAAGTGCCGTGGTAATGGACCTTCACCATGTCGGTAGCTTTAGGCTCGGGGCCGGTCCCTTCTTTAACGGGGATATAGATAACTCCGGAAGGCAGCTTGACCGCGCCTTTCTCCTTGGACATCTTGTCCAGGAAGGGCTGGGAAGCTTTTTTCTGCTTGGCCACTATGGCTTCCTGTTTCTTGGCGAGATAAGCGTTAAGCTTCATGCCGTAGGTTTCGTCGACGGGGGATTTTTTCCCGGCAAGGGATTCGGAAAAACCCTTGACGATAGATTTCGTCTCTTCCGGGGTGAAGTCGAACTGCTTGATCTTCGAGCTGACGGCCTGGCCCAGGAAATAAAGGATCTTCTGGTCTTCGGTCATGGTCGAGCCTCCGGCGGCGGGCTTAGGCGCGGGCTTGGCTTCGGGCTTGGCGGCGCTGACCGCGGGCTTGGCCTCGGGTTTCGCCGCGGGCTTGGGAGCGTCCTGGGCTATGGCGGCGCCGGCTACAAAGCAGGTAAGAACTGCGAACAATATCTTTTTCATTTATATCCTCCTGAACTATCTAGGTTTATTTTACATAAAAAACAGCGGACGCGCTAAAGCGAAGCCGGGTATTCGGCACGGAAGGTGGTTCCGTCCGGCCCGGTAGAAAAAGAAACCTTGCCTTTAAGGTACTTCTCCGTCAGCAGCCTGATACTGTAAGTCCCCAGCCCGCGCCCCGCCCCCTTGGTGGAGAAAGAGCGCTGGAAGACCTGAAGCCGCGACTCCTCGGGCATCCGGCCCGGGTTATGCACGGTAAAGGCGGCGCCGCCGGGCGTTCTCTCGCAGGAGAGCGTTATCCGCGCGCCGGGCGATTCAGCCTCCAGCGCGTTCTTCAGCAGGTTGCCGATAACCCGCGAAAGGAGGGTTCTATCGGTGTTTATGTGGACGTCCAGGCAGCTCTCCTCAATGGCTATTTCCTTGTTCCTGGCCACTTCATGCGCTACGAAAAGACCGGTTATCTCTCTCAGCAGCTCCACCGCCCCGACTTCTGAGATCTTGAGCTGCCATTCCCCCCGCTCGGCGGCGGCCAGGTCCCTCTGCGAAAGTATCTGGTCGATCATGCGCTCGGAGGCTTTTACCGCCGCCGGCACATAGGTATGGACCTCGGCCGGCTCGGAGTCCGCCATCAGGCTTATCAGCCCCTGCACGCCGCCGGCGGTATTGAGGATGTCGTGGAAGAAAAGTCGTTCCAGCACTTCCCTGCGCCGGTCCGCGCTGGTATCCATCATGGACATGAGCAGGAATCTTTCTCCTTTGTAGCTGAAAGGATGCACCTGCACGCGCAGGTCCAGGTCCTCGCCGCTTACCTTGGAAAGTATCCGGCAGTCTTTTGCGGATTCGTTCCACTTCAGGGCCTCCCAGAGCGCCGTGCCGGTCCCGCAATGCCGGCAGGCTTCCGTAGTTCCGCAGCCTCCGGGGGACTCCGAGGGGTGCCTGCAGCCGTACATATTGCCGGGGCGCATTCCTAACGCGTTGATTATCCCGTGCGCCGTCAGGAATTCCAGCAACGCCTTGTTTATAAGGAGGGCCTGGCGCTGGGTATTGAGCACGACGCTGAAGTTCAGCATGGCGTCCATCATCTCGGCGATCTCCGGCGATTCCAGCAGCAGCTGCCGTTGGCGGTCTATTTCCGCGGGCTCGGCCGTTTCGGCGGGCAGGAATGCTGTAGGCAGTTTTTCTTCCGGCATGGTTCCCTTTAACAAAGCTTGTCTATTCAACGCGGCGGCGGCGAAAGCCAGGGCGCCGTTCTTCACGAAAATGCCACAAATCCGTCATGCCGTTATTTTATATTATTATAGACAGGCCGGAGCGGCCTGGCTGCAACTTCTATGAGAAGAAAAGGGAACCTGGATTTTTACGCCTGTCTCGCGCTGGCCGCGGCGTTCCTTTGCGCCTCGCCCCCGCCCGCCGGCGCCCGCTACTATTACAGCTGGGAAAAGAAGCCGCCGAAAACCTTCTTCATCAAGACGAAGATAAGGCGGTGGCAGACCGCGACCTCGGCGCAGACCAGGTCGACCATGCTTACCCCCTCCTCGTGGTGGGTCCCGCCGCTGGATAACGTCAGCATGGGCAGCACCAGCGACTACAAGAGAATGGACGCGGCGCTGTACCTGTTCTCTGCCGAGGTCCAGCCGGTCAGGGGCCTTTTCCTGGAGTTCGAGACCGGCGACAACAGGTTCTCGGACGGCAAATATTTCACCCATAACTGGCTGCACGCCAACAACGCGATCCTTTACCTTTATAATAACGCGGTCTGGAACAGCCCGCAGCACAGGGACTACGCCAAGGAAAGCGCCGAGACCAGCGGTACGGCCCGGCAGTATTCGGCCGCGGCCTACGTGAACGTCTACAAAACCGACGCCCTGGCCCAGGACGGCGAATTCGAGGTGGCGCATTCCCTGGATATTTTCGCCGGCTACAGCTGGTACGAGACCAAGGTGCGCCTCTTCAACGGCTACACGGTCATGTCGACGGACGTTTTCGCGCCGACGCCGCCGGTGGGGCCCGTGAACGGGCTGGATTCGCGCACCCGCATGATCTGGTACGGCTGGCGGGCCGGCTTCCGCGAGAAAGCCGACCTGGGGAAAGGCTTTTCCGCCGAGGGCACGTTCGCCTTCGGCCCCCGGATGAAATTCCGGCAAACGGATTATCTGAACCTCAGGACGGACCTTGCAAGCCCCGGAGTGCAAAGCAGCGCCACCGGGCAGCTGGTGGAGTTCACGCTCTCGGCTTCCTACAAGTTCTGGAAGCAGTTCGAATTCGAAGGCGGCTGGATGTCCTGGCTGTATACTTCCACCTCGGGCCGGGAAACCTTCTATTACGCCGACGGCGCCACTTTGGAAGGCAAACTGAACCGCGTCAAAGCCACCCGCAAAGGCGCCTTCTTCGGCGTCTCCTGGAAATATTAAACCTCTATAATCCCCGGCCGCAGTTCACCGTCCGTCCGATCCCGGCTCTCAACTATCCCCGTTTTGACCCGGCTCCAGCGGCGCAGCCTTTCATCTTTTGCCGCCGCGCGTCTCTGCGGCGATCTTTATATCCCCTTCTAATCTGGGCCGCCCGTAGTGGTCGTAAAGCACGCTCTCGTAATCTTCGCTGACCGGCCTGGAAGGGTCGAACTCAGGGCTGTTCCTAACCGCTGCCTGGGTAAGGTCTACGAAAACTTCAGAGGTCTCCCAGGCCACGCTTTTTATCCAGTGCGGTGAGATGAGGACTTTACGTCCCGGCAGCCAGAGGCCCGCATCCGCTACCAGGTAGCGGATGCACCACTTCCTGTCGTCGACGATATAATCCTCCACATGCCCTATCGGGCCGTCCGTCGCGTGGAGGCGGTAGCCCGTGACGGCGCGCGTGCCGCGCAAGTGAGCATCCTCGGCAGGCTTCGCGCGGACGCCCGGCTTGTCCTCTTCCAGGAGCGGCGGCGGAAACATTAAGTTGCCGGACATGTCGCCGGCATAAAAGCTTCCCCCCCATGCGTAATGCTTTTGCAGTTCGATTTCGTGCTGGCGGGAAACGGTTTTTTCAGTGTCGATATCAGGGCTGGTGCGCACTTGCTCCCGCGTCAGTGCGACCGGAAAGGTCTTTGCCCCCCAGTCCGGAGTTCTCAGCGCCGCCGGCGAGATGAGCACTTTGCGGCCAGAAAGCCAACTCCCGGTTTTTACGACCATATAGCGTATATTCCACGTCTTGTCGCCGAAGTAGAACTCATCCACTTTCCCCAGTTCTCCGTCCGTCGCATGTATTTTATGACCTATCAGGCTGTTTATGTTGCGCAGCATTTTTCCTCCCTCGCTTTTTCAGCTGTTCATCCGGCGCGTGCAATCCCATTGAAGCCAGCCTCGCCCGCGTGGATATGTGGTCCGTATGAAGAATACTCCGGATCCCAAGGCTTTCCGCGACCTGGACGAACATTGCCGTATTTTCGATATAGATCATCTTCCCTGCAGGAACCTGGGCGATATCCAGCGCAAGCTGGAACATGTCCGCGTCCGGCTTGCGAAGATGGACGAAGCAGGAGGAGATAAACGAATCGATAAATCCGGCCAGCTTGAACTTGCGGATGCGGTAAGCGTTCAATTCCTGCGCCTCGTTGCTGACCGCGACGATCTTTAATCCATACTTCGCTTTAAGCTGGCGGATCAGCGCTATCATCTCCGTGTAAGGCTCGGATCGCTCGAACATGAAGCGCTTAAACTGCGCCCGGGTGAACGGCCTCTCTTTATGGAAGACCACCCGGCCAAGATACTCTTCCAGAGTAAGCTTTCCTTCTTCGAAGGTTCCGAAGGTCAGGCTATGCCGTTCATTCAACTCGTCCAGCTCCAGCTTGAAGTTCGCTGCCGCAAGTTTGCGGGCATGATGCCCCCATCCGTCGGTGAGCAAAACGCCGCCGATATCCACGAACAAGCAGGTGATCGCAGTTGTTTTCCGCATCATCTTTTCTTCCGGCGGCGTATCAGCGCCGCCATAGTATCCGCGCGTCCTCCAGGGGGACCGCCAGGCGGTAGAAGCGCGGTAACCCGCGCCGTATACCCACGGCCGGGCCGTTCCCGGTCTGACGGGAACCGCCTGAACTCAGAAACGTCTTATTTTATGATGGTATACAAACTTTGGAGCAGGAACAATTGCCGAAATCCGTTTTTAGTTGACTATTTCAGCATGGGAGCTTCATAGCCCGATCCCCAAAATGAAAACGCCGCCTGGTCTTCCAGGCGGCGCTTCATTTGCTGATACTTCGGTAGAGATGGTTGCGGGGGCAGGATTTGAACCTGCGACCTCAAGGTTATGGGCCTTGCGAGCTACCAGGCTGCTCTACCCCGCAGGATTAGTATAGCACAACGCGGGGCGGAAAAGCAAATGGAATTTACTTCTGTATTTCCAGGGTGTCGATCTCCTCCCCGGACTTGTTGTAGACGGTCATCTTCAGCGCCTTATCTTTTACGTCGAAAACGGCGAAGTGGTAGACGGGCAGGAATTTAGCAGACCAGTCCTCGTTGCGCCGCTGGATGTATAGCTGGTTCCCCCCGCCGCCCAGGGTAATGTAGATTATGCCGGAGGCTTCGTCGGGCAGACCCTCTTTTATCGGCAGGGTGCGCTCGTAGTCGTGGTCGTGCCCCTGCAGCACCAGGTCCACTTTATATTTAAGAAAAAGCGGCTCCAGGGCTTTCACCTGCTCCTCGTCGGCGGGATGCGCCCCGGTGGAGTAAAGCGGCTGGTGGATCACTATGAACTTCCAGGTCTTGTCGGCGGATTTAGAGAGGAAGTAATCCAGCCACTTGTACTGCTTGGAGCCGGGCGCGAGGTCCGGCGCGAATTTAGCGCCCGAGAAAGCGTTGGCGTCCAGGACGAAAAAACGGGCGTTGGCGTCGTCGAAGAAATAATAATGCGGCGGCAGGCCGGTAAGCGGCACGCTGTGGAAAGGAGTGAAATTCTCCTTGAGGAAGCCTTTGCCGGCGGGCGTTTTCAGCTCCCTGCCGTAGTCGTGGTTCCCGAGCGCCAGGAAGAACGGGGTCCTCGAGAGCAGGCCGGCGTAAGGCTTGTAATACTGGTCGTCCGCGTCCGCGTCCAGGCCGTCGGACAGCACGTCGCCGGTATGCACGACGAAGTCCGGCCGGAACTTCTCCATCTGCGCGGCCAGCTCAAGCTGCTCTTCCGAGCCGGAGCCTGAATCCCCGAAAGCCAGGAAATTGAAGTACGGCTTCGTCTCGTCCCTGAAGGTGGTGAAATTACCCTCGAAGGCTTTGTACACGCCGGTGTTCTGGTCGTCGGGCAGGTAGATGCGGTAGCAGTGGGTAGTATCGGGCAGCAGGCCGAAGAGCGACACCTTGTGTTCTTTTACCGCCGACACCGGAGTAAGGAAACGCTCGCAGTCCGGCGCCGCGCCGTAGGAAAGCCAGGCAGGTGAAGCGGTATCGACCCGGAAACGCACGACGACCATATTCTTGGTCATGTTCTCCAGGTAGGGGCCGCGCTCGAGCCGGGCCGCGCGCGCGGGCGCGCAGGCCAGGACCAGGAGGGCGGCGGCGAGCAAGGTCCTCATTTTCCGTTGGCTCCGCAGAACAGCGGGGTCACCTTGAACTTGACCGCGTCGATAAGCCCGCGGTCCGTGATCCTGATCTCCGGTATGGGCGGGAGCGTAAGGAAGGACATGGCCATGAAGGGGTCTGAAAGTTTGGAGCCCAGCGTTTTAGCTATCTCGTTGAGGCGCTTCTGCTTTTCGCGGACGAAGTCGGCGCTGCGGTCGGACATGAGCCCGGCCACGGGCAGCGGCAGGGCTTCGAGCACCTGGCCGTTCAGCGCGGCCACTATGCCGCCCTGCATCTTCACCACCTGTACGGCGGCGGTGTACATATCCCCGTCATGAGTGCCTACGACCACGATATTGTGGGAGTCGTGGGAGACCGAAGAGGCGATGGCGCCTTTCTTAAGGCCGAAACCTTTTACCAGGGCCAGCGCCACGCGGCCGCTGGCCATATGCCGCTCGATCACGGCGATCTTGAGGATATCTTTCTCGGTGTCGGAAGAGACGTAGCCGCCGTCTTCCTTCACCTTCTCGATCGTGGCTTTTGTCACGATCTGGTCGGGGATGACGTTCATGACGCGGGCGTACTTGCCCTGCGCCTTCAGCGCGAAATCCTCGTGTTCGATCCACTTCACGTTCACGGTGCCGCGGGTCTTGCCCTTGTATTCTTTGATAACGCCGGGCTTTATCTCCCCCGCCTCGGAGACCAGGCGGCCGCTCTTGAACACTTTGGAGATCTTCACTTTCTTAAGGTCGTCGAAGACTACGAGGTCCGCGGCGTAGCCGGGGGCGATGGCGCCCAGGTTCTTGATGCCGAAGTACTCGGCCGTGTTGATGGTGGCCATCTGGATGGCGCGGATAGGGTCGACGCCCAGCTGTATGGCGGTGCGCACCAGGTAGTCGATATGGCCCTGCCGGAAGATATCTTCCAGGTGCCGGTCGTCGGTGACGAAGAAGAACTTGCGGGAGTTCTCGGAATTCACCAGCGGCAGCAGGTTCTTGAGGTTCTTGGCCGCGGTGCCCTCGCGGATCATGATGTACATGCCGGCGCGGAGCTTCTCGCGGGCCTCGGCTACGTTGGTGCACTCGTGGTCGGAGCGGATGCCGGCGGAGACGTAGGCGTAAAGCTGCTTGTCCTTCAGCATGGGGGCGTGGCCGTCTATGACTTTATTTTTGGCGATGGAGATCTTTTTCAGCACTTCCTCGTCGCGGTTGATCACGCCGGGGTAGTTCATCATTTCGCCTATGCCCAGCACGCGCTCGTCGTTGAGCAGCAGGCCCAGGTCGTGGGCGCTGAGCTCGGCGCCGGCGGTCTCGAGGTTCGTGGCGGGCACGCAGGAGGGCAGCATCACGTAGACGCTGAGAGGGCTGTCCTCGCTGGAGGCCAGCATATATTTTATGCCGTCGAGGCCCAGCACGTTCGCTATCTCGTGCGGGTCGATGACGGCGGAGGTGGTTCCGTGCGAGAGCACCACGCGGGCGAATTCGGGGATCTTCACCATCGAGCTCTCGATATGGACGTGGCCGTCGATAAAGCCGGGAGAGACGTAAGCGCCCTTCAGGTCCATGGTCTTGGCGGCCTTGTAGTCGCCGAAGCCCACCACGCGGCCGCGGTGGATGGCGACGTGGGTGCGGTGGATGTCGCCTGAAAAGGTGTTTATGACCCGGGCGTTCTTGAGCAGCAGGTCCACGCGCTTGCCGCCGCCGGAGATCTCTATGGTGTTCCTAAGTTTTTCCAGGCTGAAGTCCATGTCCATGGTAAAGGCCCCTTATATAAAGCTAATGAATGATTTTACCTTGTTAAGGCGGGGCGTCGCAACACGTGCCGGGCGCGGGGAACGGCCAAAACAGATATAATTATTCCATGGAACTACTTCACGCGGCCCAGCCTTACCTCCCCCTTACGCTCCTCGTTTTCCTGGCTGGCTTCGTGGATTCCATCGCCGGAGGCGGCGGGCTGATAACCCTGCCCGCCTACCTGGCCCACGGGCTCAGCCCGGCGCTGCTTCTCGGGACCAACAAGCTTTCCTCGGCGATGGGCACCACCGTAGCGGCGGCGAAACTGATGAAAGAGGCCCGCTTCGGGCTCGACTTCCTTTTCATCCTCATTGTCCTGGCCGCGACGGGCTCCTTCCTGGGCGCGAAAGCCATCTCGCTGGTCCCGCCGGAGGCGATACGCTACCTGCTCATCATCCTGCTGCCGCCCGTAGCCATCTTCCTGGCCGCAAAAAAATCGTTCGGCCTGGCGGATACGAGCAGGGTACACACCGAAGAGACCCTGCTGAAGCGCTCCGGCGCCATCTCTTTTTCCATCAGCGCTTACGACGGGATGCTCGGGCCCGGGACCGGCACTTTCCTGGCGGTGGCCTTCGCCCGGCTCTGCGGCTACGACCTGATGCGTTCTTCGGCCCTGGCCAGGCTGCTCAACCTGGTTTCCAACGTGGCCGCGCTGGCCACTTTCCTTTACCTGGGAATGGTGGATGTAAAGCTGGGACTGGCGATGGGCGTAGCGGGAATGGCGGGAAATTACGCGGGCTCGCACCTGGCCCTTAAGAAAGGGACCTGGATCATACGCCCCATGCTTTTCCTGGTATCGACGGCCCTGCTGGCGAAGATCGCCTGGGACCTGCTGAAATAAGCTCCGCGGTTACCGGCTCCGGCTGTTACTGCCGGAGCATCGCCATCAGGCCGAACCGGCCGCTTTTCTCGCCGTCGCGCCGCCAAGAATAGAACATGTCTTTCTCGGTGTAGGTGCACAGATGCATGAACTCGTGCTTTTTAACGCCCAGCGCCTCCAGGCGCAGGCGCAGCAGTTCGCGCAGGTTGAAATAGTGCCTGCCTTCTTTAAGGGCAAGGAAGCGCTTATCGGCGCCGTCCGGATAGAAGGCCTTGAGCTTTTCCATGAAATCCTCGCGCACGGGATAATGGGCCGCCGAGATCATGGGCGAGACCCCGGCTATGATATCCTCCGGCCTGCTGCCGAAGCGCAGCTTCATCGCCGCCAGCACCGCGGCGTAAATATCGAGGAAAGCCCCGCGCCAGCCGCTGTGGATGACGGCGACAGCGCCGTTGGACGGATCGTAAAAAGCGGTGAGGGCGCAGTCGGCCGAGAGGGCCAGCAAGGGCACGCCCGGCGCCGAGGTGATGAGGGCGTCTGTGTTTTCCGGAGGCGCGCCGCCGCCGGCTTCCACCACCGCGACGTTGGCGGTATGGCGCTGGCGCATCCGCGTCAGGCGCGCGGGCTCCGCGCCGAGGGCGGCGCAGAACAAAGCCAGGTTCTCGTCCACTTTTTCAAGGTCGTCCCCGGCGGCGCTTCCGAGATTCAGCCCGGCGTAAGGCCCTGAGCTCACCCCGCCGGCGCGCGTGGAAACGGCGCATTCAAGGCCCGCAAGGTCCTTGAAGCTGTCGAAACGCAGCAGCTCGAGCCCGTTCTTCTTTTCGGTATGCATTAATTCCCCCCCAAGGGCGCCCTCCGCGGCAAGTTATGGCCCCTATTGCGGCGCCTGCAAAGCAATGATATTATAACCACATGGCTTCCAGAACCAGAGTAAAATTCATCGAGAACCCGGCCCCGGCGACCCTGCAGGGAATTATAACAATTTACCGCGCCCACGGCTGGTGGAAACCTTCCGATAAACCGGCCCTGCTGAAAAGGATCATTAAAGGCAGCCATTGCTTCGCCGTCGCCGAACTGGACGGCCGCATAATAGGGATCGGCCGGGCCATCAGCGACGGGGCGAGCGACGCTTATATCCAGGACATGGCCGTGCTCAAAACAGAGCGCGGCTCGGGCGCGGGCAGCGCCATCCTGGCCGCCATCATGAAGCGCCTTAACAAGGACGGCGTTAAATGGGTGGGGCTTATCGCGCAGGACAATTCGGAATATTTCTACTGCAAAGCCGGGTTCAAAACGCTGAAGAACGCCGCCCCCATGCTGTCGAAAACCAGCTATGTTTAACCGCCTTAAGCCGGAGGACTACCCGGCGCTCAAAAAATATTTCGAGAAGCACCGCTACCCGCTCTGCGAGTATTCCCTGGCCTCGATCATCGTCTGGAACCGCTGCCTTTACGAGGTCAGCTGGAAGCTGGACGGGGACCTGCTGCTGATCGCCGAAACGGACCTGCAGCCGCCCGCCGCCAGGCGCCTCCTGATGCCGGTCCCCTGCCCCTTCCGCGACATCCCGCCCGCCGAGCTGGCCGATATCGCCCGGCGCAACCGCCACTGCCGCTATTACTACGTCCCCCAGGATTATTTCGAGAAGCACAAAGCCGGCCTCGGGGAATTTTTCACCGCCGCCGAGCAGCCCGGCTATATGGACTACCTTTATAACACCGGCGACCTGGCGCGGCTGGCCGGGCACAACTACGCCAAGAAGCGCAATTTGGTCGCCCAGTTCAACAAGCAGACGGCCGCCGCGAAAGTGAAAGTGGAAGCCCTGACGCCGGCCAACAACGGCGCCTGCCTCAACCTGCTGGACCGCTGGGCGCGCGACCCGGAGGCCGGGGCGCACCTGGACATGCTCAACTGCGAGCGCAAGGCGATAGTGAACGGCCTCAAGAACTTCGAGCTCCTCGAGCTGTGCGGCGTGCTGGTGAAGGTGGACGGCGAGATCTGCGGCTTCGCCTTCGGCTCGCGGCTTTCCGACGGGGTTTTCGTGCTGAATTTCGAAAAGGCGCTGGACAACGTCAAGGGGCTCTACCAGTTCCTCGACAAAGAAATGGCGCTCGCGCTCCCCCCCAACTATTCCTTTATAAACAAGGAAAGCGACCTCGGGAAGCCCGGCCTGGCCAAGGCCAAGGAATCCTACTACCCCGCGTTCAGGACCAAGTCGTATACGCTTACCCTTAAATAGCGTCAAAGCCGCCGCAATAAAAAACCCGGGACAGGTCCCGGGTTTTTCATTTGCCGCGCGTTCAGCTAGAGGACTTTATAAGGATTGTCGGTGACGCTCAGCAGGTAGACCGCCGCCTTGATATTCTTGGAGACCGCGCCGGACAGGATGGCGGAGCCGGGATAGAAGCCCCTGCCTTCCAGCTCGAAGGTGAAGGCCAGGATGCCGGCTGCGTAGGCCCAGTCGCAGCTGTCGCCGGTGGCGATGTACATCTCGCTGGACTTATGGGACCGGTAGCCGGTCATTTTGCCCATCTCGCCGCCGACCTTCTCGAAGAACTGCTTGTCCTTCAGGTTAGGGACGTCCTCGTCGCTGCCGCCCCAGGGATAAAGGATCTCGCTGGCGTAGGAGTGGTAGCTGATGTGGGTCCTGATGTTCTTGCGGGCCAGCATGAAATCACGCAGGCGCTGGCTCTCGGGCTCCGAGAAGGCTTTGGGGCCGCAGTAAGTATCGGCGCCGGGATAGGTGGAGGCGCCGGCTTCGCACCACCAGGAATCGAAATTCCGGTTGAGGTCCACGCCGCGGCTCTTGTCCGAGTTCGTGCTCATGTTCTTGCGGTAATACTGGTAGCTGCCGTTCTTTATGTCGTACTCGGCGCCGTCGGGGTTGCCCATCGGGATGATATAGATATCGAGAGTGGAGATATATTTCTTTATGTCCGCGTCGTTCTTGTGGTCGAACAGGTAGGCCGCGAAAAGAAGCGGGACCTCGTTGGCCAGGTGCTCGCGGGCGTGCACGTTGCCCAGGAAGAAAGCGCCCGGCTTGGAGCTGGCGGCTTCGCCCTTGGCGTTCGAATTAATGCGCAGGCACCAGATGTCGCGGCCCTCGGTGGTCTTGCCGATGGAGAACATGGAAGCGATATCGGAATTCGCGGAGGCCATCTGCTTGAGGAGGTCGGTGGTCTCTTTGAAGTTATGGTAGGCGGCGTCGGCCGAAGGGAAGTCCTTGGCCGCCAAAGCGGCCATGGGAACGCGGCTCTGCACTACGAACGCCTTGGAAGAAAGGGCCGCCATCATCTCGGGGCCCGCGATGCCGGAGACGCTGTCCTTGTTTATTTCCACGATATCGAAGCCGGCTTCGAGCAGGCGGGTGCGGGCGTGGCTGTCGGCGGCCTTCACCGTGACCCAGAAGCGGCCGTCGGTTTCGGAGACAAAGCCCGCTTTATCGGCCGCGGGCGCCGGCACCAGCACGGGTTCGGCGGTGATCTGGCCTAAAAGCTGGTCATAAGAAATGTTCGAAGGGGCTAAGTTTTCCCCCGCGTTAGCTGTGAAAGCCAGAAGGTTGACCAGTGCAAGGGAGAGAAAAATCTTCTTCATTCTGAGTGCCTCCGCTGTGATGTTGACTTTAATCAATGTACATTAATTATATAGTCCAAATGGGAAAATGGACAAGGCCAAAAGACCTAGGCTGGCATAGGCCCTAGGGCCTATGACGAATGTCAATACCACTGAAACCGGCGAAAAAAACCAAAGGCTTGTCAGAAAAGGCCTTTCAACCCCAGTATCAGGTACCAAAGGCCCGCCAGCAGAAGCGTCAGCCGCCCTATCTCGCTTACCCGGGCGCCAAGCCAGGGCGTACCGAGAAGTACAGGCGAAAGGAACAGGGAAGTGGCGCTGAAAAACCCGCCAAAATAGGAAAAGCCCTTCAGAACGTCCGCCAGATCCATGAGCCGGATGAACCCGGCGGCGAAAGGCGGGCAGATATTGATGCCGGTCACGAAGCCGAGAGCGACCGGGAGGCGCCTGAAGAACGGGTTCAGGTCTTTCTTCAGGACGCAGGGGCCCGCTCCGCCGGCGACCCTGGCGGCGGCCAGGATCACCATGAACAGGCCGCAGACCGCCATGGAAGCCGGAAGCAGCCAGCCGGGCAGCGCGTATTGCCCGGCTTGGCCGGCAAGCGAGGCCAGCAGGGCAAAAAGCATATAAGCGGCGAAGCGCCCCCCCAGGAACTGAATGAAAATATAGAAGTTGAATTTCCAGGCGGCCTTACCCTCCGAGAGGAGGTAAGGGGCCAGGAGCGGCAGGCAGGCGGACAGGCAGTAGAAGCCCGTGGAAAGCCCGAGAAGGAAACCTTCCGAGAACAGCGCGGGCACGTTTTAAATGTCAACCGCGCGGTTGCAGCGTTTGCACCAGCCGGCGCTGCGGCCGGAGTTGTTCTTCCGGTTAAGCGAGACCGTGTCCTTGCAGCCGGGACATTTCACGTCCAGGCCCGACAGGTCCAGCTTCGCGTAATCTTTTTCGAAGATCTCTTTGTTGGTATAGCGCGGGGCGAGCCATTTTCCGTCTTTCATTTTTCCTCCGTGAACTTGAACAGTAACCGCGGGTCTTACGGGACAACGAGTTTTACAAGGTCTCTCAGCGCGGCCGGGGCCCAGAGCGAAGCGAACACCGCCCCCAGGGTAAGCGCCGAAAAAACAAAAAAGTATTTCGCCGTAAAAAGCCGGCCCGCCGTCCCCCCCGCCGCGGGCAGCTCGAGACCGAAGACGGTGTAGTTAAAAGCCTTCGAGGGACAGGCCTCCAGGCATTGACCGCAAAGATTGCAGTAGGCCAGGATGCCGGCTTTCCCGCCCGGCGCGCAGGTTATCGCGGACATGGGGCAGGCCGTGACGCAGCTGCGGCAGCCGCTGCACTTGTCCGCGGCGAGCGAAACCCTGAACGGGTTGAGCCGGCCCCAGAAGGCCTGCCAGGCCGCGAACGGGCACAGGAAAGAACAGAAGGTCCGTTTCTTCGTCAGGAGCGGGCCGACGGCCAGCGCCGCGACGGCGAAGCCCATCAGGCCGTATTGAAGGCCTTTGAGATAGCCCTGCTGGTCCAGGAAGGAACCGGTAAACTTGAAAGGGCAAAGCCAGAGGCAGTAAACGGGCAGCATATACGCCAGCGAGACCAGCATCATGAAGATCAGGAGCGCCGCCGGGAGGTCCCTCAGCCGCAAAGCCCAGCGGTCTATCTTCAGGAGCGGGCGGCGGGCGACCGCGCTCAGCCCGTCGTCGATCCCTCCGTAGAAGCAGGCCCAGGAGCACCAGCCCCGGCCTATCGCGAGCGTAAGAAAAAGCCAGGCGGCGCCCAGCGTGAGCGGGCCCCAGAGTTTCCAGCCGCCGCTCATGAGGGCCAGGTACTGCTGATAAAGATAGTTGAGGAAATAAGGCGCCATCGCTATGTGGCAGAAGGGAGTGTCGGTAAAACAGGAAGCGGCGAAGACCTTGTTGAAAAGGCTGAATTTAAAATGGAGGAGGAACGCCAGCGCGGAAACGGAAAAAAAGATCCTGCGGTAAAAAGAAACCCTGCCGGTATAGGCTACCGCCCAGGCGGTCCCGGCGGCGAAAAGAGCCCAGGCCAGCGCGTAAAAGCGGCTGATCTCCCGACCGGCTATCACCGAAGAAAAGAACAGCACGGGTATAAAAACCAGGGCGGCGAACAGGCCGGCGGAAGCGGCTCTTTCTCTGGGCTGGGCTGTTATCTCCATTTAGTACAATAATATCAAAATGGGGCTGTTCCTGTTATTCGGATTTTATTCGCTGCTTGCTCAGGCGCTGCTGCTGAGGGAGATCGGGCAGGTTTTCACCGCGCACGAACTCTCGCTGGCCGCGGCGCTGGCCTGCTGGCTTTTGTGGACCGCCGCGGGAGTGAGGCTTGGGGCGCGCGCGGCTGACGGCAGGGCTTTCGGCCGGGGCTGCCTGATCTTCGCCGCCGCGGCCCCGCTGAACCTGCTCCTGGCCAGGCTCGCCCCCGCCCTGCTGCCCGGCCTGTCCCAGCCCGGCCTTTTCACCATGCTCGCCGGCTCGGCTTTACTTTGCCTGCCGTCGGGCCTGGCCAACGGCTACGCCGCCGGCGCCGCGCTTCGCGGACGGCCGGCGTTCTTTTACGCCGCGGAGGCTGCCGGCGCCGCCGCGGCCGGGCTTTTCACGGTCTTCTATTACCACTATTTCCCCTCGCTCGAAGCGGCCGCGGTTCTGGCCGCTCCCGCCCTGGCGCTCTGCGCGGCTTACGCACTGGGCGCGCCCCGTTCCGCCCGCCGGGCCGGCGCAGCCGCGGCCGCGGCGCTCGGACTGGCGGCTATAGCGTACCTCGCCCCCCGCGCCTTTACGCTGAAACCTCCCGCCCCCCGGCCGGGCGTGGTGATACAGACCGAAGGCGGCCGCCTTGCCGTCGTCGGGCAGGCTGAACTTTCTTTTTACGAGGATGGCAGGCTGCTTTACGCCCCGGAGTCCGCGGCCCCGGAGGAACTGGTGCACATACCGCTCCTGGCGCTTAAGAAGCCGGGCAAGGTACTGCTGCACGGCAGCGGGGCGTTCTTCGCCCTGCCCGAGGTACTGAAACATAAGCCGGAAGCGGTGGAGATAGCCGAGCAGGACCCGTTCAAGGCGAGGGCCCTGGCCGGGCTGACCCGCGCGGACGAAAGGACCTATGCGCTGCTGCCCGCCGACCCCCGCGCGCTTAAAAACAGGGAGCGGTACTACGGGGCCATCTTCCAGGCCGGAGGCTCGCCGGAGAACGCCGCGCAGAACAGGTTCTTCACCGCGGAATATTTCAGGGCGGCCGCGGCGATGCTGAAGCCGGGCGGCGTCCTGGTCTTCCAGCTGCCTTTCGCCGAGAACTATGTCCCGCCCCGGACCGCTTACGCAGCGGCCTGCGTGCTGGCTTCGGCACGCGAGGTTTTCCCGCGCCTTGAGATGATCCCGGGCGCGCGGCTGACGGTGCTGGCATCGGCAGGGCCGCTGGACCTGGACCCGGCGCCGCTGGCCGGGGCTTACGCCCGGCGCGGCCTGAAAACCAGGACCGTGGTCCCGTCCGCTTTCCCGTTCCTGCTCGACCCGTACCGGCGCGCCTGGGCGGCGGCAGAGATCGCGAAGGCAAAAGAGCCGCCGCTGAATACGGACCTGAACCCGCTGGCTTACTTCCGGTTCTGGCGGGCCTGGCTTTCGATGGTGCTCTCGCCCGCTTCGTTCCTGGGGCTGGCGGCGCTGACGGCGGCGGGGCTGCTCGCGGCTTACCGGCTGGCCGGGGTCCTGAAATTCACGCCGGCGGAGCGCACCGGCGAGGCGTTCTTTATGGGGGTCTGGGGCCTGGCTTTCGAAACCGCCGTCCTGCTGGCTTTCCAGTCCAGGACCGGCAGGCTGAGCCCCGAGCTGGGCGCTATGTTCGCCTTGTTCATGGCGGGAGCCGCCGCCGGGGCCTGGGCGCTTCAGAACAGGCCGTCTAAATTTATTATTTTCTTCGAAGCCGGAGCCGCCGTCCTGGCGCTGGCCTGCGCGCTGCGCCCCGAACTGGCCCAGGGGGCCGGCGCCGCGAGAGCACTGGTCCTGGCAGGCGGCTTTATCTCAGGGGCTTTTTTCTCGGCGGCCGCCGGAAGAACGGGGAGCGAAGTATATTCCTGGGACCTGGTCGGCGGCGCCGCGGGCGGCCTGGCCACCGCGGCCTTCGCGGCGCCGATCGCGGGCATAAGCGGGGCGCTTTATTTCTCGGCCGCCGCCGCGCTGGCGGCGCTCGCCGGCGGGATCTACTGTTTAGCTTCTTCGAACGGGTCCACGGTAAAAGAATAAAGCCGGGTTTCGGGATCCTTCCAGCAGTCCCGGGGCAGGCCCGCTTTCTGTTCGCACAGTTCCCCCATAAACTCCTCTTTGGCCGGTATCTGCTCCCAGACCTGCGGCAGGAAAAGTCCGGACTTTCCGTCCTTGACGAGGTACACGCCGTGCACATACGGCTTTATCTCCCGAGCGGACAGCGGCTTCAGCGGGGAAAGCACGGAGACTTCGATCTTGATCCCCGGCAGTTCTTCCGCCGTCAGGGGCCGGAACCTGGTATCCCGGAAAGCGGCGCTGAGGGCGCCGTAGCGCACGGCATCAATCAGCGTCATGGACGGCTCTACGGTACCGACGCAGCCGCGCAGGCTCCCCCCTTTGGTGAGGGTGACAAAAACGGCGCCCGGCAGGTCAAGCCTTGGATCGGGCTCCAGCCCGGCGGGCTGCTCTTCCCCCGCGAAGGACCTTTCAAGGGTGCGGCGGGCTTCCTTAAGCAGGGCGGCTTTCTGCTCCTTTGAAAGCCTGAGGTCCAAAGGCGCCCCGGCCTTCAGGAAAAGTCCCGCTATATAGCCCACCACCCGGTCAGGGCCGGCGGCGGCGCTCTCGGCGGAGGAATCGGAAATTTTAAGAGTTCGGAAAGACTCTGCCCCCAGCAGGCGCGCGGCCTCCATGCCCGCTTCCACGGCGGCCTCGCCGCAGGCGCAGGTTTCAAGTCCCGGGATCTTCTTGTTCAGCAGGTAGAGCGAAGTGGTCCAGAACAGCTCCGGGTCCATGCTTTCGAGGGCCAGGCGCATCGCCCCGTCGGAGGCGGCCGCGTCGGCCTTGCCGGGGTAATGCGAAAAGTCCGTGGAAATGACCAGCAGAGCTTTCTTTCCCTTCAGGGAAGCCGCCAGGACGGAACCTATTGTTCTAAGAGACTTCAGGTCGTTCGTGTTCAGGACGGCGGCGAGCAGTTTGAAAGGTTTTCTCAGTTTGCGCTGGAGGAAGGGCAGCTGGACCTCGACGGAATGTTCGCGGGCGTGGGCCGAAGGCCTGTCCTCGAAAAGCGGGCTGGCCTTCATCAGCGCCGCCGCCAGCTCCCGGTCCGGCAGCACTTTCCCGAGCGGGGTCTGGTAGAAATCCGAAGCCAGCAGGGCGGCGCCCTTGACGGCTTCGGTGTGGCCGGTAGCCAGTATGACGACGGTGTCATAATTATCGGCGATATAGCTGAAGGCCAGGCCGGCCATTTTCCCCGAGTATTCGTAGCCCGCGTGCGGCGCCAGCACGGCCACGATCTTACCGTCCGGTTTCTTCCCGCTCCCCTGCTGGAGAGCCGCGTCCACGAAAGCGGCGAGCGCCGTTTTATCGGCCGGATAGAACTGCCCGGCGACCGCGGCCTCCCTCGCGGCCGCCCCGCCGGAGAACGCAGATATCAAGACCAGTGAAAATATTAGTTTCATATGGGTTAACTTCCGGAATTCACCACAGAGACACAGAGGGAGATGAGAACAGAAAGAGGGAAAATGTTACGCTTATTATATCTCTTTCCCCCTCCTCCCCCGCTGTGTCCTGTTAGATACAGTTGAATTGTGTCGCTTCGCTCCACCCTGTGGTGAAATGCAGTATCCCCTGCAGTTCCTTATTTCCAGATGCCCGGGATCTTCGTGCCGTCCCAGGGGCAGCGGCCGCCCGTCGGGGTGAGGCGGTCCTCCAGCACGGCGAAGCCGTAGCGGCGGATGAGCACTTTCCCGCATTTCGGACAATAGGTGTTTTCGCCGGCGCCGCCGGGCGTGTTCCCGGTGTAGACGAATTTAAGTCCCTGTTTCAGGGCGATGTCCCTGGCTCTCTCCAGAGTGGCCAGCGGGGTCGGCGGGATATCGCTGAGCATGTAATTGGGAGTGAAACGCGAAAAAAAAAGCGGGGTCTCCGCTCCCAGGTTCTCCTTTACCCAGGCTGAAAGCGCCGCCAGGTCGGCTTCCGAATCGTTCAGGCCGGGGATGACCAGGTTGACGACTTCGCACAGAACCCCTTTTTTTTTTAGCTCCAGCAGGGTGCTCTTTACCGGCTCGAGGCGGCCGCCGGTATAATCCCGGTAGAATTTCTCGCCGAAGCCTTTCAGGTCTATCTTGACCACGTCCATCAGGGGCAGCAGTTCGTCCAGCGGCCCGGCGTTGATATAGCCGGCGCTCACCATCACGTTCTTAAGCCCGGCCTGTCTTGCCAGCCGCGCCGTATCGAACATATATTCGTAGAAGACCGAAGGTTCCGAATAAGTATAAGCCACCGACCTGGAGCGGGTGGCGAGCGCGTATTTCACGATATCTTCGGGGAGCAGGTCCCCCGTTTCCACCGAGCCCAGCTCGCCATAGGCGCGGCCGTCGGGCAGGAACCTTACCCCGAGGGAGGCAGGGACCGAAACGCGGCGAGGCGCCTGCTCGGGATACAACTGGGAGATCTCCCAGTTCTGGCAGCCTTTGCAGGAAAGGTTGCAGCCCGGGGCCGCCAGGGAATAGACCAGGCTGCCGGGATACATATGGTAGACGGGCTTTTTTTCTATCGGGTCGACGTGGACGGCGGCGGCCTGCGAATACACCAGCGTCTTGATCTTGCCGCCGTAGTTCATGCGGACCTTGCAGACGCCGCGCGCCCCCTCGGGCAGGAAGCAGTTATACGGGCAGAGCCGGCACTGCACCCCGTTGCAGACAGGGGCCGAGAAACGGCCCGGTCGGACGTGGGAGCTCTGAGGAGGGTAGAGGGAAGCGAGGGTGGAAGGCGGCGGGTAGAAAGCTATAAGGGCGGCTGCCGCGGCGGCAAGTGCGGCGGCGGAAACCGCCCACACTATAGCCGCGGCAGCGCGCCCTTTAGCGGTCATTTTTTATGGTCCCCGTTGACGAGCGGGTGGGCCTTGTAGAAGGCCGCTATCTGGTCCACTATCTGCTGGCCGGACTCGGCGAACGAGAAGAGCTTCAGGTCTTCGGTGGAGATATAACCCCACTTGGCCATGTTCTTGAAGTTCATCACGTCGGTCCAGTAGTCCTCGCCCACGAGTATTATGGGCAGGCTGCTCTTCTTGCCGGTCTGCACCAGCGTCAGGACCTCGAACATTTCGTCCATGGTGCCGAAGCCGCCGGGGAAAACCACCAGGGCGCGGGCGCGCATCACGAAGTGCATCTTGCGGATGGCGAAGTAATGGAAGCGGAAGCAGAACTCCGGCGAGACGTAGGGATTGGGCCCCTGTTCCATGGCCAGGGTGATGTTCAGCCCTATGCTTTTTTCTCCGGCTTCGTGGGCGCCGCGGTTGGCGGCTTCCATGATGCCGGGGCCGCCGCCGGTCACTACCACCAGCTTGCGGTCCTTCAGGATCTCGGCCGTAGAGACCAGCCTGCCGAAGTCGCGGGCGACCTCGTAATACCTGGCGGAAGCCGCCAGCCTTCTGGCCGAGGCCAGTTTGTGCTTCAGGACCTGGTCCTTGGGGTTCTTCTTGACCAGGGCGGCCATCTCGGCCACGCGCCCGACGGACTGCTCCTTGTCCCAGATGCGGGCGCTGCCGAAAACCACCACCGTGGATTTAACGCCGTATTCGGTCAGGGTCATCTCCGGCTTCTGGAGCTCAAGCTGCAGCCGCACGGGGCGCAGTTCGTCGCGGGTAAGAAATTCGGGGTCCAGGTACGCCTTCTTGTAAGCCTTCGATCTCCGCAGGGTCATGATCTCTTTGCTGACTTTGGGTTGTTTTTTCACGATGTAACTCCTTAATTTTCCTAAACCAGTATACAAAACGAAGCTCTACTTGGCACGCCCCTTCTTGCCGAGCCAGTCGGCCGCCGAAGCCGTTATCTTCTCGGGCGTGAGGCCGATTTCGGAATAAAGCTCTTCGGGCTTGCCCTGCTCGACGTAGGCGTCTGGGATGCCGAGGCGCAGCACCCTGGCCTCGATGCCGGCTGAATTGAGATACTCAAGAACGGCGGAGCCGAAACCGCCGGCCAGGGCGTTATCCTCCAGCGTTATGACCGGGCCCGCCTGCGCCAGGGTCTTCACCAGCTCCTCGTCGAGCGGCTTGACGAACCGCATATCGGCGACGCCGGCGTCGATGCCGAGCCCTTTCAGGAGCTGCGCGGCCTTCAAAGCCGGCAGCACCCGGTTGCCTATCGCGAGGAAATTCACGTCGGCGCCCCGGGAGAGCAGGCGGCCTTTGCCCAGGGGCAGCGCCCGCGGCTCGGGGTCCATGGGCGCGCCGCAGCCCCTGCCGCGCGGGTAGCGCAGCAGCGCCGGAGCCCCGCAGGCGAAAGCCGTGGCCAGCATGTGCTGAAGTTCGTTTTCGTCGGAGGGCGCCATCACCACCACGTCCGGGATCATGCGGAAAAGTGACAGGTCGAAGACGCCGTGGTGCGTGGGGCCGTCCTCCCCCACCAGGCCGGCGCGGTCCATGGCTATGACCACCGGCAGCTTCTGGAGGGAAACGTCGTGCTGCACCTGGTCGAAAGAGCGCTGCATGAACGAGGAATAGACGCCGACCACCGGCTTCATCCCGCCGGCCGCGAGCCCGGCGGCGAAAGTCACGGCGTGCTCCTCGGCTATCCCAACGTCGTAATAGCGGCCGGGGAAGGCGTCGCGGAAGAGGTCGAGGCCGGTGCCTTCCGGCATGGCGGCCGTTATAGCGCAGATCTTCGGGTCTTTTTTCGCCAGCGCCACCAGCGTCCGGCCGAAGACGGCGGTATACGTGGGGGCGGTTTTTTCGGACGGGACGCCGGCGCTGGGCTCGCCGGTCTCTATGTCGAATTTGGGCGTGCCGTGAAATTGCGTGGGCGAGTCTTCGGCCGGCTCATAGCCGCGGCCCTTGGTGGTCACCACGTGCAGCAGCACCGGGCCCTTTACGCCCTTGAGATAACCCAGCACGTCCACGAGCTCGGCGATGTTATGTCCGTCGACCGGGCCGAAATACGCGAACCCCATCTCTTCGAAGACCATGCCCGGGAAAAAGAGAACGCGGACGCGCTTGATGATCCTGCGTATCCTCCTGCCCCAGTGCGGGAAGCGGCCGAGGAAGATCTCGGTCTTGCGCACCGTTCTCTGCACGGCGCCCAGGGTAAGCATCTTGGTCAGGATGTGGCCCAGGCGGCCCACCCGCTCGGAGATGAACATCTGGTTGTCGTTAAGGACCACCAGCAGGTCCGTGCCGAGCTGCCCGATGTTCTGCATCGCCTCCCAGGACATGCCGCCCGTCATGGCGCCGTCGGCCACCACGGCCACCACCCGCCGCGGATCCCCCTCCTGGTCGCGCGCGGCGGCGATGCCGGCCGCGGCGGAAAGGGCGGTGGAAGCGTGGCCCGCTCCGAAGGCGTCGTATTCGGATTCGTAGCGCTTGAGGAAACCCGAAAGCCCCCCGCGGGTGCGGATAGTGTGGAATTTATCGGCGCGGCCGGTCAGGATCTTGTGGGCGTAGGCCTGGTGGCCGGTGTCGAAAACTATGCGGTCGCGCGGCGTGTCGAAAACATAATGCAGCGCGAGTATCAGGTCGGTCGCGCCAAGGCTGGAGGCCAGGTGCCCGCCGGTCTTGCTCACCCCTTCCACGATAAGGCCGCGGACTTCGGCCGCCAGCGCGGGAAGCTGGGCGAGGCCGAGTTTTTTGATATCGGCGGATCCTTTGATATTAGAAAGCAGTCCCATTAATTTTCCCGCCCGTAGATGAAGCGGGAGAGCCCGGCCAGCGCCTCTTTAGCTTCGGGCGCGCCCTCGATCCTTTCAAGCCGCGCGAGAGCCCGGCGCAGAAGCCCTTCGGCGCGGCGGCGGGCCTCTTCCACGCCCAGCAGGGAAGCGTAGGTGAGCTTTTTGTTCCGCGCGTCGCTCCCGCTCTTGCCCATTTTTTTCTTATCGCCCTCGACGTCCAGGATATCGTCCGCGGCCTGAAAACAGAGCCCTAGCTCCCGGCCGAAATCAGAGAGCGCGTCAAGATCTTTGCGCGGGGCGCCCGCCAGGGCCGCTCCCATTTCCACGGCGGCGGTTATCAGGTCGGCCGTTTTGTGAAGGTGGATGTAGGAAAGCAGTTCCAGGGCGGCTTTCTTCCTGGAGGGAGAATTCTTCCCCTTCAGCAGAAAACCTTCCGCCTCCAGGTCCGCGGCCTGGCCGGAGACCATCCCGCCCGCCCCGGCGCGGCGGGACAGGATAGCCGCCGCTTCAAGCAGCGCGGCGGGCCCGACGCGGGACGGGTATTTCGAGGAAAGCAGCACGGTAAAAGCGTCGGTTAGCAGCGCGTCCCCGGCGAGGATGGCCAGGGCTTCGCCGTAAACCTTGTGGCTGGTGGGGCGGCCGCGGCGCAGGGCGTCGTCGTCCATGGCGGGCAGGTCGTCGTGCACCAGCGAATAAGTGTGGACCATTTCCAGGGCGCAGGCCGCCGGCAGGATGTCGGCCGCCCTGCCGCCGAAGATCTCGTAGGCCGCGCCCATCAGGACGGGGCGAAGGCGCTTGCCTCCGGCGGAAAGGGAATAAAGCATGGCTTCGGAGAGACGGGGCTGGGCGTCTTTAAAACGGGCCGCGAAGACCGGGAGGGCCTTGTCCACGGCGGAAGCCCGCGCTTTAATATATCTTTCGATATCCATGAACGATAATTATACTAAAAAGGCGTTTCCGGAGAGCGGGAGCGCCAAGGACAAAAAAAAAGGGCCGCCTTCGGCGGTCCGCGCTTTTCGCCGGCGACGGCGTCTACCAGATGAACTGCACCCCGAGGCGGTTGGTGCTGCCGAGGGCGCCGTAGTCGACATAGGAATAGTCCACGCGCGCGCCATGGAGGAAACTGTTCTTATCGGCCAGGCGGTCGAAATTCAGACCGAACCCGCCGCAGACGCGGGAGCCGGTGTCTTTCTGCGTCTTATACCCCAGCCGGAGCTGGAACATCTTCATGACGTCCACTTCGAGGCCGGTGGCGGACAGCGAGCCGCTGTCGGAGTACTGCACCAGATCGGAAGCCACGGTAAAGACCATGATGTCGTTTACGGTATGGAAATCCTTGGCCACGCCGAAGCGCAGCGAGGACGGGAGGCTGTAGGCCTCCTCGACGAATTTTTCCGCCCCCCCGAAGTTGAGCGCCGAGGCCCCTATATGGAAATGATGAGGCAGGATCAGGACGACGCCGGCGTCGAAAGCGTAGGCCGAGGAGGAATCGCCCGACAGTTTCTCGCTGATCTTTTTGACGCTGGCCCCGGCGGAAAAGCGGTAGGATTTCGGGCGGTAATCGGCCACCGGCTCGATGCGGGTCCAGTTGGGCGTGATCAGCATCGGGTCCAGTTTGCCAGCGTCCTTTTTAAAATGAGGCCAGCTCTGGGCGAAGGAAAGGACCGCCAGCTGGTGGCTGGTGGAGGTCTTGCCTATCGGCATGTCGTTCTCGTCGTAGGAATCGATAGCTCCGCTGGAAAGCGTGCTGTAGGCCGCCCCGACGGTGCCGAAAGGGAAGCGCCAGGCCAGCGACAGGTATTCCTGCTTTATCCCGTCCAGGTACTGGTTATGGGCCCCGGAGAAAGCGGAGTAGCTGAGCAGCCCCAGGCCGGCGGGATTGTAAAGGATGGAGTCCGGCCCCACCATGGCGGTGTAGGCTTCGCCCAGCGAGGAAGGGATGGCGGCCACGGGGATCTTGAGGAAATTCGCGGAAGTGGTTCCGGCGCCGCTCGCGGCCTGCGCGGGCAGGCAGGGCCACGCGGCCAGCAAGGCCGCGGCGATCACTGCGCTGAGATAGACCCTCGTTTTCATATGTTAAACAGCCGGACCGGGCCATAACGGCCCGTTCCGAGATATTATAGTATACACTACTGATAAATAAATTCAATGTCAGAATTGTTACACCGCGCCCGCGACATAGATATAAAAAAAGCCTCTAAAAGAGAGAGTCTACTTCCGTTAGGGCGGCCTACCCTGCGGGATGGAAGAGGGGACCGCGAGATGTAAAGTCGGGGCGGCAAGGGTATGGGTCCGTCGGGGACGGGGTCGGGCACACCGTGCCCGCCCCTCCCCCCTCGGACTCGGCGCTATGCAAGCCTCGTCCTCCGGGAGGCCCCGCCGGACCCATCCCCTCGCCGCCCCTCCACACAGGGTTGCCGGCCCGCACGGTCTCCGCCAGCAAGCATAAGTGGCTTTGCAACCCGTGGTGGAGGGGTGACGCACGGACCGGCTTTTTGGGCCAGCCGCGGAAGGTGAACGGCAGGTTTACATCTCGCCTTCCTAGCAGGGGATGGGTGGAGCGGCTG
>Ga0079306_1000233_pt1 | contig 61467 bp, 46 predicted proteins | sample Methanotroph_Enr_FD_79181 | JGI IMG/M metagenome (GOLD analysis project Ga0079306, IMG submission 79181) | Enriched soil microbial communities from Old Woman Creek wetland in Ohio, USA - Methanotroph_Enrichment_5 | ecosystem: Environmental > Terrestrial > Soil > Wetlands | place: USA: Ohio... | reverse complement strand
TAAGCAACTTCTATTTCGAAGCCTTCGCTGGCTAAATTAAACTGAAGGATTTCGCATAAATCCCTTTCATCGTCGACGACCAATATTTTATAGTCCTGATTCATAATTAGATGGTTATTGTTTTACTGCGAATTTAATTTCGTTTATGACGAATATCTTTCCCTTCAAAAGAATAAAACGATGCCTCTGCAATATTTGCGGCGTGATCGGCAATACGTTCAATACTTGCAGCCATTTCTTTAATATTGATAAAACTGATCAGGATATTCTTGTCTTCAGCCAACAGATTAACACGCTCGGCCACTTTTTTCAGCATTTTGTGATTGAATTCGTCTACAATGGTTTCTGATTTAATGGTCCATTTGGCCAGTTCCATATCCTGATTTAAAAAAGATAACATGGATCTCCTGGACATATCGACACTCAAATTCATCATTTTCGAAATAAACCCGGAAAGACTTGCATACACTTCTTCGTTTTCTATCCGTCGCATAAGTTTAACTATGCTTAATGCCAAATCACCAATCCGTTCGAGACTGATGGTAATCCGGTAGCAAGACATCAATTTGCGTATCTGCGAAGCTACAGGTTGGTAAAGCGCTATCGAATTGATCACTTCTTCACTCAGTTTAACTTCAAGCTTATTAATTTTTTCTTCATTTTTAACAAACTCTTCCTGCTGTAAATCATCCAAGCGTAATTTTCCTGAAGCAATTAACTTTTCAACAATGTCGAGTTGATGCAACACTAAATTGGCAAGTTTCTCGTAATCAGCTATAATATTTACAATGGCTTCGTCTTTCTTTTGCGACATATTTAAACACTTTATACCTATGAATTTTAACTTCGTTAACCGCTTGACTAAGATAAGGAAATATAATTGTCGATAAATACCTGAAGCTTGTTTCGATCAGGACGGTTTTCAAAACACAAAATTGAATCAATAGAATTAAAGAGCGGTTACAGATTTATTACAACAAGATTAATTTATTTTGCGTTGAGGGAAGTAAACGAACCAAAAAATAATTTATATTACTGAAAATCAATCATATAATTGAACTTAACAACACCCCTAAAGTTAGATATTTATTGCAAAAACAATAAATTTAGCTGACGGAAATAATACAATTGGATTCAGATGATCCGAAAATTTCGGAATTTTTTATCTTAAAGTGAAAAGCTAAATTTCCTATTTTAGAGTAATAATAAGAAAGCTGAAATTGCAGTGATGGCAATAACGAATCCGCGATAAGTATGTTCAGGGATTATTTTTACAACTTTAAAACCAACGAATGCACCTATCGCAATTGCAGGTAGTGTAACCACATCGACCATTAAAGTCTCTGGTTTAATGTTGTTCCAGACAAAAAATTGCAACGGAAACTTGGTGAAATTAATAATCATGAAAAACCAGGCACTGGTACCAATGAAACTGTTCTTGGGAAGGTGCATGGCCAGCAAATAAATAGCGAAAACCGGACCGGCCACATTGCCAATCATGGTTGCAAATCCACCCAAAATACCCATTGCTGCTGCAAACCACCATTTATCGGGGAAAAGATTTGTTCCTTTCCGTTTATCCTGCCAAAGCATCAGCCCAATGCTCAAAAAAACCAAAACGGAAATAAGGTTCTTAAACTGCTTGTCGTTCACCATTTCGCCAACCCACAGCGCCAGCACAAGCCCGACAACAGCCCAAGGAATGACTTTTACCAGATGGTTCCAATTGGCATGGCGGCGATAATAAGCTACGCCAAAAAGATCGGCCATCATCAGGATGGGAAGCAGCACACCGGTCGATTGTTTAGCGCCAAAAATAAAAGCCAGCGCCGGAACCACAATCATTGAAACTCCCGGAACGCCAACTTTCGACATTCCGATGAGCATTCCACAACCCATGATGATAGTCCATTCGAGGGCATTTATGTGCAAAGAGGTGAGAAATTCCATCGATGACTTTTATGATCAAGCCACAAAAGTAAGGAAAGATTTCAGATCACACCGAATATTCCTTGTCGAGTAGATCCAACTGTACGCTATCGGTTTCACCAAACCATTTTCGAACATGTTCGCGGGCTTGTTCCCTGATTTCCGGGGTAATGTAAACAGCCATCTGGCGAAGTATTAAAAGCAGCACTCCCAAATCATCAGTAAATCCAATCAAAGGGGCAAAGTCGGGAATAAAGTCGATGGGCAAGATAAAATAACCCAATGCGGCCGATAAAACTAATTTCGCTTTGAGCGGAACATCATCCGATTTCATCAGGTATTGCAGCAATAGCGCCGGATACACTACTTTCATGCCGGCCACCTTTGAATACCTTTTCAGTTTATGCCAAAACGAGGCATCCGAATAATGACTCCTGTATTTGGCCGATTTAAATTCATCGGCAAACAGGCCGTATAAATTGACCCCGATTTGTATGGTGCGGAACTTTTTCATTGGGTTCACTTTTCAAATTTCATTGAATCCGTTCGCTAAAGACGAACGGCAAAGAATATTGCTCCCTTCGGATATGCTTTGATGCTCAGAAAACATCGCGCTCTGGAATCAGTATCCATCTTCTAACTTCAGTCTTCGGTCCACCAACTTCCAGCTATTTCAAACTCACATTGGTGTAATCCACCCGAATATCTCCGTAACTGGTTTCAATCAAATCCAGCAATTCCTGAACTGATTCGAGCGTTTCGGCCTGCAACAACCGAATGCGAAGCTCCCGAAAATTGGGCAGGGTCGGAAAATATTTAGCAAAATGGCGGCGCATCATCAGAATACCGCTACGCACATTGTCTTTCCATTCAATCGACATATTGAGCTGGTCGCGCACATTCTGAACCACATCGGCAACCGTTGGCGGTGGCAGCAACTCACCTGTTTTCAGGTAATGTTTCACTTCCGAGAAAATCCAGGGGCGGCCAATCGAACCGCGACCAATCATCAGCGCATCTACCCCACTCTGATCCAGAAAAGCCCTGGCTTTCTCCGGGCCATTGATATCGCCATTCCCGATAATCGGTATTCTCATGCGCGGATTGTTCTTCACATCGGCAATCAGCGACCAATCGGCCTCGCCGGTGTACAACATGCTGCGGGTTCGGCCATGAATGGCCACAGCAGCCACCCCTGCATCCTGCAAACGTTCAGCAACATCTACAATGATTTTGCTTTCGTGATCCCAACCCAATCGGGTTTTGGCAGTAACGGGTAATTTTACTGCTTTCACAATTGCTTCGGTCATTCGCTGCATCTTATCCGGATCGAGCAACATTCCGGCACCGGCACCGTGTCGAATGATCTTTTTCATTGGACAGCCATAATTAATATCGATAAAATCAGGCTGACATTCTTCGGCTACTTTGGCGGCTTCGACCATCGAATTAATGTCGTGACCATAAATCTGTATAGCCACCGGGCGGTCGAAATCAAACAAAGTCATTTTCTGTTTGGTCTTCTGGATGTCGCGAATCAGCGCTTCCGATGAAACAAACTCGGTGTACATCACATCGGCGCCGTACTTTTTGCACATGTACCGAAACGATTTGTACGTCACATCTTCCATAGGCGCCAAAAAAAGCGGCATCTCCCCCAAATCAATTGATCCGATCTTCACAGTTTCTAATTTATATTGATGATGCAAAGTAAGTAACAAAGTATTAAAGACACAAAGTACTGAGTTTTAAATCTGATCACATAAAGACCAAGCCATGCGACTTAGGTAGCCAGAAACTTTGTCACTAAAGTTTTCACTAGCTTTACGCAACCAAAACGGTCGTTCTTCCGTCTCAGTTCAAACAAAACACACTCAAAATGAAAACTCTGTCAGCGATAAAATACCTTCTCGTTTTCTTCCTCTTCGCCGGAATGGGTTGCGAAGAAACCATTCTTGAACAAGGTTTTACAATTGGCCGGGAAGCAAACTTTCAGATCAATCAGCTTTATACTTCGGCCAATGGACAATATACCCTGAAGATTACTGATTTTGGCGATTCGCGTTGTCCGGAAGGAGTACAATGCATTTGGCAGGGAGAAGTTACCGTGAAAGGCGAATGGACAGAAAATGGAAGCAAATCTTCCTTTGAAATCCATTCGGTAATGAACGACATGACCAAACAACCTGCCGGATATACCATTCAGATCGTTGATGCCAAACCCTATCCGAAATACGGCACCGAATACAAACTCGCTGATGTGGTTGTTACCTTGCTGATTCAGAAGAAATAAACTTCATTCGGTCATCAGATCAAGTATCACTTTGCAAAACAATTCTTCTCCTCTACCACTGATCAAAAAATAATCGTAATTTTAAAATCCGGTTCAGGCCTATTCATATTCCATGATTAAGCCTGAATCGCCCAGATGCATCTGATTTTGCATCTGGTTTAAATTATTTGTAAATCATTAAATAACAGCAATATGAGAACAAAAAGAATGAATGAAGACGAAGAACCGGAAGCAGAAGGAAAAAAACCACATATTCAGAAAAAAGTAGAGGAAAAATTTCTGGAACAACGAAAAATATTCCTTTGGGGACAGGTTGATGACGACTCGGCTCAGGATATTGTGAGCAAATTGCTCTATCTAGAGTCGATTAAACCTGGCGAAAAAATTACGTTTTTCATCAACAGTCCGGGCGGAATGGTAACCTCCGGATTCTCCATTCTGGACACCATGAACCTGATTTCATCGCCCGTTTCAACGGTTTGTATGGGATTGGCTGCATCAATGGGTTCGTTACTTTTATCAGCCGGCGAAAAAGGCCAGCGTTTCATATATCCATTGGGCGAGGTGATGATCCATCAACCGAGCATTGGTTATTTGCAGGGTCGGGCAAGCGATATCGAGATTCACGCCAAGCAGATTCTAAAAACAAAAACGTTATCGGCCGAAATTTTGGCTAAAAACTGCAACCAAACTTTGGAACAGGTTTTACATGATTTCGAACGCGATTATTGGATGAATGCCAAAGAATCAGTCGAATACGGAATTGTGGATGGAATCTACACAATGAAGAGTTAGTTGATTGCCACCAATAAATTATACTGATGCGGTAAATACATTTGCTATTTGCCGCATTTTTTGTTGAGAATAATCTGCCTTACTCAGCAAAATAATCAGAATAAGGTTCACATTCAGCAAAATACTGGCTGGGAGTTTTTCCTGAGAGATCTTTATATTCGTTAATCATGTGCGATTGATCAAAAAAGCCACATTCGTAGGCCAGATCAGTTAATCGCAAATGACTGTTCATCCTTCTGAAGTGAAGGGAGTGTTGAAACCTGACCACCCTCATGAATTGTTTGGGGGATGTGCCAACACATTCCTGAAAAGTGCGTTCGTATTGTTTCCGGCTTAAACAGGCTTGCGATGCCAGAGCGTCAATCTCTGCAATCCCGTGTTTCTGATTGATCAACCCGATGCTGTCAACCATCCGTTTTTCATGGTAAAAGTTTGTTTTCTTCTTCAGCAGGGCAATCAAAAATGCTTCAATCAAAATTACTTTATCCTGAAAATCAATAGCTTCATGCAGTTCTTCTTCCAGTTTGGCAATTTCTTCTTTGAGCAAATCTCTGACAGGAACGATGCAATTATACAGTTCGCTCATTGGCAAATCGAAAAACATCCAAGCTCCCTGAGGTTTAAATGAAACTGAAAACATTTGTAGATTTCCGGTAACCATCAAATCATGATAACCTTTGCAATGCCCGCTGATTACTGTTTTTTCGATCGATTCCTGGTGATGGTTGAGAAGTTGAGGGCAGGCGCCAAGATAAAATGTCAGTTCCATCAAGCCATTCGGAATGATGCGCTGTATATGCTCTTCCCCCGGATTCATGCAATTTTCAATCCCCCAGTATTGCTTCACATAGGGCGACAAAACAGTTGATGGTCTGGCAAAATAGAAACCCATTGAATTGGTGTAAAATCAAAAGAAAGGATTACAACTTCAGCCAACAGAAGTTGTAATCCGAAAATGCGATGATTAATCGCCATAAAGTCCCAGTCTGTTCCCTTCCGAATCGAGGAAAAGTGCAAACCAGCCCCGGCCTTCTACCTCAATTTTGGTTTTGGGATGTACGATTTTCCCACCCAGTCGGATTACCCTTTCGATGGCGCCATCCAGATCGTTTTCGCAATTGAAATTTACAATCGGACCATTTTCTGAAGGGTTAAAACCGGGAGCAGTAGAAACAGCTCCTTCTCCGGAAGGGAAACAGGCCATCTTTTCTTCACCACAATCAAAAACTTCCAGTTCGATTTGCAGTACATTACTGTAAAAAGCAACGGCCCTTCTGAAATCAACGGCGGGTATATCAACCCATGTGACTAACTTTTTCATTGTTTAATTTTTTAAATTTCGACAAATCAAAAGTAGGTTGCCAAGGTTTGGCAAAATTGTAAAAATGCGACATTCCTCGCATTCTGAAGAATGTGATTCCCTTATTTCAGCAGTATTCTCGCAGTCCTGCGGCTTTTTTGTTCGACATAAATTCTTCGGCCTTCAGAAATTTGTGACACCGATTCCGTATTATAGTAACGGATAGTCACCAAATCGAGTCCGGTATTGTATTTCACCTCAAATTTCTGATGCAACTGATTGATTAAATCCTCAATTCCCTGTTCCGGTTCGTCGAATGCCAACGAAAGATCGATGGCCGATTGTTGCAAAAGACCAACCCGTAGCCGGTACTTTGCAAATAACCCAAAAACATCCGAAACGCTGCCAATGCTGATGAACGAAAAATCGTTTGGCGTCAGCGTGATCAGCGCCATGTTCTTTTTCACGATAATCACCGGAACCAATTCAAGGGCATGTTCAACCGCATGAATGATTGTTCCCGGTTTCTCAGGCTCAAGAAATGACTTAACAAGTAACGGTATATTTTTATTTTGAAGTGGTTTAATCGTTTTCGGGTGGATGACTTTTGCTCCTGAATACGACAACTCGATGGCTTCTTTGTACGATAATTCATCCAGTTTTTGTGTATTGGCAAAAAAATCAGGATCAGCATTCAGGATCCCGGGAACATTTTTCCAGATGCTCACTTCTTCGGCATCGAGCAAATTGGCCAGGATAGCAGCCGTGTAATCCGAACCTTCGCGCCCAAGCGTGGTGGTTTGGTTGGTCAATGTTCCACCAATAAAACCCTGGGTGATGTACAAATCTTCGGTTTCGAAAGTAAACATTCGCTTTGCCAACCGAACCGAAAGTTCCCAGTTGATGTTCGCTTCACGGAACTGATCATCGGTTTTCAGGCAGTTGCGCACATCAACCCAGCGGTTTTTCAACTCAATCTGATTGAAATACAAACTGATAATCTGTGTCGAAATCAATTCGCCAAAAGCCACAATTTGGTCATATTCATAGTCAAAATTCAGCGAACGCTCACCTTTGATACGGTTGCTAAGCAGTGTAAAATGTTTTTCAACCTCCGGAAGTTCAGTTGGCTCGCCCCAAAGTTCAGTGATAATTTCATAGTGATAATCCTTTACCTCTTGAAAAGCTGTCCACACTTCAGGATCTTGGTTGAAATATCTTCGGGCAACGATTTCGAGCGCATTGGTGGTTTTTCCCATGGCCGAAATCACCAAAACCTTATTCCCAGGATACATTTTCAGGATATTAACTGAATTACGGACCGCATCGGCAGAACTAACGGAGGCACCTCCAAATTTGAAAACTTTCATGATCACGATTAATTAATTTGACAAACAAAAATAGAAAAATGTGCCAGTCAAACGAGGATTAAGCAAAAACTTTAAAAGCAAAAAGCAAATCCCTGATTTGTAACGATTGTTACAACTTTTGATCAGTCGTGTTTCTACATTTGCAAACATACAATTGAACAATGACCAGAAACTCCATATTAAAAAAACTTCGGAAGTTCCATAAATGGCCGGGAATTATAATCACTTTATTTGTGATTCTTTTCAGCCTCTCCGGAATTTTTATGAACCACCGCGACCTGATTTCGGCTGTCGACATCAACCGGTCGTTTTTACCGAAGGAATACAGTTACCAAAACTGGAATAAAGGAGCTGTCAAATCAGTTTGTCTGCTCGGGGGCGATTCGGCGCTGGTGTACGGAAACATCGGAATTTGGCTCACGACCGATCATTTCAAAACCTTTCAGGACTGGAATGCCGGATTTCCTTTAGGAACCGATAACAGGAAGATTTCGAAAATACTAAAAACTTCTGACGGAAAGCTGTTTGCCGGAACTTACTTCGGATTGTTTCAATACTCTTTCGGGCAACACCAATGGGAAAAAAGACAGTTGCCTGTTTCCGAAGAACGAATCACCGATCTTATCCTGAAACGGGATGAGCTATTGATTCAAACACGCTCATTTCTCCTGAAAAGTACGGATGGAAGCTCTTTTCAACTCCTCACCATTCCCGCTCCTGAAGGTTATGACGGAAGTGCCAGCCTGTTTAAAACTCTGTGGCTGCTACACAGCGGCGAAATCTGGGGACATGTAGGGAAACTGATTGTTGATTTATTTGGCCTGGCCATCCTGATTATTTCGCTTACCGGATTGATGCACTTTATTTTTCCGAAATGGATGAAACGCGGCCGCGAAAAGAAGAAAGAAAATTCCCAATTGGTTTCGGCGCGCAATACCAATCTGCACTGGCACAACCGGTTGGGATGGATTTTTATTCCATTCCTGATTTTCGTGACCTTCACCGGAATGTTCCTGCGCCCGCCTTTGCTGATTGCTATTGCCAATTCGTCGGTTTCACCCATTCCGGGAACGGTTTTGAGTTCGCCTAATCCTTGGTACGACAAGCTTCGCCGCATTTTGTACGACGAACGGCAACATATTTTCTTGTTCTCGACATACGATGGGATTTTCTTTACCGACGAAAACCTGAAAGAGCCGATGCGCCGATTGCCAGGCGAACCGCCTGTGAGTGTGATGGGTTGCAATGTTCTGGAGAAAAAAGGCGAAAGCACATTCCTGGTTGGTTCGTTCAATGGCCTGTTCTTATGGAATCCGCTAAGCGGACAGGTTTTCGATTACCTCTCCGGAAGCGCTTATGCAGCTTCTGAAACTGTAGGTCCGCCAGTTTCGAAAGACATGATCGATGGCTGGTTTGCTGATTCCTCTGGAAATGAGTTTTATTTCGATTACAATCGTGGCGTTTTGCCCATCCGGAACAATACCGAATTTGGAGAAATGAGCAATGAAATCATTCAGAAGAGCCCCATTTCGTTATGGAACCTATCGCTCGAAGTTCACACCGGAAGCATCTTTGAGCCAATTTTAGGCATGTTTTATATTTTATACGTTCCACTCGCCGGAATCTGTATTCTGATTGTACTGATCAGCGGATTTTTCATTTGGTGGATGGGGTACCGAAAAGTCAAATTACCACGAGGTAAAAACAAGTCAGGGCTTCACTTGGAGTGAAACCCTGACCATATTTTTAGACAAAACTCAATAATTGAATTACAATTGATATTCTGGATTGGTAACTTCACCAATAAACAAAATTGCTCCGGTAGTTTTTTCGGTTATGGCAAACAGGAACGGACGGTTCACTGTAAAGTATTTCTTAAGATCAGGCCCTCCGTAGCCGGTGGTAAACATTCCAACAGCGGTTACTGCGGCAGCTTCTGTCCCGTTTTCGTTTACGTCAATATAGGTTTTGTGAATCACGTAGCCAATGTATAAATCTTTTTCTCCAGTAATTCCACTAAAGTTTGCAACATCGCCAATAAATGCTTGTTTCATTCCCATACTTTGAAGGATGTCATTTAATTTAAGTTTCCAGGAAAATTTAAAGCGTGGCATGTTCACAACTACCGAATTCTCTGTCTTGAAGCTTTTCGTCCATTTTTGCCAGTTATCCATATTTAGTTCTGAAATCACATTCTTTGTTGTTTTCCCTTCGTTGGGAAGCAGCACGGTCATCTGGAACTGGCCATTCCCGTAAGGTAGGTTTACAGCGCTAAACAGTTCGTTGCTTGTGTATTCCAACGAAGTTTCAAGTTTCATGGTCGGAACATCCTTTTGGGTTCCATCGGCAAAGTAGAATGGATAATTGTGAGTATCTCTCTCCCCAAACTTGTTTTTCCATATTCCGTTGAAATAAACCGCATTAAGCAGGATCATCCTCAAAGCCGGATCAATAGTATCGATGATGGTTGGAATTTTATCGTGAGTTTTTTGAGACACCCAGCCATTGATGGTTTTAAGGGCTTCAGAAGTATTGGCAAAGTTCAGTGAGTTAACTTCCGCATTATAAAAATTCCGGTTGGTTGAAGTAAAATCGGGGAGAACCGTAAATCCTTGATGATAGTAAATTGCATTTGCAATTTCAAGTACGACATCGGGATCCGACGATTGAAGAGCTGCAACCAGCGCTTTGTGCGAATTATTGATTTGCTCAGGAGTAAGGCCCGATAATTTCATGGCCTTTTCCATTTCGGTCTTGGTTTCGCCCTGTGCGCCATTGTAAGTCATTGCCAGGGCCAGCGAAACACTGAGTGGGGAAACGGTGGTGTTTTTGTTTTTTTCGGCCAGGCTAGCCACTTGACTGAAAAGTTCAAGGCCAAATGAATTATCCGATTCAATTAATTTGGCAGATTTTTCAGGAAGGTTCGGAATTTCAGGTAAGTCATTTTCAGTTTTCTGGCAAGACACGAATCCCAATAGTACAATCAAAATAAAAATAAGGGAGGTTTTCATGGCAATTGATTTAGTTTTCATATACTTACAAATGTAATAAAAGCATAATATATATATTAACTGACATTTCAGTATTCTGGTTTAGGGTAAAGGGAACAATATTATAGATGAGAGAAATCGCAAAAAGGTTGTGTGCAAATTATTTTTTGAGGCATGGATTTCGTATATAAAAAATCAGGGCTTCACTTCGAGTGAAACCCTGACTCAATTCCGGAACGATTTCCTTATTCCTATTTCTTTTCCTTTGTCTTACCGATTCTGATACTGTTTTTCGTAATAGCTCTGGTAGTCGCCGCTGGTTACGTTTTCCAACCATTCGGTGTTGCCCAGATACCAGTCTATGGTTCTCTCCAATCCTTCTTCAAACTGGAGGCTTGGCACCCAGTTTAATTCTTTCTGAAGCTTGGATGAGTCAATGGCATAGCGCAAATCGTGTCCGGCGCGGTCTTTCACATAGGTAATCAGCTTTTCTGATTCACCGGTATCACGACCCAATTTGCGATCCATGATTCGGCACATCACTTTAATCAGGTCGATGTTAGTCCATTCATTATGACCTCCAATGTTGTAGGTTTCGCCGTTTTTCCCCTGATGGTAAATTAAGTCAATTGCACGGGCATGATCTTCAACCCACAACCAATCGCGAACGTTTTCGCCTTTCCCATATACAGGAAGAGCCTTGTTAAACTTGATGTTGTTGATAAACAGCGGGATCAGTTTTTCAGGAAACTGGAACGAACCGTAGTTGTTGGAACAATTGGAAACCACAGCAGGAATTCCGAAGGTGTCGTGGTAGGCTCGCACAAAATGGTCGGAACTGGCTTTTGACGCCGAATACGGACTATGCGGATCGTAACCGGTTTCTTCGGTAAACATCCCTTCGCTTCCCAGACTTCCATACACCTCGTCGGTCGAAATGTGGTAAAAACGTTTGCCTTCTGTATTATCCTTCCAGATTTGGCGAACGGCATTCAACAGGTTCACGGTGCCAATCACGTTGGTAAATACAAATTCAGTCGGGTTGCTGATCGACCGGTCGACATGCGATTCTGCTGCCAAATGGATCACCCCATCAAATTGCCTTTCGATAAACAACTTCAGGATAAACTCTGCATCAACAATATCGCCTTTCACAAATTCGTAGTTCGGGTTGTTTTCAATGTCGGTCAAATTAGCCAGGTTTCCAGCATAAGTTAGCTTATCGAGGTTAACAATCTTATATTCAGGATATTTATTAACAAAAAGTCGCACAACATGCGAACCAATAAATCCGGCACCTCCGGTAATCAGAATTGTTTTCATTTGTCTCGTTTTTCAGTAATGAACAAAATTAATCAAATAGTCGGAAACTTGTTGAGGAAGTACAACGAGAAATCGGATCATTTGTTGTAACACAAAACTAATAACTAAGACTGATTCCATCGTCTTAATCCTGACTGCCAAAACTCATTTTGAACTCTACTCTTTTTTTCTACTATTGTAAGCTTATAATAAATAAAATTGACAGATGATAAATTGTAAAAAGATTGGATCATTTCTTATATCTATCCTTATCACTTGCGGTACTCTGAAAGCCGACGAAGGCATGTGGATGCTGCCCCTGATTCAAAAGCTAAACATTAAAACCATGTCGGACATGGGCTTCAAGCTCTCGGCCAAAGACATTTATGACATCAACAACTCCAGCTTAAAAGATGCCGTTTTGCAGTTTGGTGGTGGGTGTACTGCTGAAATTATATCGAAGGACGGGTTAGTTTTGACCAACCATCATTGCGGTTATGGATCAATCCAGAAGTTGAGTTCAGTTGATCACAATTATCTTTTGAACGGATTCTGGGCAAAGAATCACGAAGAAGAAATTCCAGCACCCGGACTGACAGTTACTTTTCTAGACCGATTTGAAGATGTTACAAAGCAAGTAACTGATGCATTGGACTCAATAACTGATGCAACGGCCAAAGAAGAAGCCTTGAAAAAAATATCTGATAAACTGTCCAGCCAAGCCGTTGGTGACAATAAATATATCAAAGGCAGGGTGGTTTCGTTTTTCGGCAATAACCAATACTATCTGGTCATTACAAAAACCTACAACGACATTCGTTTTGTTGGGGCTCCACCTTCTTCGATTGGCAAATTTGGCGCTGATACCGACAATTGGATGTGGCCACGCCATACAGGCGATTTCAGCATGTTCCGGATTTATGCCGATAAAGACAATAATCCTGCTGAATACTCCAAAGACAATGTCACATTTAAACCAAAGAAATTCCTGACGATTTCGCTCAAAGGAGTGAATCAGAATGAGCCAGCCATGATTTTGGGTTATCCGGGAAGAACCAACCGGTTCATGACTTCTTTTGAAGTGAAGGAAACCAGCGAAATTACAAATGCAATCACAATTCTGGTCAGAGGAGTTCGCCAAAATATATTGATGACCGATATGGTGGCAGATCCTAAAATCAGGCTGATGTATGCAAGTAAATATGCAGGATCGTCCAATTCGTGGAAAAAATCGATTGGGATGAATGAGACTTTTGCCAAACTGAAAGTTTATGACCGAAGAGTTGCTGAAGAAAAAGTGTTTTCGGAATGGGTTGCTGCCGATCCAAAACGTACTGAGAATTACGGACAAGCTCTATCCGACGTGAAATCGGCAATCGAAGGACGCGCCAAACTGCAATTTACCTTGAAATACTACATGGAAGCACTTAATTCAATTGAATTAACTTCAGCCGCAATGCGCTTTGCACCAAAAGCTGAAAATAGTCCAAGTGAAGGAAGGGCTGCCAGACCGAATGTTGTAATGAGTCCAACTGAGTTTTACAAAGATTACAATGTTGCAACCGACCTGAAAGTTGCAAAGGCCATGCTTAAACTTTTTAAGGAAAAAGTACCGCAAGCCGACCTTCCTGACTTCTATAAAACTATTGATACCGACTATCAGGGCAACATCGACGCCTTTGTTGATGCGATGTTTAAGCAATCGGCTTTTGTCTCCGAAGAAAAAATGAAAGAAGTTCTGGCTGGAGATAAGAAAGTCCTTGAAAATGACCCGGCTTATGTGGCCGGAAAAAATATAGCCGACGCCATCACAAAATACAATCACGAAATAGAACAATACCGCTCGCTTTACGCAAAGGGACAAAAACAATACATTGCCGGAACACTGGAAATGAAAACCGGGAAAGCCATGTATCCGGATGCGAACTTCACCATGCGTTTAACCTATGGCAAAGTTTTGAATTATTCACCCAAAAATGCCGTAATCTACGATTACATTACCACACTGGATGGCGTGATGCAGAAAGAAGATCCGAACAATTGGGAATTTGTTGTTCCGGCTAAGCTGAAAGAACTCTATAATAACAAAGATTTCGGTCAGTATGCATTGAAGGATGGCCGAATGCCAGTGGCCTTCCTTACCAACAACGACATTACCGGTGGCAATTCAGGAAGCCCGGTTTTGAATAAAAAAGGTGAACTGATTGGCACTGCTTTCGATGGAAACTGGGAATCAATGAGCGGTGACATTATTTTTGAGCCGTCGTTGCAGCGTTGCATTAATGTCGATATTCGCTATACGCTCTTTATCATGGATAAATTCGGTGGCGCTGGTTATTTGCTGAACGAAATGAATATTTCGAAATAACAATATCCCCTGAATTTCAGGTCAAAACTTCGCCGGAAGTACATTTTAGCAAAAAGGTCTGCCCGAAAATGGCAGACCTTTTTGCTAATTATTTTGAAGTACAGATTATTTAATCCCTCTTACCCGTTTTTCCCAAAGCCAGGCTGATAGCATGGTTTCTTCCAATCCGGTTTCAGCTTTCCAGCCCAATTCCTCATTGGCAAAAGTGGTATCGGCCCATATTTTTTCGATGTCGCCAGCCCGACGACCAACAATCTTGTAGTTTAATTTTTTTCCTGAAGCCTTTTCGAAAGCATGAATGGCTTCAAGAACGGAAACGCCATTTCCAGTACCCAAATTAAAAATCTCGTATCCTTGTTTGTTTTTATTTTCAATCAAACGATTTACAGCAATTACGTGCGCCTTTGCCAGATCAACTACATTGATGTAATCGCGCACAGCAGAGCCATCACTTGTATCGTAATCGTCACCAAAAACCTTTAATTCACCTCGCAGTCCAGCGGCAGCCTGAGTAATAAACGGAACCAGGTTGGCAGGAACACCTAGAGGAAGTTCGCCAATTAGAGCCGACGGATGAGCGCCAACCGGATTAAAATAGCGAAGTGCAATCCCTTTAATCTGAGGGTTTGCAACAATGGTATCGTGTAAAATATCTTCATTCACCCGCTTGGTATTTCCATAAGGCGACTCGGCATCTTTCCGTGGAGTTTGCTCGGTAACAGGTAGTTTGTCGGGTTGCCCGTAAACAGTACACGACGATGAGAAAACAATATTCGAAATCCCAAATTTAAGCTGGCATTCCAACAGATTTATTAACGAAACCAAGTTATTCCGGTAATACAACAAAGGTTTTTCAACCGATTCACCCACCGCTTTTGAAGCCGCAAAATGAATGATGGCCTCAATCTTTGGATATTTAGTAAAAAAGGATTCCACCTTATCTTTTTCAATTAAATCAAACTGCTCAAAAGTTGGACGGATGCCGGTAATTTTTTCAATACCGTCAAGCACTTCCATGCTTGAATTCGAAAGGTTATCGACAATAATTACCTCAAAACCTGCATTTTGTAATTCAACTGCTGTGTGCGAGCCAATGTATCCGGTGCCACCGGTAACTAAAATTTGTTTCATGTTATGACCATTATTTTAGATGAGCTGCAAATTTATGAATAATCTGGCTTCCTTAATCTTAATGTTTGTCAGAAAGATTTTTTACATAACAAAAGTTTAACTGTTGAAAACTTTGCCTTGAAGCAATGCTAAAAATTCTTACTTTTGACTAATTAATCAAGTAAAGCGTGGAAATTAGTCAATACATAAAAGAACTCTTGCTGTTGAATGATTGTGTAATCATTCCCGAATTTGGTGGTTTTGTAGCCAACTACAAACCGGCTACGATTGAAAACAATCAATTTTTCCCACCCACAAAAGAAATCGCTTTTAACAACAAGCTTATTTCCAACGACGGATTGCTGATTAATTACATTTCAGAAACTGAGGGCATCGATTATTTCAACGCCAAGCAGAAGCTCGACAGTTTTGTTGAAGAAACCATGCTGAATCTGGAGCGAAACCGAAACGTATATTTTGAAGGCGTAGGCTATTTGCATTACGATTCAAGAGAAAACCTGCAATTCGAACCTCAGCCGAAACAAAACCTGTTGGTAGATTCGTACGGATTACAGAATTTCTCATACGAAAAACTCTATCAGCGGCAAATGCCAAAACCAGCGGTTAAGGTTGAATACCGCGAACCCGTTCCTGTTATTTTTCAGCAACGCAAACTGAAAAAATTGGTCATTGCCATTCCATTGTTGATCGCTATGGCACTCATCCCAATGAAACACAACAATGAGTATCTGTCGAAATCAGACATGGGAATGTGGGAAACACTGATGCAAAGTACTCCAACCGTGCCAATACAATCTCCGGAACAGAAATTGACTGAAAATACGGCAACTGTAGCTACAACTGAGACTGAACTATTTAAATATTTTATAATCGGCGGAAGCTTCAAAAGCGAAGAAAATGCCAATAAATACATTCAGCAACTTAAGGAAAAAGGATATTCAGGAAAAAATCTTGGCGTATTTAAAGGTTTGAACCGGGTAGCCATGAAGGGATTCTCAACCATGGAAGAAGCTCAGAAAGAGTTGAATTCGCTGTTATCCCAAAACCCTTCATCTGGTGTCTGGATTCATGTCAATCCATAATATTTGAAAGCTCTGCAAGGAGCTTTTTTGTTTTATGTGACTTCCAAATTTTAATAGATAGAAAATCCCCGTTATCTTTACTAATGATGAAACTTTGTACCTTAGCAAAGCTTTTGAAAAACCATCATTTAACCTTAAACATATGGAACCTATCGTATTGACCGATCCAAACGTGCAACCAACCGAAGAACTGATCTTTTCGATCATTGGTGAAAACAGTGTTTACTGGGAGCAACTGATCGAATACATCTACGAAAACCATTTCGACATTACCGAAGAATGGCGGTTTTACAACGATGGCAAAAGCTGGCTGTACCGAGCCCTCCGAAAGAAAAAAACGCTTTACTGGGTGGGTATCATCAAAGATACATTCCGGTTAAGTTTTTGGTTTGGAGATAAAGCTGAACCTGTAATTGAGGCAAGTACGCTTCCGGAAAACATCAAGGAACAATTCCGGAATGCCAAGCGGTATGCTCACAGCAGGGCAGTTTCTATTGAAATGCGTTCGCCTGAAGATCTGGAGAATGTGATTAAATTGATCGAATTGAAGGTGAAAATAAAATAGCCTGTTTACGAGAGATACCCCAGGTAGTCAGCTAAATAAGTCAGCAAAAGTGAAAGCGAAAAAGCGATGACCGGTGCAATAATCCACATCACAAAAAATTTGTTGACCGCCGTTTTCCGGAAAATATTTTTCGCTCCCATTCGTGCAACGCCAATCCCAATTATTGCAGCAGCATTCAATTGAATCAACGATGTTGGTATCCCGCGTGTAACGGATGAAATAAGCAAAATACTGGCCGTTACAAACGAAATGATAATGGCCTCGAAAGGCCCGAACAGAAAAATCCCTTTTCCCGTATTCTCCAAACCTTTGCTTCCCAGAATTGAAGCTCCGATTGCAAAGTTGGGAGCCACAACCAGCGTTGTAAGGATCATGATAATCGAAAATCCGTTTCCATCGAAGGGGAGCTGTAATTCGTGCGACATCATCGAAGCGATTGGGCCCACGGCATTGGCAACATTATTTGAGCCGATTGAAAAGGCAACATATAACGACATAATTACAATGATCGTTTTTACCGCCGGATGTTGCGAAAGTTGACCATAGGTGAGGTAGCCTTTCTTCCTGATTGGAGTATAAACGTATTTTCCGAAGAGATAACAAATGGTAAACGAGAGCAGTGGTGCAATAAACCAGGTTGGTACAATCTCGAAAAACACTTTTTGGGTATTAAACTGATGGAAATAAGTTGCCGGTGCCGAAATAGCAAAAACGGTAGTCTGAACATTGGATTGCGGTACCCCCACCAAATTGGCAATAAACAACGTGATGCCAACCGAACCCAGAATAATGGTTACCAGCTCCCAACTCATATAAGCAGGAGGAATCAAATCTTTTCCCAAAGTGGCGGAGGTCGCTTTCCCTGCAACCATGGCGCCTATAAAAACCATAATTCCAAAAAGTCCCGGAATCATCGATTTTCGGATAACATTTGATCCGTATGCCGCTGAAAAAGAAGGCGAAATACTTGTGCCTCCCATATTAATAGCCAGAAAAACCGCAGCTAACAGCGGTATGAGTACATGATGGAACATTAACGTGTTTTCTATTTTGAAACGCTTACAATATCAGGTTTTCCCTGGTTTCTTACAATAGCAATAAAGACGTAATCGTAATCCTAAAAACGAGTCTTGTTTTGGAATCCTTGCATCAAAAATATCGTAAGTCAAATTACAACTTTAAAACTTACTTATATGAATGCGAAAATTTTTAAAGGAACTATTTTGGGAGGCGTAGTTTACTTTTTTCTCGGATGGTTGATTTACGGAATTTTAATGGCAGATTTCAGTTTGACCAATTACAATCAGTGTATGAATCGGCCATCAACCGATATGGTTTGGTGGGCAATTCTCCTGTCAAACCTTGTGTATGCGTTATTTTTAACATTAATGCTGAAATGGTCGGGAGCTTCCGGATGGGTGGATGGATTAAAAACCGGCGCTTTGTTTGGATTGCTATTGGGAGTATCCACCGATTTGTCGTTTTATTCCATGACAACCATGTTTAATAGTATTGGTGCAATGGTGCTCGACATGGTGGTTATGACCGGCATGGCCGCAATTTTAGGAATTATAATTGTCTTGGTTTGGGGTAAAGACAAAACAGCCTAATCGGAAAGTTCAAAACAAATTGACCAGAATTTCAAAGCCTTCGTTATTTAGCGGGGCTTTTTTATCCTCCAATACTTGCCTTTATTCCGTACTCCTGAAAAATGGCAATTGCTTGCAATTGAGCTTCTTTTGTAGGTTCTTCCAGAAGTTGAAATTCATCCGGTCGTCCGAGTTTCTGGTATTTGGTCTGAGCAATTTTGTGGTAAGGCAACAGGTTCACTTCCTTTTTTTCTCCTGAAAGTGCTGCAACAAATCGAGCAGTGGATTCCATATTTTCGGCATCGTCGTTTACGCCGCCAATCAGCGGAATACGGATGATGATTTTTGCTCCGGTCGCGGCCACAGCCTTCAGGTTTTCCAGTATTTTTTCGTTCGGAACGCCAACCCATTTCCGGTGTCGCTCAGAGTCCATCATTTTCAGGTCGTACAAAAAGAGGTCTGTGCGTTTTGCCACATCCAGAATGATTTCGGTGTTGGCCAATCCCGCCGTATCAACAGCCGTGTGTATTCTCCGTTTGCTGCATTCATCAAGCAGTTCGATGAGAATTTTGGACTGCAGCAAAGGTTCGCCACCTGAAAAGGTTACTCCACCACCCGACTGATCGAAGAATACCCGTTCCTTTTCGATCTCATTCATGATTTCGGTAACCGACATCGGATGGCCTGAAATTTCAATCGCTTTGGTCGGACAAACTTCAGCGCATTTACCGCACATTTTGCAAAGTTCATCATCGGTAATAATACCTTCAGGAGTTAAAGTCAGCGCTTTTTCTGGACAGGCCATCACACAGGTTCCGCACTGGATGCACTTCGCAGGGGAATACATTCGCTCAGATTCAGTCGAAATGCTTTCCGGATTGTGGCACCAGTCACAGTTCAGGTTACAGCCTTTCAGGAAAATGACAATCCGGATACCCGGACCATCGTTGATGGCGTAACGCTTGATATCAAATATGTATGGATGGTTCATGTTTTGGTTGTCGTACCCCTGACAGGGTTTGAAACCCTGTCAGGGGTAATTGGTATATCAGAATCCGTCATTTTCGGTGCGTTCAATTACTTCCTGTTGCAGGTCTGCATTCATGTCGTTGAAATAGTCGCTGTAACCGGCCATGCGAACCATCAGGTCTTTGTAGTCCGACGGACATGCCTGTGCGGCAAGCAAAGTGGCGGTATCAACAATATTGAACTGAATATGGTGCCCACCCAACGTAAAATAACTCCGGATGAGATGACCCAATTTTTTGACATCTTCTTCCTTTTTAAGCAGGCTAGGCAAAAAGCGCTGATTCAGCAAGGTTCCGCCCGATTTGATGTGATCGAATTTGGTCAACGACTTGATTACCGCTGAAGGTCCATGAGTATCGGCACCATGCGATGGCGAAGTTCCGTCGGAAATGGATTTGCCAGCCATACGTCCGTTTGGCGTGGCGCCCATCACTTTTCCGAAATACACGTGGCAAGTGGTCGAAAGCATGTTCAGGTGATATTTTCCACCGGGTTTGATGTTTGGCTTGCCGTCGATAGCCGAAACCAGATCGTCGTACACTTTCACAGCAATCGAATCGGCATAGTCGTCATCGTTTCCGAAGAAAGGCGTGCGGTTCATGATGGTTTGACGCAAAACTTCTTCGCCTTTAAAGTCGTTCAGTACCGCTTTTAAAACCCTATCCATGCTGAAGGTCTGGTCTTCGAATACATGTTTTTTGAGGGCAGCCAAACTGTCGGTTACAGTTCCCAATCCGCAACACTGAATGTAGCTGGTGTTGTAGCGGGGGCCGCCATCATAATAATCTTTACCACGGCTCACACAATCTTCGGTAACGATAGAAAGAAATGGTGCCGGTGCATATTTGGCAAACATGCGGTCGATGTAATTGCTTACGCGCATTTTCAGATCGACCACATAATTTAGTTGTTTCAGGAATGCTTGGTACAATTCGTCGTAACTTGCAAATATGCGTGGATCACCAGTTTCAGGACCAACCCGAATTCCGGTCACCGGATTGATGCCGTTATTTAAAGTGACTTCAATGATTTTCGGAACATTGAGGTAGCCGGTGAGCAGGTATGCTTCTTTGCCAAACGCGCCAACTTCGATACAACCGCTGCATCCGCCTTCGCGAGCATCGGTGAGCGATTTGCCCTGGCGCATTAATTCCTGAACATACACATCGGGATTAAAAACCGACGGATAACCATGTCCCTGGCGAATGACGCGGGTTGCAGCGTGTAGAAATTTATCGGGAGTTTTGGCACTGATGTGCACCGAACTTCCGGGCTGAAGAATATGCAATTCCTCTACCACTTCGAGCATGATGTACGAAACTTCGCTGGTTCCGTCGCTGCCATCGTTTTTGATACCGCCTATGTTGATGTTGGTGAAGTCGTTGTAGGTTCCGCTTTCGCGGGCGGTGATTCCCACTTTGGGTGGCGCAGGATGGTTATTTACTTTGATCCAGAAACACGAAATCAGTTCTTTGGCTTGATCACGGGTGAGCGTTCCATCGGCCAAACCTTTGTTGTAAAACGGAGTGAGGTGTTGATCGAAATGTCCCGGATTCATAGCGTCCCAGCCATTCAATTCAGTAATAGTACCGAGGTGAACGAACCAGTACATTTGTATGGCTTCCCACAGGTTGCGCGGGGCATTGGCCGGAACCCAGCGGCAAACTTCAGCAATTTTCAGGAGTTCGGCTTTCCGGGTTGCGTCGGTTTCAGAAGCAGCCATTTCTTCGGCTAAAGCCGCATGACGTTCAGCAAAAAGGATGGCAGCATCGCACGAAATATCCATGGCTTTCCACTCTTCAGCTTTATCTGTAGCTTCCGGATCGTTGAGGTAATCGAGCGAAGCCAGGTGGGCAGCTATTTCGCGCTTGTAATCCAACATTCCTTTGTGATAAATTTTGCCGTCGAGGGCAGTGTGTCCGGGAGCGCGCTGTTCCATAAATTCGGTAAACATTCCGGCTTCGTAGGCTAGGCGCCATTCCTGCGGAACATGGCTGAAGATGCGTTCGCGCTGGGTTTTTCCGGCCCAATACGGAATTACTTCGCGGGCATAGGTGTCAATGTCTTCCTGACTGATGGTATACCGTTGCAATTCGCGGGTGTTGAGCACGTTCAGGTCTTCCACACTATGACAGGTGAGTTCTGGAAAAGTAGGTACGCACTTGGGTTTTGGACCGCGTTCGCCCACGATGAGTTCGTCTTCGCCAATGTAAATGGCTTTCTTTTGGCAATAATCCAGAAAGTTAGCTGCTCGTAAAACCGGAACCGATAGTTTCCCGAAGTTCTCCTTATAAAATGCAGTTTCGCACAGGGCACGCTCGATGGTTAAAGAAGGCTCGGCCTCAACGCTCAGTTTCCGGAGTTTCTGGATGCGTTCGTTCATGCCCGGACCGATGGGATTTGTTTTGGGTTTGTAGAAATTGCCTTCGCTGGCAGCCTGTCGTAGAGGCTTTTCGGCATGTATTGTTATTTTTTCAAACATGGGTCTAAAAGATTAAAAGTACCTGAGAAACAAAGTACCTGAGTACCTTGGTAATAAACATAAAGAGGGAATTAGGAAAAGATTAGTAAAGAGTTTTTTGCCTTTTTACTTTTACCTTTTGCCTTGATTTAGTTGTAGAACATCAGGCAATTGAATAATCGCCGGTAAGTCTTAACAAGGGTTGTGATGTAAACATATTCTTCCATAACGCACGAAAATGAAATCGTTGATCTTGGTTCAACAAAAATAGTGATAAATGGATGTGATCGCATGTGTTTTTGAATAATTTTCATTCTCTTTTTTTCGACTAATTAATTAGTAAATTAGGGCTTTCAGGAAGAATGAATTAGCAATTGCCTTTACCATATATCGACGACAGACAATGAGCAATTCGATTGAATCATATCTGCACTTTTTTCAAACTAGATATTATCTGGATCTTTCGGTTTATGATGATACATTTCTTCAAAATATCATTAATGAACGGAGGAGAGAATGGAATATGGGAACCGACAGGGAATACCTGAATGCTCTGGAAAGTAGCGTGGAGGAAGCCACCGTTTTTAGGCGAAAGCTAACCAATTCGTACAGTGAGTTTTTCAGGAACCCAATTACGTTTGCGTATCTCGAACAGGTTGTTTTGCCGCAACTCGTCGAGAAGAAACGAATCAGAAAAGAAAATGAAATCAGGATTTGGTCGGCAGCATGTGCCTCAGGGCAGGAAGCGTATAGCATGGCAATTCTTTGCGACGAATTGATTGAAACCAAGAAATCGGATTTTAATTACCTCATTTTTGCCACCGACGTTGATCCGGATGAATTGCTGAATGCTCAAAAAGGTGTTTATAATCCGGCAACTTTGGGCAAAGTAACTCTGAAACGGGTCCAAATGTATTTTTCCCCTGATGGTGACGCCTACTCTATTGTCCCCCGTCTCAGAAACCGAATCTATTTTTCTGCTTTCGACCTGCTTTCTGATCTGGGATCTTGCCCTCCGGCGAGCATCTATGGCAATTTCGATTTGGTATTTTGTAGCAACCTACTATTTTATTATAAACCTGAATTTAGGATACGCATTCTTGAAAAGATTGGGAACAGTCTTTCGCGGGGTGGTTATTTAATTACCGGTGAGACTGAAAGGGAAATTATTAAGGGAAACAACTACCGCGAAGTTTTTGCCAATTCAGCTATATTTCAAAAAAAAGGATAATTAAAACAAAGCCTTAGATAGATGAAACTAACTAACCTCAAAATCGGAACCCAGCTCAAATTGTCATTTGGAATAATCGTATTCCTGATCATTATCCTTGGTACAATTTCGTGGCAGCATGCCGATAAGCTGGCTCAGAAAACCAATGAATTGTATGAACATCCGCATACGGTTCGCAAGGCCCTTGGCGAATTAAAAGCCGATATCCTTTTGATTCACCGGAGCATGAAAGATTTGGCCCAGGTTGGAAACAATCAGGAAATCGCGCTGATTCTGAAAGATATAGAAAAGTATAAAGCTGACGCTTTTAAGCAGTTCGATGTTTTGTATGACCGGTATCTTGGATCCCGTGCCGATATTGAGAATGCCTTTAACGATTTTGTACAGTGGAATGCGATACGCGATGAAACTATTTTGTTGGTGCGCGAAGGAAAAACAACCGAAGCTTTAGCCCGTACCAAACCAAACGGACAGGGAGGACACCAGGTGGATGTTATTCTAGGCCGCATTCAAGTGATTGACGACTTTGCTCAGAATAAAGCCAATCAGTTTCTTGCTGAATCAATTGAGCTTGAACGCACATTGAACCTCCAGTTGGGCTTTCTGGTTGTAGGCATTCTGGGGCTTACAATTATTATCATCTATTTCCTGAACCGGAATATTCGCCATCCGATAGAGGAGTTGGCCGATGCCACCAAGCTTTTCAGGGAAGGTAAAATGGATACCAGGACTACGTACAACTCAACCAACGAGTTTGGACTGCTTTCTGATTCTTTTAACGATTTGGCCGAGACTATTGAAACAGAAATGACACTGAATATTCAGGCAACCAAACTTGCCGGGATAATGCTCAGCGAAGACGACGCCCATCAATTCTGCCATACTCTTTTGACCAGCCTGATAGAGCATACCGGTTCGCAAATGGGCGCGGTTTATTTCCTGAACGATGATAAAACTGAATTTGCATGTTTCGAATGCCTGGGAATGTCAGCCGAAGGATGCAAGCCTTTTTCAGCATTACATTTTGAGGGAGAATTTGGCGCAGCATTATCAACCCAAAAGCTAAAGCACATCACCAATATTCCTGAAGATACCCGCTTTTCGTTCCGTACCGTAACCGGAAAGTTGGTGCCGCGCGAAATCATAACTATCCCGATTGTTTCCGGGAGCGAAACCGTGGCTGTGATTTCTTTGGCAAGCATCAAAAGCTTCAGTAAAAACAGTATTCGTTTACTTCATACGATTTTAGATACACTAAGCGCACGTATGGGTGGGATCCTGGCTTACCGGAAAATCATGGATTTTTCTCAATTGTTGGAACAACGGAATACCGAATTAGAGGCCCGTAGGGAAGAGCTGCACATTGTGAACAAAGAATTGACTCTCCGGTCGGAACGGCTTTCGTTGGCCAATAACGAACTTGAAGCACAAAAAAGGGAACTTTCTGCCCAAGCCAGCGAATTGACCGAACAAAATGTCGAACTGGAAATGCAGAAAAAACAACTGGATGAATCGAACCGGTTAAAGACTGTTTTCCTGTCGAACATGAGCCACGAGTTGCGTACTCCGCTAAACTCGGTCATTGCGCTTTCGGGCGTGCTCAACCGTCGCCTTTCGGGGAAAGTGCCAGAAGAGGAATACAGTTATCTGGATGTGATTGAGCGCAACGGAAAACAATTGCTGTTGCTCATTAACGATATTCTCGACCTTTCGCGCATTGAGGCCGGACGGGAAGATGTCGAAATCAACCGGTTTAATGTCAGGGAACTGATTAATGAAGTGGTTGAACTAATCGATCCTCAGGCCAACCAAAAAAACATCAGCCTGCGTTATTTGCCGGGAAACGATCTCACGCCAATTAAAAGCGATTACACAAAATGTCGGCATATCCTTCAAAACGTAGTGGCCAATGCGGTTAAATTTACCGAAGAAGGTGGAGTAGAGATTATCACAGAGGAAACTCCTGAATCTATTCGAATTACGGTGACCGATACCGGCATTGGCATTGATCGGGAGCACATTACCCATATCTTTGACGAATTCAGGCAAGCCGATGGAAGCAATTCCAGGAAATACGGTGGCACAGGGCTTGGGTTGGCCATTGCCAAAAAATATGCTGAAATGTTGGGTGGAAGCATCGATGTGGAGAGCATACTTGGGAAAGGCTCGAAATTTACGCTCAACCTGCCGTTTCAATATACTTCTATTCAGGAAAACATTGAAAACTATGTTGATCAAATGAAATCGGCAAGATCAAACATTGTTGGTGAAATAAATGTCACCGGAAAAACCATCCTTTTGGTTGAAGACACTGAGGCGATAATTATTCAGATGAAAGAGATTCTGGTTCAGCAGGGATATAATATTATGGTGGCACGCAACGGAAACGAAGCCCTTGAGCAAATCGGGCATCAAATTCCGGACGCCATGATACTTGACCTGATGATGCCCGAAGTTGATGGGTTTGAGGTTCTTCGAAGGATTCGGGGCCAAGAAAAAACGGACCATCTCCCAGTAATAATCCTTACTGCAAAATACGTGACGAAAGATGAGCTTGTATTCCTGAAGCATAACAGCATCCATCAGTTGATTCAGAAAGGGGACGTCAATAAAGATCAGTTGCTTGCAGCCGTTGCCCAGATGCTGTTTCCGGAAATATTAAAAGTTGAAACTCCAGCAAAAAAGCCTGCCCGAATTCCTGTTTCAGGTACCCCGTTGGTGCTGATCGTTGAAGATAATCCGGACAACATGGTTACCATAAAGGCTCTTCTCGACGGAAAATGCCGGATTATTGAAGCTGAAGATGGAAAAACCGGCGTAGAACTGGCAATACTGCATCAGCCACATTTGATTTTGATGGATATTGCACTTCCCGCAATGAACGGCATTGAAGCCTTGAACGAAATTCGAAAAGAACCGGCGATTGAGTTTGTTCCGGTTATTGCCATTTCGGCAAGCGCCATGAAAGGCGACCGCGAAGATTTTATCGCACTCGGGTTCGACGACTATGTTTCTAAACCAATTGACAACAGGGCCTTCCAGAAAATGCTGACGGAATATCTGTACTAAAAACTCAGTTACCCTCTGTGATCAAACTCTGAGGTTCGCTGTGCAATAAGAAGTTGAATTAAAAATTTTGCCACATGCTAAAGATTCTTGCAATAGACGACAATAGCGATAACCTAATCAGCTTAAAAGCCATCATCAACGATACGTTTCCAGGCGCTGTCGTACTAACTTCATTAAATGGCCCAAAAGGAATAGAGCTCGCCATAGTCAACAATCCGGATGTAATTTTGCTGGATATTATTATGCCCCAAATGGATGGTTTTGAAGTTTGCCGCCTTCTGAAACTGGATGAACGGGTAAGCGAGATTCCGGTGGTTTTTCTGACTGCACTAAAAGGAGATAATGAAAATCGGATAAAGGCCCTTGAAGTTGGCGCCGAAGGATTTATCTCCAAACCGATTGACGAACCCGAACTTATTGCCCAGATCAGGGCCATGGTCAAAATAAGGGCAGCCAACGAACAAAAGCGCAATGAAAAAGAACGCCTCGAAATTCTGATTGCCGAACGCACACACGAACTTGAGATAGAGTTGACCGAACGCAAACTGGCAGAAGAAGCCGTTCGAAAAACGAAGAACCATTTTAGCGCTTTGATTGATAAAGCTCCTGATGGAGTGGTTCTCTTAAGCGCTGAAGGACGTTTTTTATTCGCAAGCCCTTCGGCATTAAAACTATTTGGCTACTCAGGCGATGAATACTTATCGTCAAATCCGAATGATCTCACATATCCCGAAGATTTGCCCTATGTACTTTCCGAACTTGAAAAAATGTTGCACAACCCCTCCTACTCCCCAACCATCCAATATCGTTTTGCTTCAAAAGATGGAAGCTGGAGATGGATCGAAAGTACATTCAGTAACATGCTTTCCAATCCTGATATCCAGGCAATCATCATTAATTTCAGGGATATTCATGAACGGAAACTGACCTCAGAGCTGCTGAAGAAAAGTGAAGAGCAATTGCGGGGTATATTTGAAAACCTCCAGGATGCTTATTTTCAGGCTGATTTGTCAGGAAAACTTACTCTGGTGAGTCCATCTGCACTTAAAATGTTTGGGTATCGTTCAATTGATGAATTACTTGGACTGATGGCAGAAAAGCTTCATTTCAATCCAAAGGAACGCCATTCTTTAATTTCGACATTGCACGCCGAAGGGAAAATAAAAGACTATGTATCTCAGGGTATAAAGAAAGATGGCTCGGTATTTTGGATATCCTTGAACATCCAATGGTTGTGGAGCAGGGATGGACAGATAATTGGAACAGAAGGAATGGTCCGTGATATAACTGAACGTATAAATACGGAAAGGGCGCTCAAAGAAAGTGAGGAAAAATATAGGACCATGGTCGATCTTTTGCCCGATCCCGTAATTATTCATGAGGGTGAGAAATTTGTATTTGCAAACGCAGCTGCCTTAAAAACTGTTGAAGCCGACTCCTATGAGCAATTGATCGAGAGGCCATTGATGGAGTATGTCCACCCGGATTTTCGGGATGTTTCATTGAGCAGGATAAAGGAAATTTATTCGACAAACCAACCTTCAACCTTTTCGAAGGAAAAATTTATAACCTTGAAAGATGAGGTGATTGATGTGGAGGTTATTGGTATTCCGGTAATGTATATGGGAAAACCGGCCATCCAAACGATTATCAGGGATATCACCGAACGCAAAAAAGCCGAAGACGTTTTGAAGGAAAGTGAAGAACGGTTTCGTCATATTTCTTCAAGCATTTCGGATATATCCTATAGCTGTGAAACCGACTTGGATGGCAGTAGCAACATCAATTGGTTGTATGGGGCCGTTGAAGAAATAACCGGATACACCACCCAAGAACTAATAGCAATGAAATGCTGGGGAAAATTGGTCCTCGACGAAGATTTCCCCATTTTTAAAAGTTGCATTCTTGGGGTAGTTCCCGGTCAATCAAAGGCTTGTCAGTTGCGCTTAAAAAAGAAAGATGGAAGTATGGTTTGGATTCAAGCCACTGCTGAGTGTGTTAAAGGTACAAATGATAAAAATTTAAATATTGTTTGTGGAGCGCTGGTTGACATCTCCGACCGAAAACTTGCAGAACAAGCCCTTCAAAAAAGCGAAGCCCAATTTCGCGAATTCTTCGAAAAAGCAGCCGATGCCATTTTTATTGCCGAGATTGAATCGGGTATTATCGTTGATGCCAACGAAGCCGCTTCCCGGTTGATGCTTCATCCACATAATGAACTGGTAGGGATTAACCAGGCAGAGCTGCACCCACAAGCTAAGAAAGATTATTCTACCGACTCTTTTAAATGGCATAAAGAACAGGTAAAGAATAAGCTAAAATCTAATGCCGTCGAAAATCGTGTGGTCCGTGCCGATGGCGTTGAAGTGCCGGTTGAAATCCTGGCCTCAGAAGTTGATTTCCATGGGAAACATTGCCTGATGGGAACTTTCAGGGACATCACCGACAGAAAGCGGGCAGAAGATAAATTGCACGAAAATGTTGCAAGGTTGGAACTTGCCATGAATACGGCAAAAATGTCGTGGTGGGAAATGGACAGGACAACTGGCCTGGTCGTCTTCGAAAAGCGAAAAGCTGAGATGCTGGGGTATTCTCCTGAAAAATTTAAGCATTACACTGATTTTATGGCGTTGGTTCATCCGGAAGATTATGAAAAGGCAATGAATGCAATGAGGTCTCACCTTGACGGCAGTTGGGATAAATATGAGGTTGAATACCGGATAAAAATGGTTTCGGGAGAATATAAATGGTTTTATGATATTGGCTCGGTTACAAAAAGAGATTCACAAGGGAACCCTTTAATCATATCAGGGCTTGTGTTGGATATTTCGGAGCGCAAGCTGACCGAAGAAGCCTTACGGGAAAGGGAACAATTATTCCGAAGTTTGTTTAATGCCTCGCCTGATGCCGTTGTGTTGATTGATCCGAATCACCCAACCTGCTCGTGGCCCATAGTGGATTGTAATGAAGCATCCTGCCGGATGAACGGTTATACACGTGAGGAAATGATAGGCCAGTCCATTGATTTGCTCAATATAACCCCAGAGAAACCGAAGGACCGGATCGCCTATTACAATGAACTTAAGGAGAAAGGTATTATTCATATGGAGACCTCCCATCGCCATAAAGATGGTCACATCTTTCCTATAGAAGTCTCAACATCGCTTGTCGTAACCGGTAGGTACGAGATGGTGCTGGGAATCGACCGAGACATTACCGAACGTAAACAGGCAGAGTCTGCGCTTAAAAACAGCGAGGATCGTTACCGTCAGTTTGTCTCTCAGGTTTCGGAGGGGGTTTGCAGGTATGAATGTGATCAACCTATTGATATTAGCCTATCCGTTGAAGATCAGGTCGATTTCATTTACGACCACATGTTTATTGCCGAATGTAATGATGCTTTTCTGAAAATATATGGGATCAAAGATCGAAAAGGGGTAATTGGGAAAGGCCATCTCTATTTTCATGGTGGCCGTTATAATCCTGTTAACCGTAGGGCATTGGGTATGTTTATCAAAAATGGTTACCATATCGAAAATGCCATGACAGAAGAAGCTAATTGTCAGGGGCAAATGATACATATTAGTCACAATTCGCTGGGAATTATCGAAAACAATCACTTGGTCCGGATATGGGGAACCCAGATTGACATTACCGAAAAAATACGTGCCGACAGGGTTCAACAAGTGTTATATACGATTTCGAATGCTACATTTACTTCCAACGATTTACCTGAGCTGATTGAAATCATAAGCAATGAACTCGCAAGGCTACTTGATTCAACCAATTTTTTCATTGCCTTTTACGATGAACCCTCCAAAATGCTGTCGACCGTTTTTGAGAAAGGAGATAAAGACAAGATTGACAGTTGGCCGGCAGAAAAGTCGCTTACAGGCTATGTAATCAAACATCAAAAGTCTCTGCTGGCCAATGAGGCCGATATCACTAAATTGTGCGAATCTGGCGAAATTGAAATTGTTGGGATTGCATCCAAAATTTGGATGGGTGTCCCACTTTCAGTTAACAAAAAGGTAATCGGGGCAATTGTTGTCCAGAGTTATGACAATCCTGAGGCTTTTAACGAAAAAGACAAACTGATGCTGGAATTTGTTTCCCACCAGATCTGCATTTCCATAGAACGGAAAAAAGCGGAACAGGAATTGAATACAGCATTGGTAAAGGCCCAGGAGTCTGACCGTTTAAAATCGGCATTTCTGGCAAACATGAGCCACGAAATCCGCACACCGTTGAATAGTATAATTGGTTTTTCTGAATTGATGGCTGATCCTGATTTTGATTCCAGCCAACAGACCGAATTTGCAAAAATTATAATTAACAGCGGAAATTCTTTGCTCAGCATTATCAGCGATATCATGGATTTTTCAAAGATTGAGGCAGGGCAGATAAAAGTGAATAAATTTCCGTTTGTTACACAGAGGCTCATTTCTGATCTTCTGAGAGAATACTCATTAGTTGCCCAGGGAAAGGGGATTGAACTGAGGATTGACCCACAGAATCCGAAAGAAGATGTCTGGATTACAGGCGACGAGTACCGTTTGAAACAGGTTTTGGTCAATCTGGTAGGCAATGCCATCAAATTTACCAAAGAGGGTTTTGTTGAGCTTGGGATTGAGGCGACCAATGACTTTATCCAATTTCGTGTCAACGACACCGGAATTGGCATTCCCGAAGAATACCATAGCGAAATATTCGAACGGTTCAGGCAGGTTGAATCTTCAAACTCAAGAATGTATGGAGGGAACGGGTTGGGACTGGCCATTTCCAAAAGTCTGGTTGAAATTATGGGTGGGAAAATCTGGCTGGAGTCTGTCAAAGGGAAAGGCTCAACTTTTTATTTTACGGTACCAAAATAACCTTAAACTGTTTAACCATGCTTACAAACGACAGTTATTCATTTAAGTGGTCCGACATAGGCGACATTGCCCTTGGGCGGCCCAATCTTGGCAATATGACCAATGTTGCTGTTTACCGCCTGATGCAGTACTCCCTCCGGAGTGTTCTTAACAACCGTTTAGGCAGCAAGGCAGCCGCCGAACTTTTCTTTTCGGCCGGAAAGCTGGCCGGAGAAGAGTTTTGCAAAAATATTCTCGATTGTTCTCTCGGCTTTGAGGCATTTATTGCCATGCTTCAGCAACAACTTAAAGCGTTGAATATTGGCATCCTGAGAATCGAGAAATCAGATCTTGAAAAATTAGAGCTTACGTTGGTAGTAACCGAGGACCTCGACTGTTCAGGCTTGCCTGTTACCGACGAAACGGTTTGCGACTACGACGAAGGATTTATTGCAGGAATCCTAAAAGTATACACCGGAAGCGAATTTAACGTGAAAGAGGTTGATTGCTGGTCGAAGGGAGACCGAGTCTGTAGATTTGAAGCCAAACTTAAAGCATGAGCGAAAACGAAAGCATAAAACGGTTAACCAGATTGATCTCGGCCATTTCTAAGGGAAGGGTCGATGAAATTGAAACTGAAAGTGAATCCTTCGATTCGGAGTTGACCGATTCGGAAGAACTGAAAGAACTCCAGCAAGAGGTTGTTGCCCTTGCCCGGAAACACCTTCAGGCCAAAGAATTTATTCTGAACCTGTCTGAAGGAAATCTTGATGTGGAGGCTCCGCGCGGTAACCGGCTGATTGACCCGTTTAAGGAATTGCAGGCAAACCTGCGCCATTTAGTTTGGCAAACCCGTGAAATTGCGAAGGGCGATTACAGCCAGCAAATCGATTTTCTGGGCGATTTTTCCACTTCCTTCAATAGTATGGTTGAGGCTTTGGTTGAGAAGAAAAAGGTTGAAGAGGCTTTGCGCGAAAGCAAGTTCTTTTTTGAAGAATCGCAACGGGCCGCATCTATTGGCTCTTACAAGACCAATTTCATCACTGGGTTCTGGGAATCGTCCGAAATACTCGACCAGATATTTGGAATTGACAAAGACTATTGCCGAAGCATTACCGGATGGATCCAAATCGTGCATCCTGAGGACCAGGAAATGATGATTGGCTACCTAAGTAATGAGGTAATTGCGAATCGGCCCTTTGATAAAGAATACCGGATAATTCGTCAGAATGACGGCGAAATCAGGTGGGTGCATGGACTGGGCAAAGTAGAGTTTGGTTATGAAGGAAAGATTATATCCATGATCGGCACGATCCAGGACATCTCAGATCGCAAACGCGTGGAAGAAGCATTACGGCTAAATGAGGAAAAATACCGGAACATATTCGATAATTCCGTCGAAGGTATTTTTCAAACAACGCTGTCTGGCCAGCTTCAAATCGTTAACCCGGCATTTGCCCGGTTATTTGGATATGAATCGCCAGAGGAGATGATTGCCCATGTGACCGACGCTAAAAAACAGCTCTATGCCAAACCGGAAGACAGGAACCGGTTTGTCGCACTTCTTCAAAAGCAAGGGGTGCTTCATAATTTCGAGATGCGATTTAAACGTAAGGATGAGACATTGTTTTGGGTTTCGATAAATGCCCGCATTATCCGGGATGATGATGGAAATCCACTTTACATAGAAGGTACATTTGTTGACATAACCAAACGCAAATTGGTAGAGGGACAGATTAAGCTAGATGAAGCGCGGCTCGAAAGCCTTTTAAAGATTAATCAGCACCCTGCTGACAGTATTCAGGAACTTCTTGATTTTGCATTGGATGAGGTTATTTCACTTACCGGAAGCAAGATCGGATATATCTATTTTTACGATGAGGATAAAAAGGAATTCACCCTGAATACATGGTCAAAAGAAGTGATGAAACAATTCACAGTAGCCGAACCACAAACCATTTATGAATTGGATAAGACAGGGCTTTGGGGCGAAACAGTGCGGCAGCGACGACCAATTCTGATCAACGATTTTGCGGAGGCAGATCCTTTAAAAAAGGGAATTCCTGAAATCCATTCGGCACTTCACAAATTTCTAACAATTCCGGTCTATAGTTTGGGGCATATTGTAGCCGTAGTTGGTGTTGGCAATAAGTCTGATGATTACAACGATCTGGATATCCGCCAGTTAAACTTGATGATGGATTCGGTTTGGAAGATTGTTCAGCGAAAAAAGACTGAAGAGGCTATCACTATGAGCGAAGCCAGGCTGAGACGGGCTGAACTTGCCTCCCGCTCAGGAAACTGGGAACTTCATCTCGATTCGCAAATAGTGTATGCATCAGAAGGAGCCAGGATAGTTTATGGGTTAAATAAAAACCAAGTTGATTATTCACTCATCAAAACAATACCTTTACCCGAATACCGGACTTTGCTTAATGAAGCCATGAAAAAATTGGTGGAAGATAACATCCCTTACGATATTGAATTTAAAATAAGAATTGCTGATACTGGTATTATTAAAGATATTCATTCGTTAGCAATACTTGATAAGGAGAAACAGACCGTATTTGGTATAATTCAGGATGTTTCCGTGCAGAAACGAACAGAAGAAGCGTTGAGGGAAAGTCAGTTACAGTTATCAAATGCCATCAAGATTGCACATCTTGGTTCATGGGAATACGACGGGATAAATGACCTATTTACATTTAATGATCCGTTTTATGCCATTTTCAGGACTACTGCATTGAATGTTGGTGGATATACCATGTCATCAGCTGATTATGCCAGCCGTTTTGTTTTTCCTGAAGATATTCCATTAGTTGGTGTAGAGATCCAGAAAATCGTCGAAGCTAATGATTATGATTTCAATCACCAACTGGAACACCGTATTTTATATGCAGACGGAGAGGTTGGATACATGGCTGTAAAACTTTTTTTGGTCAAAGATGAAAATGGGAAAACAATAAAATCTTACGGTATCAACCAGGACATTACCGAACGAATAAAAACTGAAGAGATTCTAAGGAAAAGCGAAGCCGAATTGCGTGAAATAAATGCGGCCAAGGATAAATTTTTCTCCATCATTTCGCACGACCTGAAAAGCCCGTTCAATAGTATTATAGGACTAAGCAACCTGCTGGTGGAACAGATTCAGGGGAAAAATGTTGAAGGCATTGAGGAATATGCCAGCATCATCCAAAAATCATCGATGCAGGTTTTCGATTTACTTGTAAACCTTTTGGAGTGGTCGCGGTCACAAACTGGTAGGATGGAATTTTCTCCCGAATATGTTGAAATGGTTGCCCTGATTAACGAGGTTATTGAATTATTGAGCGATTCGGCCCATCAAAAATCAATTACCATTCACCGGGAGTTCCCTCGGAATATGATAGCCTTTATTGATAAAGCTATGATTAGCACTATTCTGAGAAACCTGATTTCGAATGCGATCAAATTTACCCGTCCGGATGGCCAGATTGTTATTTCAGCCGAACTGAAGAACGACAAAGTGATAATAGCGATAAGTGATAACGGAGTTGGCATAAAAAAAGAAATTATCGAAAAGCTATTCAGGATTGATGAAAACCACAGTATGCCTGGTACATTAAAGGAAAAGGGAACTGGATTAGGGCTGATCTTATGCAAGGAATTCATCGAAAAGCATGGTGGTGAAATCTGGGTTGAAAGCGAAGTTGGGAGAGGAAGTACGTTCTATTTTTCGGTTACTAAGAACAATGAAAGGTGAAATGCTGGAATCTTCCTCAATGCGTTGAAAATGAGGAAATCTTTTACTATATTTATTGTCACTTCGTAATGCGATATTGTGAATCATAAGTTGTAATTTTTTAAGCTGTATTATTATTCTAAGTATACTAAGACGTAACCCACAAGAGCAAGGATTTTGCTGCGGGTAATTTCTTTACCGTAAATGAGGTAGATTCCATAATCAAGGATTGTAAGGCGCTGGTAAGTACCATCGGGAAGCAAGGTTGTTTTATATTTTGAGCAATTACGAAATCGAAGGATTGGCAAATTCGGTGTGCCAATAATTTTCGGTCGAGAAATATAGTTGGTGACCAAATTGCAAATCATGAAAATAAGGAAAAGGGATTTAACGGAAAGGAGTTCAGCACGTCAAACTGCATTGGAATTCTCGGATTTGAAATTTAGGACTCTCTTTGAGAATTCTGGAACATCCATAGTTATTGTTGATAAGGAAGGATTTTATCATTTGGCAAATTCCAAGGCTGCCAGGCAATTGGGTTTTGAGGTTAATGAAATAATCGGGAAATCAATGTTCGACTTGTTACCAAAAGAAACTGCACAAAAATACCTTGATAGAAACCGAAAGCTAATAGAATCGGGGATTGGAGAAGAGTATGAAGAGTCATTTCAATTAACTACAGGTACAAAAACCTTTTTAATCACTGATAGTGTTCTAAAAGATGGGTACGGAATTGGATATGCCTTATTGAGCAGCAGCATCGATATCACCGAACGAAAACGAGTAGAAGAATTATTGCGTGAGAGTGAAAAAATGTATCGTCTTTTGGCTGGAAACCTTCCGGAAACGTCTGTCTTTCTTTTTGATCACGATCTTCGTTTTATTTTGGTTGAAGGAATTTTTCATCCGGAATTTGGCTTTACAACCAGTAGCATAGAAGGCAAAACGTTATGGGAGGTACTGCCTCAGGAAAGTGCCAATCGTTTGGCTCCCATCTATAGGAATGCACTTGAGGGAAAACCGACTGAAAATTTGATTTCAGAATACAAAGGCTACAGCTATTCAGTAAATATTCTTCCGGTTAAGAATAAGCAAGGCGAGATTATTGCCGGGATGGTCGTTTCGCAGGATATTACTACACGCAAACAGGTTGAAGAAGACTTGAAGTTCAACTATTCGCTTCTTCGGATTGCGGGTGCAACTGCTAAATTTGGAGGCTGGAGTGTGGACACAGCAAGTAATAAAGTGATTTGGTCTGATGCGGTTGCAAAAATTCACGAAATGCCTGCCGGGTACAGTCCAACAGTAAATGAAGGGATTAATTTCTATGCCCCGGAATGGCGTGATAAAATCACTCAGGTGTTTTCCAATTGCTCGGAAAAAGGAATCCCTTATAATGAAGAGATGGAAATAATCACAGCAAAAGGGAAGCGTGTTTGGATACAGACATCTGGGGAAGCTTATTTTGATGACAAAGGAAAAATTGTTAAAATTCAGGGAGCCTTTCAAGATATCAGCGAACGTAAACGGGCCGATCATGCTTTACGCGAAAGTGAAAGAAAATGGCGCAAGCTGGTAAATAACATTCCCGATTATGTGGCTCTATACGATCGTGATGGCAAGTATCTTTTCCTGAACCATTTTGCCGATGGCTTTTCGATGAAAGATATTGAGGGGAAAACATATACCGATTTTCTGACTGAAGAATCGAAACTAATTTATAAGCAAACTTTCAAACTGGCGCGACAGACCAGAACCAACCAATACACAGAACACACAGCCTTGGGCGATAACACAAGTATTCGACACTATGAAAGTTTCTTTATCCCTATATTCGAAAACCATCGGTTTGAAAACATGATGGTCATTGCCAGGGATATTACCGCGCGAAAGCAAATAGAGGATGAATTGGCAAAAGAAAAGGCACTTATCGATGCCATTTTCAACAGTATTCCTGGCATAATCTATCTTTACGATTTAGAGGGAAACCTAGTTCGATGGAATACGAAGCACGAGATCATGACTGGTTATACCGGTGAAGAATTATCGCACATGAAACTATTGGATTGGTACAAAGGAGATATCGAAAGTCAAATAGCAGTTAGTGAAGGCGTTAAAGCAACTATTTTAAATGGTTTTGGTACCGCTGAAGCTAACTTGCAGAAAAAAGATGGTATAACCATTCCAATGTATTTAACAGCCTCCTTGTTAACAATTAATGGAAAGGAATATTTCGCCGGGGTAGGGATTGATATTACTAAACGTAAACAAGCCGAAGCAGCAGTACTCAAAAGCAAACAACAGTATGACAATCTGGTCTCAAAAATTCCAGTTGGAGTATATATCATGAAAACCAAACCAGACGGTACATTTGACTTGGAGTACGCCAGTCCAAGAATGGCAGAAATGCTCGGTTTGAGTGTTGAAGATTTGCTAGCGGATAACGAAGCCATTTTCAAAGTTATCCACTGCGACGATTTAAAAAGCTTTACCAAATTGAATCGGGAGGGAATTGAACAAAAGCAGCCATTCAACTGGAAAGGACGTGTTGTTGTAAAAGGAGACATCAGGTGGCTACATATTTCATCCATGCCAGAACAATTGGATAACGGCGACATGTTCTGGCATGGATTAATTGTTGATATCACCGAAAGAATGAGGGACGAAGCTGAAATTGAATTCAAAAATGAAGCGCTTATAAACCTCAATGCCACCAAAGACAAGTTCTTCTCCATCATTGCGCACGACCTAAAAAGTCCGTTCAACAGTATACTGGGCTTCAGCAGCTTATTTGCAAGGCAAATACAGGAAAAAGATTATGCCGCGATTGAAAAATACGCCGGTATCATTCAGGATTCCTCGCAACAAGCGTTGGATTTGTTGATAAACCTACTGGAATGGTCCAGATCGCAAACGGGCAGGATGGAGTTTAATCCTGAAAGTATTGATATCGTCGACTTGATCAATCAATCAACCGAAATATTAAATGCTTCGGCCCTGCAGAAATCGATCACTGTTTATACCAAAATCCCTGCCAGTCTTCCTGTTTTTGCCGACAAGGCCATGGTTAGTACAATCCTGAGAAACCTGATTTCGAATGCCATCAAATTTACCAATGCAGGTGGCGAAATTGTTATTTCGAGCAAACAAATGCCAGATGAGTTGGTGGTATCAGTCATGGATAATGGAGTTGGGATGGAAAAGGAATCTTTAGCCAAAATATTCAGGATCGACGAAAACCACTCCACGTTAGGCACCCAAAACGAGAAAGGAACCGGATTAGGCTTGATACTTTGCAAAGAATTTGTCGTTAAACATGGAGGCAGTATCTGGGTTGAGAGCGAATTGGGAAAAGGGAGTACGTTCTTCTTTTCGATTCCCAAAGTAATTGCACCAGACTCATCGTTGTAATGCGTGATCAATTGCTGAGCGAACCGTATCAATTCAATCGCACAAAACGCCCAGAGCGTGTTGGTTTTTCGCCTTTAACCACCTTACTGGTATCCTTTTCCCTTTTTGCCTAAAATCGATTTTTGCTAACTGTTTTTAGTTTTGCATAAATTTATGATATTTGCCTGACAAGGAAATGTTGGATTAAGCCAGGCGAAGGTTTTGATAATTCGAATCTTCAAAACAAGATGAATAAACTGACGTATGAAGTTTAAACGAAAAAGTAAACATATATTTATAATTCTGACTTATTTAATAGTTTCGGTTTTACATGGTAGCGCCCAAACAAACATGGTCTTTTATCCGACTGAAAATCAGATTAACTCGCCCACCCTTAACCCGGCTTTTTTGACTTCACAAGATAAATTTACGTTTGGCATTTTCCCTTTATCAGGAATGAATGTAGGATATAACAATCAGCTTGTTATTAAAAATATGCTTTTCAAAATCCTGAATGGCAACCAAACAAACAATGATTTCAAAGATGTCTTCAATAGTATGGTAAAACTCGACCTTTTTTATCAGCGAATGGAGAATAATATAATAAACATCGGGTATAATTCTAACTTGGGTTCTTTCGACTTTCGAATCAGGGAAAATATGCAGTTAATGACCAATCTGAAAGGTAATTTTTCGGAGATGGTAACAAATACTTCTTTACAGATGTTGCCGCAAGACATTAAGCAACAAACCTTTCCGGCAATTGCTCTATATTATCGCGAATACAGCATCGGATATGCAAAGGAAATTATTAAAGAAAAATTAACTGTCGGGATTAGGGCCAAAGTCTATTTTGGAAAATCGTCGATGGTTTCAGAAGTAAGTGGTACGCTTAGCCCCACTAGTGCCAACAGCCTTGACCTTAGTACTTCCGGTCAGTTGAAAATTTCTACTCCGCTCAAAATTATTACAGATAACAACGTTCTAAGTGCAGTTGAATTGTCTGATGGTTTTACCATAGGTAATTTTCTAATGAATTCGAATAACACAGGAACTGGGTTCGATCTTGGTTTTAATTATAAACTGACTCCTGATTTAGCTTTTTCGGCCAGTTTGATCGATGTAGGGTCGATTAAGTGGAGCAATAACCTTAATACGATGAAGTTCGTTGGAAGTGGGACAATAAAACCAGGTTCGGCGAATTCACCCAGAGTGGATAATTTTGATCAACTATATAAAATTGAAACTGATAGTTTACCCTTTTCTACCAGCTTGCCAACTACTTTTTATGCCGGGTTGAAATACCGGGTCGATCCCAAATTGAATATCAGCATAGTCAACCGGTTTACCAGCATCCGGCCGATGAGTTTTAACAGTCTTTCAGTCACTGGGATCTATGATGTAAAAAAGAACCTCTCAATTAGTTCGGGTTATTCTATTATTGGAAACTCGTACAGCAATATTCCATTTGCTATCCTCTACACTGGCAAAGCAGGACAGTATTATGTTGGAACCGACAATCTGCTTTCGATGATCGCCCCCTCTGTTTCCGATTTTTCGGGGATAGCTTTCGGGATGTGTTTCTTCCTTTTCAGGAATAGGAGCCTATATAAGCAAAATGAATACCTGCCTTTTTATAAAGAAAGGAAAATCATGCCGGTTAATAGAAATGGACGGATCAAAAGAAATTCTTCTGAGAAATAGCTTTCACCTATAAGGCTAAGTTAATAGGCTTATACCTTACCTTAAAATCCTGCGTTATAACTTTGGGGAAGTTTAATTTTTGTGACGCAAGTCGTCTCGAATACAAAATTGTTCAATGTGCTTTAGTCGGCATCCGGGAACATCGGGCGATCCCATTTGTTACTAGATAAAAACCCATAACCATGAGGCTATGTCGGAATAGGAAATACCTGTTTGTAATTTTGTTTTTGATGTTTGCTCTTATCTTTAAGGGTAAGGCACAAACAAATACAGCTTTATATCCGATTGATAATCAATTAATTCGTCGTATTTAATCCTGCATTTTTGACTTCCGACGCTCAATTTACATTCAGTATTTTCCCTCTTGCCGGAACGAATATCGGGTCTAACAATCAAAAGGAAATTCAAAATTTGATGTCTAAATTACTCTCCGAAGTCAACAATGATGATGAATACTTTTGAAACCAGTTTCTATTTGTTCAGGAAAAGAAATCTGTATGGTACCCCTATCGAAAAATTCCCATTTCGCAAGCCCAAGAACGTAAAAAAGGTTAGAAATAGCGGACGTATCATGAAAGAATACGCTGATTTTGGGTATCCGGAAAACGCTGTCTCACCTCTTTTTAAATTGCAACGTTACATGATTCGATTAAAAATCTTAATTTTGAGGAAAGTTGATTCGGAATGGCAGACCAAAGATTAAGTTTACAGCAGCGGTTATTACAAAAACTTTCTCCACAGCAGATACAAGTTATCAAGCTGTTGGAGATTCCTACCATGCAACTCGAACAACGGATAAAAAGCGAACTGGAAGAAAATCCGATTCTGGAGCTGATCGAAGGAGACGACTCGAACGAAACGTATGATGATACAGATACAGATGACTCTCAGCCGGAGGACGAATTTTCTCTCGACGATTACCTCAACGATGAAGATATTCCGAGTTACCGTTTAGCAGCCAACAATTATTCAAAAGACGATAAGCAGGTTGATATGCCTTATTCATCGGGAGTGAGCTTTCACGATTCACTGATCGAACAACTTGGGCTTTCGAACCTGAAGGAAGAAGAAGAGCTGATTGCTGAATACATTATTGGCAATATTGATGAAGATGGTTACCTGCGTCGCGATTTGCTCTCCATTTCTGATGATCTGGCCTTTCATATGAATATCGAAGTTAAATTGGAAGATCTGGAACGTTACCTTGCTATCATTCAGGATTTTGACCCGCCAGGTATTGGAGCACGCGATCTTCAGGAATGTTTACTCCTTCAGATTAAACGAAAAAAAGGGAAAAATTCGACGAGTTTGGCAGCTCGGATTATTCAAGACTGTTTTGAAGAATTTACCAAGAAGCACTACGATAAAATTCTGAAGAAATATGAAATTTCTGAAGAAGAGCTGAAGGAATCCATTGATGAAATTCTGAAGCTAAATCCGAAACCGGGAAGTTCCTACAGTAACCCGATGGGTAAGTCTAACCAGGTTATTGTTCCCGACTTTTTGCTCGACAACCTGGAAGGCGAACTTAACCTGAGCCTGAACCAGAAAAATGTTCCCGACCTTCAGCTTAACAGCACTTATATTGACCTAATGAAATCCTATTCGGGGAATAAGGTCGGCACTACGAAAGATAAAAAAGAGGCATTGACGTTCATGAAGCAGAAATTGGACTCGGCCAAATGGTTTATCGATGCCATACGCCAACGCCACAATACGCTGTTTGTTACGATGAGCGAAATCATTAAATTTCAGAAAGAGTTTTTTCAGGACGGCGACGAAACCAAGCTGAAACCTATGATCCTGAAAGACATTGCCGATTTGACCGGTCTCGATATTTCGACCATTTCGCGCGTTTCGAACAGCAAATATATTCAGACACATTTCGGAATTTACCCGTTGAAATACTTCTTCTCTGAAGGATTGCAAACCGATACCGGAGAGGAAGTTTCGACACGCGAAATTAAGAAAATTCTGGCTGAATGTGTTGATAATGAAGATAAACGGCATCCGGTTACCGACGAGAAGCTAGCATTAATCCTGAAAGAAAAATCGTACCTCGTTGCCCGCCGAACAGTTGCTAAATACCGTGAACAACTCGGGATTCCGGTTGCCCGTATGAGAAAAGAACTTTAAACATGAAGAATATCCTAACCCCGGTTGCCCGTTTTACTTCGGTCATCTTTCATCCTTTGCTAATCCCAACGTTTGGCTTTTTACTCCTTTTTAATTCAGACTTTTACTTCTCAATTCTACCCTGGAATGTGAAAAGGTACATGCTTCTGGTGATTTTCATGTCGACCTGTGTTTTACCGGCGATTAGCATTTTAATTCTGTCGTTAAGCCCAAAGTTTGACCTGAAAATGGAAAAAAACACTGATCGGGTTTTACCACTGTTCATTAGTTCCATTTCGTATTATCTGGGATATCTGTTATTGAAACGATTGCCAGTCTTTCCTGTTTACAACGTTTTATTGATTGGAGCCGTCTTGGTTCAGGTTGCACTCATACCGATTTCGATGAGGTGGAAAATCAGCGCTCATGCCGCTGCCATTGGCGGTTTGGTTGGTGGTATTTTAGGGTTGTCGTTCAGGCTTCAGGAAAATCCGGTACATCTTTTATCGATACTTATACTTACTGCCGGATTGGTCGGAACGTCTCGCCTGATTCTTGAAAAGCACACGCAATCACAGGTTTATGCCGGATTTTTAACCGGATTCTGGATTCTGACAATTGTTATCACATTTATCTAGAAAGCCGAAAATTGTCATTAGTCATTTGGAACGACGTTTTAAACCATTTCCTATTGACCAATGACTTTTTCCCCTAAGTTTTTAGATCAACCCGTTTCTTTTCAGCAGTGCAGTTGATGTTGGTTCCTGTCCACGGAAGGCTTTATATAAAATCATCGGGTGTTCGCTTCCTCCCTTTTCCAGAATATTTTTTCGGAACGAATCAGCCGTTTGGCGGTCAAAAATTCCTTTCTCCTGAAATACCGAAAAAGAATCGGCATCCAGCACTTCAGCCCATTTGTAGCTGTAATAACCGGCATCGTATCCGCCCGAGAAAATATGCGAAAAGGACGTACTTTGTAAACTTTCGGCTACCGGTTCAAACAAATCGGTAGAAGCAATGGCCTCCATTTCAAAGGCTTTCAAATCGGCATCAGAAGGCAATCCGCCATGGTGATAAGCCATATCGAGCATGGCAAAACTCAGTTGACGTTCCATCATATAAGCAGCCTGGAAGTTTTGCGCTTTTTGTATTTTCTGAATCAGTTCCTGCGGCATTTTTTCGCCAGTCTGGAAATGAACAGCAAAGGTGTCGAGCCACTCTTTTTCGTAAGCCCAATTTTCGTGCATTTGCGACGGTAGTTCCACAAAATCCCAATACACATTGGTGCCCGATGTTCCCGGATATTGGCATTGCGATAACATGCCGTGCAGACCATGCCCAAACTCGTGCAGGAAGGTGGTCACTTCGTCGAAAGTTAGCAACGATGGCGTCGTTTCGGTCGATTTTGAGAAGTTGGTTACCAATGAAACATGCGGCCTCACTGAGTTTCCGTCGACATTCGATTGTGTGCGGTAGTCGGTCATCCAGGCTCCGGAGCGTTTACTTTCGCGTGGGAAAAAATCGAGGTACAACATAGCGATGAATTCTTCCTTCTCGTTATATACTTCGTAAGCCATCACGTCCGGATGATAAACTTCGATGTTTTTGTTTTCTTTCAAGCCTAGTCCGTAAAGCTTTTGCGCCAACTGGAATACTCCTGAAATGACTTTTTCGAGCTGCAAATAAGGTTTTACTTCTTCGTCGGTGTAATCGTATTTTTCAGACTTCAGTTTCTCGGAGTAATAGGCCCAATCCCAGCGCTGGATGGTTCCTTCGAACCCAGCTTTTTCGGCATATTCCTGAACTTCAGCAAATTCTTTCAGTGCAAAAGGTTTTGATTGTTGGTGAAGTTCGTCTAAAAATCCGATGACTTTTTCAGGAGTTTCGGCCATTCGCTCCTGAAGTTTATATTCGGCATGGGTGCTAAATCCAAGCAAATTCGCTTTTTCCAATCGCAATTCAACCAACCGTTTAATGATTGCCTTATTATCATTTTCGTTGTCGTGATTGGCTCTCGAACTCGACGCCCTGAAAATCTGTTCGCGTAACGAACGGTTGTCGGCATATTTCAGGAATGGAAAGTAACTTGGATATTGCAGGTTGAAAAGCCAGCCCTGTTTTTCTTTTGACTGAGCTGTTTGTGCAGCCAATTCTATAACCGATGCAGGAAGTCCGCTTAAATCTTTTTCGTCGGTAATCAGCAATTCGTAGGCATTGGTTTCGGCCAATACGTTTTGCTGATACTGCAAACCAAGTGTCGATAATTCTTTGGTGATTTCGCGGTATTTGGCTTTATCGGTTTCATTCAGGTTGGCGCCACTGCGGATAAACCGACGATACGTTTTTTCGAGTAAAGTCGATTCTTCGACATTCAAAACCAGATTATCCTTTTGGTTGTGGACTTCTTTAATACGAGCAAAAAGCCGCTCGTTCAGGCTGATATCGTTTCCTAAATCGGACAATTTAGGCGCAATTTCCTGCGCAATTTCCTGCATTTCGTCGCTGGTTTCCGCCGAATTCAGGTTAAAGAAAATGCCTTTGATCCGTTCAAGCTTTTCGCCTGCCAAGTCAAGGGCAACAATTGTATTGGCAAAATCTGGCACTGCCGGATTGTCTATAATCTGCTGAACTTCCGCTTTTGTATCGGCAATAGCCACATCAAACGCCGGCAGGTAATGTTCAATTTTAACCGAGTTGAATGGCGCTGTTTGATGGATGGTCTGAAACGGTTTCAGTAATGGATTTTCGGTATGCTGAATGGTTGTATTTGTCATGGTTGCTATTAAAATTTGAATGCTGATATAACAAGAATTATTCAGCAATGTTTTTATCGATAAATTTTGGGTGTGAAATTAGCCGTGATAAATCGTGCCTCTACTGGTTACTGTGACTGACCACTGCCTACTTTTTCTTTTTCTTCTCAACCGACCAGCCAAACTTGCCAATTGGATCGCCCATTTTGAAATAATGACCGTGCGAATAAATCAGAGGATTTGCCTTTTTCAGGCTGAAAGCACCGGTTTCAGGATCAATGTAACGATCGTCGGCAATCACATTCACCACTTCAGAAATAAACATGTGGTGAGTGCCCAACTCGATAATCTGTTTTACTTTACATTCGATGCTGATGGGAGCTTCGGCCAGAATTGGTGCTTTTACAATGGTTGCCGGGACCGGTGTCAGTCCCATTTCTTTCCACTTGTTGACCTTTGCCCCCGATTTTACACCACACCAATCAGTTGCACGAGCCAGTTCTTCAGTGGTCAGGTTGATTACATATTCGCCGGTTCGTTTAATGATTTCGTAGGAATGACGGCTTGGACGAACCGAAATGTAGCACATGGGCGGATCGCTGCTGATGGTGCCAGTCCAGGCAATGGTTAACAGGTTATATTCTTCCGGAGTCTCGCCACAGGTTACCAAAACCGCAGGAAGCGGGTAAATCATAGTTCCGGGTTTCCAGTTTATTTTTGCCATAGATCAAGCTTTCATGAAATTTATTCGGATACAAAAATAACAAAAGAAAAATGGGCAACCCTTCGAAGAGAGTTGCCCATTTGTAATATTTTAATTCATGTCTTTATTTCCATCCACCACCCAGTGCGCGGTAAAGTGTAACCACCGCATTCAGTTGTTGTAACTTGTCGTTCACGCTGTTTAGCTGTGCCGACAATAAACTGGTTTGTGCATTCAAAACTTCGGTATAGGTTGCTGTTCCGTAAGTCAGCAATTCTTTGGTGTAGTCAACCGATTTGATCAGCGCATCGAGTTGCAGCTTGCGCAAAGCAATTTTCTGAACCGACGATTCGTACGAACCCAACGTATTGTGTACTTCCTGGCCGGCTTTCAGCAAAGTATTCCTGAAACTGATCAAAGCTTCTTCCTGTTGCGCTTTGGCAATTTTAAGTCGGGTGGCATTAATACGTTTATTGAACAATGGCTGAGCTAAGCCACCAATCACATTGGCTGCAAACGATTTTGGATCGAGCAACTTATTGAGATCGGATGCGACAAAACCAGTTGATGCAGTCAATGTTAACGCCGGATAAAAGTAGGCACGGGCGCTGCTGGTGGTTTCGTAGGCACTCATCACAGCAAATTCGGCTTGCATCACGTCAGGTCGGTTATCGAGCAACTGAGCCGGAACGCCTGTCTTCAGGATCGATGACAACGATTGTTCTTCGATTTTTCCACGTTCCACAGTTCCCGGAACACGTCCAAGAAGCAAAGAAAGTGCATTTTCGGCTTCGCGGATTTGCTGTAGCAGATCAGGAATAGTGACCTCAGCAGCATAACGTGCGGCTTCGCTTTGAACAACTGCAGCTCCGTTAACACGGCCGCTTCCCTGTAAAACCTTCAAGGTCTCGACCAGATCGATGTTGTTTTTTACGGTTTGCTGGGTAATTGCAAGCTTGGTATCCAGACCGACTAGCGTGTAATAAGCCGTTGCGATACTGGAAATCAGTCGGGTTTGAACGGCCTTTTTGCCAGCATCGCTGGCCAGTAAATTGGCATAAGCGGCACGTTTTGAGCTACTCAGTTTTCCCCACAAATCCACTTCCCAACTGGCTTCGCCCGAAAGCTGATAAGTACTCACATCGCGAGGACCATTGGGATAAATCGATTCAGGATTCCTTACATAGGTTCCTTTTCCGGTTGCTGAAAGACTTGGCAGCAAAGCAGCTTTGCTTTGAGAAAAATACGCCTCGGCTTCAACCACTTTTTGAATGGCTACCAGCAAATCCGGATTATTATCCAGTCCTTCCTGAATGAGTTTTTGCAAGCGGCTTTCAGTAAAAAGTTCGTGCCAGGGTTGGCTTGCCATAGTCACCGAATCAGTTACCATGGTGTCGCCGAATAGTTTATCGGTTGAAACTGTTCCCCGCTGATAATGCTTTGCCGTGCTGCATGAAAGCAGCACCGCGGCCAGTCCGGCAATCAGGACAATATTTTTGATTGAATTTGTTCTCATAATTCTCATGTTTCTCGTTTCGTTAACCTTCATATTCTTCGGCTTCACCTTCCAGACAGTTCAATTCCGAAATTGGTCGCATTTCAGGTTTCGTTAATTTTTCCTGAAGGGTTTGGAAAATCACATACATGGTTGGGATCACCAGGATACCAATCATGGTCCCGATTAGCATTCCTCCCACCGCGCCAACTCCGATCGAGCGGTTTCCGTTGGCACCAACGCCTCCGCCAACAACAAGAGGAAACAAACCAACGATAAACGCAAACGAGGTCATCAGGATTGGGCGCAAACGGGCAGTTGCACCTTCAATGGCCGATTGTACTATGCTCATTCCGCGATGGCGGCGTTGCAGCGCAAATTCCACAATCAGGATGGCATTTTTCGCTAAAAGCCCAAGGAGCATGATTAACGAAATTTGCAGGTAAATGTTATTTTCAACTCCCATAACCTTGGCAAAAATGAACGAACCAGCAATACCAATAGGCAAGGAGAACAGAATTGAAAGAGGCAGGATGAAGCTTTCGTATTGCGCAGAAAGTAAGAAGTAAACGAAAACTACACTCAATAAAAGAATCAGTATTGATTGGTTTCCTGATGCAATTTCCTCGCGCGTTAATCCTGAAAACTCGTACCCATATCCCTGCGGCAATGTTTGCGCAGCTACTTCCTGTACCGCTTTAATCGCATCACCTGTGCTGTATCCGACATTTTGAGCGCCAGTCACCGAAATGGCGGTGTACATGTTGAAACGTGCAATACTTTCAGGGCCGTAAACCCTTTTTGTTGAGATAAACTCGGTAATTGGAGCCATTTCGCCTGTTGAAGTCCTTACAAACATGTTGTTCAGATTTTCAGGGTTTCCTCTGTAACTCGGATCGGCCTGAACCATGACGCGGTATTGTTTTCCAAAGCGGTTAAAGTCGGACGCATAAAAACCTCCGATATAGCCCTGCATCGCCGACAATACGGTACTGACCGAAATGCCGGATTGTTTGCAACGCGCCACATTCACATCGACCTGATATTGTGGAAAGTTGGTGTTGAACGATGTCATGGCATATTGAATCTCTGGACGCTTCGATAGCGCAGCCAGGAACTCCCGTGCATTTTGTTCAAATACTTTAATATCTCCACCTGTTTTATCTTCCAATTTTAGGTCGAAGCCATTTGTCATACTGAATCCTGGAACCATTGGAGGCGAAACAATGATAATTCTTGCATCGCGGATACCTGAAGTTGCAGCATATAATTTGGCAATTACACTGTTCTGGTCCCGCCCTTTTTCTTTTCGTTCCTTGAATGGTTTCAGGGCGCAAATCAACATACCATAGGAACTTCCGCTTCCGCTGATCATCGAGTTTCCGACGACTGCCGTACGCCCGTCCATTTCAGGGATGTTGGCTGCAATACTGTCAATCTTAAATATAACCTGCTTGGTGCGTTCCAATGAGGTTGCCGGAGGAAGACTGACATCTACAAACAACTTCCCTGTATCTTCGGCAGGAACAAAGCCGCTTGGCGTAGTTTTCATCAACACAACCAGAATTGCAGTAAAGACGAGTATAAGCCCAATGGCTACCCATTTGCGCAACACAAAGAAATTCACTGTTTTTTGGTAGCGGCCTACCATTGTTTCGAAGGCTACATTAAATGAAGCGTAAAACCGTTTCATAAAGCCTTTCTGGTGCAACGAACTTTCGCTGTGCGGTTTTAGGAATAGGGCGCAAAGGGCAGGGCTTAAGGTCAAAGCATTTACCGCTGAAATGATAATAGCTACGGCCAGTGTTATTCCAAACTGTTTGTAAAATACACCGGTTGTTCCTGTAATAAAGGTTACCGGAATAAAAACTGCCGCCATGACCAGCGTGATAGACACGATGGCTGATGAAATTTCGTCCATGGCAGAAACTGCTGCTTCCTTGGCATTTTTCGCGCCCTGGTCGAGTTTGGCATGGACTGCTTCAACGACCACAATCGCATCGTCGACCACAATTCCGATGGCCAATACCAAAGCAAATAAAGTGAGCAGGTTAATGGTAAATCCGAATACATTCAGAAAAAAGAAAGTACCGATAATTGCTACCGGAACCGAAATGGCCGGAATCAGCGTGGCCCTGAAATTCTGTAGGAACACGAAAACAACAATGAATACCAGGATAAATGCTTCAAGCAAAGTCGAAAGTACTTTTTCGATCGAGCTATCGAGAAATTCGTTGGCATCGATAGTTATCTTGTATTTGATACCAGCAGGGAAAGTTTTGGATGCTTCGTCGATTACTTTTTTTGCCTGGATAATCACATCGCGGGCATTCGATCCCGGAGACTGGAAGATGGCAACTGTAATCCCGGGCCTGCCCATTGCAGAAGTGGTCACTCCATAATTTAGGGCACCAAGCTCGACACGGGCAACGTCTTTCAGCCGCAAAATATTTCCATCTTTATCAGCCTTGATTATAATATTCTCGAACTCGGTTGCCTGGCTAAGCTTGCCTTTGTATTTAAGCACATATTCGAAGGATTGTCCGTTGCGTTCACCCAGACGTCCGGGGGCAGCTTCCAGGTTCTGCTCGCTGAGGGCTGCCGTAACATCCGTAGGCATCAGACCATAAGTAGCCATGATGTCTGGTTTCAGCCAGATGCGCATCGAATAATCTTTCCCGCCAAAAACCGATGCCTCACCAACACCGTTTACACGCTGAATCTGAGGAAGCAAGTTAATTTTGGTATAGTTCTGAAGGAATGTTTCATCGTATTCATCAGCTTCGCTATACACCGAAAAGATCAGCAACATACTTGTTTGCCGCTTTGAAACGCTTACCCCGGAACGGGTTACTTCAGCCGGAAGTATGCTGGTTGCGCGTGATACGCGGTTTTGGACGTTCACCGCTGCCATATCGGCGTTGGTTCCCTGCTTAAAGAAAACCTGTATCGATCCGGAACCGAGGTTACTGGCCGATGAGGTCATGTAGATCATATTTTCTACCCCGTTGATTTGTTCTTCAAGCGGTACGACAACACTCTTTAGTACGGTTTCGGCATTGGCACCGGTATAGTTTGCCGATACCATGATCGTAGGGGGCGCAATGTCAGGATATTGCTCTATAGGCAAACTAATCAGTCCGAGTACCCCCAGAATGACAATGATGATTGAAATGACCGATGAAAGGATCGGGCGTTCTATAAATTTTCTGAACATAGTCTTCTGAGTTTAATTTTTACCCTGATTGGCTACTGGCGTGTTTTCAGAAAGGCTTCCGACCTCTACCAACTTCGGTTTGATTTCTGCATCGTTTCGTAACGAAGCAATTCCCTGAAGTACGATCTGGTCACCAACTTTTAGTCCATTGGTTACTACATAAGAATCCTTCAGGTTTCCGGTAAGCACCTGGATTTCGGTATTGTGAACTTTGTTATCGGTGCCTACCAGATAAACGAAGTACTTTCCTTGCAATTCGTAAGTTGTTTTTTGCGGAATGATGATTGCCGAATTGATGAATTGTGGAATGCGAACCGAGCCGCTGCCTCCGCTGCGCAGTAATCCATCAGTATTCGGGAAAGTTGCCCGAATATTGACTGTTCCGGTTGTCTGGTCAACCAGTCCACTGGCTGTTTCAATACGACCTGGTGTTTCATATACTGAGTTGTCGGCCAAAATGAGCGAAACCTCAGGAAGTTTGGCGAATTTCTCCTGAAGGTTTTTCCCTTCAAGTCCTTTGGTCAACGTCAAAAATTCTTTTTCGTTTAACGAGAAGTAAGCATACATTTTCATGGTGTTCGAAACAGTGGTCAATGGCTCAGCCGAAGTGCTGCTTATCAGGCTTCCCACACGGTATGGGAAATTTCCTATTGTTCCATCTGCCGGACTGGTAATAACGGTATACTGAAGATTAGCCTTTGCATTTTCGAGGTTAGCCTTGGCCTGTGACAATTGTGCTTCTTTCGCTTTCAGAATGGAATTGACCGATTCGAGTTCAAATTTGCTGATGATGTTTTTTTCAACCAGCGGTTTTGTTTTCTCGAGGTTGATCGCAGCCGAATTCACATCGGCTTCGGCCACTTTTACCGAAGCTTCGGCAGAACGTACACTTGCCTGAAGATCGTTGGCATTCAGGCGGAAAAGCACCTGTCCTTTTTTCACTGAAGCGCCTTCGTCAATCGTGATTTTTTCGATGTACCCGGCAATCTTCGACCTGATTTCAACCGTTTGCTGTCCTTCAAGTTTCGAAGCATAGTCTTTAAAGAGTGTGGTCGACTGCTCCGCTACAGCAATTACCGGATATTCTTTAACCTGTCCGGCAGCTCCTCCAGGAGCACCACCTTGTTGTTTCTGGCTGCACGAAACGATTGCAACCACTAAAAAAAACATTCCGAAATTTTTGATCTGTTTCATTGTTCTCATATTCGTATATTCTATTTTAATTGCTTTTAACATTCAAGCACTCTTCTACCGATCCACCGTTCTCCTGTATTTTATTCAGTACACGTCGAAAAGCTTTATTGTCGTCGTCATCAACTCCTGCGAGGAGTTTATTCGATACTTCGAAGGCTAATTTGGTTATCTGATTCATCATTTCTATTCCTTTCAGAGTAAGAATGAGGTTTTTTTTGCGCTTGTCTTCCCGATTGGTTTGCCTAACTACATATTGTTTCTCAATGAGACCATTCATTTGTCTAACGATGAGCGATTTGTCTTTTTGCATATGATTAGCAATATCCTGCTGAATAATTTCACTGTTTGAGTCAATCATCCGAAGCATAACGAATTGTTCGAAAGTGAGTTCGATTTCTCTATTTCTGAATTCAACAGCAACCTGATTCAAAAAAACCCTTAACGATAGACCCAGAATATAACCTAATGGTTTAATCTCCTCCATTTAAAAATCTTATATTCAGCCAAAGTACTCCATAATAGTTGACCTATGCAACCATTATTTATTAAAAAAACATTAAGGATATCGAAAGGTTGATTCCGAAGTGGGTAAAATTAAAAAAAACGGTGTTTTAGTCTCCGGAAGAAAATACCAAACCTGTGCCAAAAGAGAGCAATTGCTTATCCTGATATGGGTTATAAGCGTAAGTAAGAGCGACCGGAATAGACAATCGGGCGGATACCTCAAACACTTTTGTGAATGAAATCCCGGTATTAATTATGGCAAATCGATCGGCATAATATCCTTCGAAGGGAGTTAATCCGCAAAAGGGCTCGGCATCAATTTTCCAAATAGTGAATGGGTATTTGAATTCGAGGTAGGTAGAATAGAACGGATTTCCGGTTTCTTCATTCTTATCGCCTAGGAGAAATGTTCCGAGCATCCATTTAAATCGTTGTTTATCGACGCCATAATTATCGGCGGTTATTTCCAATGAATGCCTGCTTTTGCCTTCCTGAAAATTGAGATATTGGTTCTTTTCTCCCCGAACCGGATTGTAATAATTGAGCAAGGTAAGCTGAAACTTATCGAATTGATAGGCCGGAACCAGGTCAACCTCTGAATAACTGTTGTTGGTTGTTACCGAAGCCCAGACGTTAAAACTAAACCGGCTTGCCGAGAATGTCACCGAAGGTTCAATAGCAGGAGCTGTGCCAAGTTTTTCGCCACGCCAGGTATGGCAACTTTGAACAAAAACTTCAGCATCGGAAACCTTGACCTGAGCAAAGCTATAGAAGTGCATCCATAGGAAAAGAATTGGCAGGAGCGTTCTGACCATATACACAGATTTATTCCCAAATTTAGGTAATCTACACTAATAAATTAAATAAACATATCGGCAAAGCATAGCCATATTCGATAAAAAACTTAAATACAACGGAGGTATGCAGCGAACAAATCAACAGCTAATGTATAACGATAGGTCCAATCCTTATTTTCTCATGTAAATTGCCGCATTCTCAATAAAACAGAAAAAGGCCCCCATAAAATGGAGGCCTCTAATATAATCGTGCGATTATTAACTAGTCGGCCAAATTGTAGCGGAAGAAATTCGTTACAGTCAATCCTTTGTCTTGACTTTTCAGGAAATCCGATACAGTTTGTTTGTTTTCTTTGATGAAAGCCTGGTTTAACAAGGTGCTTTCTTTAAAGAATTTTTCCAGGGCGCCTTGTGAAATTTTATCGAGCATTGCTTCAGGTTTACCTTCCTGACGGAATTTTTCTTTGGCAATTTCGAGTTCTTTTTCAACAACTTCGGCAGGAACGTTAGCTTTGTCAACAGCAACAGGGTTCATCGCTGCTACCTGCATGGCAACATCTTTGGTAACCTGAGCATCAACATCGGCTTTGTTAAAACCCACCAATGTCGACAACCTATTTCCCGGGTGAATGTATGCTACAACAGTTTCAGCGTCCAGTTTCGAATAATATGGCAAGTCTAGTTTTTCACCAATCACACCAGTTTGTTCGATAACCAGATTTTCAACAGTACGTCCGTCGATAATCAAGGCTTTTACAGCATCCAGGTCAGCAGCATTGTTGGCAATGGCAGCATCCAAAATTTTAACAGCAAAAGCAACGAATGCTTCATTTTTGGCAACGAAGTCAGTTTCGCAATTCAAAACGAGAAGTGCTCCCGATTTTTTTGATTCGTTAACCTTTGCAAGCACTACACCTTCGGTAGCTGCCCTGTCAGCTCTTTTGCTGGCAACCAGTTTCCCTTTTTCGCGAATAATGTCGGTAGCACGGTTAAAATCGCCCTCTGCTTCTGCCAGAGCTGACTTACAATCCATCATACCTGCTCCAGTTGCTTTACGCAACCTCATCACATCTGCGGCACTAATTTCCATAATGTTTTTATTTTAATGGGTTGTTGAACGATTATTCATCAATTTCTTCATCCAGATCTTCATCATCCAGATCCTCTACATCGTCATCACTGTCGATGGCCATTGATTTTTCGTCAGCAACTCTTGCTTTTCTACCTTTAACTTTTGTTTCTTTAGAATCATCATCGTCTTTTTCGCGTTCAACTTTGCGTTCCGAAAGTCCTTCGCGAATGGCATCAGTCATTGTTTGAACAATTAGACTGATTGACTGTGATGCATCGTCGTTTGCAGGGATAACGAAATCAATCCCTTCTGGCTCTGAATTGGTATCGACCATTGCAAAAACCGGAATACCCAGACGTTGAGCTTCGCGAACTGCGATTTTTTCCTTCAATACGTCGACAATGAAAAGAGCTGCTGGAAGACGTGTTAAGTCAGCAATACTTCCGAGCATTTTTTCGAGCTTGGCACGTTGACGTGTAATCTGAAGTTTTTCACGTTTTGAAAGAACATCCCAGCTGTTGTCTTTGGTCATCTTGTCGATAGACATCATTTTCTTAACAGCTTTCCGGATAGTTGGGAAGTTGGTAAGCATACCACCTGGCCAACGCTCGGTTACATACGGCATGTTTACGCCACCAACCAAATCGGCTACGATGTCTTTGGCTTGTTTTTTTGTGGCAACGAATAAAATTTTGCGGCCTGATTTTGCAATTTGTTTGATTGCGAGGGCAGCTTCGTCAACTTTAACGATGGTTTTTTGAAGATCAATAATGTGGATTCCGTTTTTCTCCATGAAAATATACGGAGCCATGTTTGGATTCCACTTTCTTCTCAAGTGTCCAAAATGAACACCTGCATCCAATAAATCTTGAAAATTTGTTCTTGGCATCTTTTTACTTTTTTTAAAAAATAATCTCTTGAAAAGCAATTGCTGGGTAGTCCAAATCTTCGAAAAGATGGAGTCTGAGCAATTTAGATCCTAAGCAGAATATTTTTGTACTAAAAATACTAACGTTTTGAGAACTGGAATCTTTTGCGTGCTTTTGGTTGACCTGGCTTTTTACGTTCAACCTCACGGGGGTCTCTGGTCACGAATCCGGCAGCTTTCAATGCAGGACGTGATTCAGGATTGATTTCCATCAATGCCCGTGTAATTCCTAAACGCAATGCTTCAGCCTGTCCGGTGATACCACCACCATCAAGGTTTACATTGATGTCATACTGACCAGCAACACCTAACAGATTCAACGGTTGCAAAACAACATACTGCAGAATTCCTGTTGGAAAATAATCATTCAATTCTCTGTTATTGATTGTGATTTTTCCTTTGCCTTCGCTCACATAAACTCTGGCAACAGCGGATTTTCTGCGACCTAACGCGTTTACTACTTCCATTAGTTACTATTTAATTGTATTTAAATCAATTAATCTTGGGCTCTGTGCTTCCTGTTTGTGTTCTGAACCAACATACACTTTCAGGTTTCCATAGATTTTACTTCCCAAGCGATTTTTTGGCAACATACCTTTAACTGCTTTTTCAACCAGCCTTTCAGGATATTTGCTCATTAATTCAGCCGGAGTCTGTTTCCGTTGTCCTCCTGGATAGCCAGAATAACTCAGATAGATCTTGTCATTCAGTTTATTTCCTGTCAGACGCACTTTTTCTGCATTGATGACAATCACGTTGTCACCACAATCAACATGAGGAGTGAAGCTCGGTTTGTTCTTTCCTCTCAGGATTTTGGCAACTTTACTGGCCAAACGTCCGAGAACCACATCAGTGGCATCAACAAGAACCCACTCTTTTGTTACCGTAGCTCTATTCGCTGAAACGGTTTTGTAACTTAGTGTATCCACTTGCTTATTTTTAATAAATTAAATACCAACTCGTAATAAATTAAATTTCAATTGTTTAGAGTTTTAGATTTTATCAACCCGGAATTGTTAATAAGATCTGCACACTCAACATTTTCAATCGTTTACAAGAACTACAAGTACGGACAATATCGGGACTGCAAAAGTATTTCTTTTTTTTTTATTTGCAAGAATTTATTTGAACGATATTGAAAATTAACACAAAGATTCTCAAAGGGTAAAAGGTGAGCTGTTGGTATAGCAAAACAATCCATTCATCATTAAAACCATTCGTTTCACTTATTTTCCTTTATCTATCTGCTATTCTCTTCGATGTTTGTCATAACTTTACTTCAGATCTTAAACTTCCAATATTATTTATGTATTTGAGCTTCAACTAATCTTGATCACGTAAACCGATTGTCATGAAATCTATTGTTAAACGAATTAATCTTACCCTACTGATTGCTTTGGCGGTCACAATCACTTCGGGGCTGACCTTGATGGCAACAGGAAATGAAAAACTTTCGACAGATATTCTTGTGGCTGCTGCTGTAACATCACCCATTTTCCTGGCCACCAAAGGCATCGAATTTATGATTAAAAATCAACTCAGGAAAGCATTTCTGTCCATTCTGTTACTTTCTTTGGTTTGTATGCTTTCGATCATCTTTATTTTTGTATAGAAAGTGAAGCGTAATTTATACTTGCGCTTAAGCCTTATTTTGCCAGACCTACATCGGTTTCCGGCTATTACTTTTTCAACCCTTTGATTCAGAGTAATCCCCATAAAAATCGGATCAATGAATTGTTGTGTTATGAAAATAATTATTGAAGTGATAGATATTAAAAGGTACTTTTACCTGACAAAATAAATATCTCATGGGAATCCTTTCTTTTTTGGCGAACCGGAAATACAAAAATAACAGGCCAATCTATTATGCCCGGGCAATCCTGAGAGAGCTTTTACCCGACTATTTTTGCCGGATCCAACTTCGCTCGAAGCTCGAGAAACAGACTGATTTCGATATTGAATACATTCAAAAACGGTTAAATTATTACTGCAAGTTAGAGAACTGTAAGCCGCCTTTTAATTTTCAGATTCAACTCAGCGAATTCAAGATTCCACCCAAAATTAGGGCATATTATTTCGACAGTTATGAATATACCCGGTTTTTCAACAAAAATCTGAGGGCAACTTTCTTGCCTGGAGACATCATTTATGTACCCGATTTTCCGACTATTGTAAAAAGTCGACCGATTAGCGATCTCAATGCCAATTCAGTAATACTTAATTTAGACAAAATCAGGCACTTTATATTCGTGAGCGATAAGACGCAATTTGCAGACAAAAAAGACATGTTGGTTGGCCGTGGAGCTGTAACTCAGTCTCACAGAAAGCGCTTTCTGGAGCTTTATTTCAACCATCCGTTGTGCAATATTGGCCAGGTAAACCACGATAATCGGGAGGATAAGTACCTTGTTGAAAAAATGACGATTGATGAACAGCTGGATTACAAATTCATTTTGAGTTTGGAAGGGAACGATGTAGCTACCAATCTGAAATGGATTATGTCGTCCAGTTCGCTGGCGGTTATGCCACGGCCAAAATACGAAACCTGGTTTATGGAAGGAACTTTAGTCCCCAACTATCATTACATTTTAATAAAAGACGATTATTCGGATTTGGAGGAACGACTAAAATACTATATCAAAAATACTGCCGAAGCTCGTGAAATCGTGAGGAATGCAAACGAATATGTCAACCAGTTTCGGAACAAAAAAAGAGAAGATGTGATTTCCCTGTTAGTTTTGGATAAATATTTCAGGAAAACCGGACAGTATAACAGTTAGCAATCTTCGTTTTCATCAAGCTTTAGAGCTATTTCCATTCAAGTAATTTTTCGGTCTGTTTTTCAATCAATTTTGGAGGACGAGTATTCAAATTCCCACCGTTTAATACTTTAAGGTATTTCTCTAAATATAACCCGGCCATTCGCTTTGAGTTGAATAACTCCAAAGCGTAATTATGGCACTGCAACCTGGAAAAACGATCAACATTTTCAATTTCGCTCACTAATTCGTCGGCAACATTTGATAGAAACCCCACTTCCGGACTTACAATTTCGGGTAGTGAACCATAAGGTGTTCCAAAAACAGGACAACCAAAATACAAGCTTTCGATCAATGCTAATCCAAAAGGTTCATGCCATAGCACCGGAAAAATTAAACCTTTTGATTTCATTAAGAGCGAATTCTTTTCTTTGCCGCCTACCATTCCGTAAAAATGAATTCGTGAACCTGGAGTAAACCGAAATCCCATTTTTAGATTTAGCCGATGCCCACCCAAAACCATTAACTCTTCTTTTTTTGTCGCTTTTATGACATCAATTGCACCCTGTACATTTTTTACACTCCAGGCAGCTTTTCCAAGAAAATGAAATTTGTTTCTTTCGCCCGATAAATCAGGGGTCCCATAGTCGTCCCAGTCTAAACCATTGTGAACAAAAGAGTCTGAGCCAAACCTGTTGGCATGATTCTTCGAAACAAAAACAGTGTTTAAATCAAACTCCCGAAAATCGTTGCAATTGCCATGTATCGTTACTATATATGGTTTTTGGATCGATTCGGTAGGCATAAAATTTAAATGAACGACATCGATTGTCGAAGGAATTTGCTCCGATAGTTTTCTGTCGTGGTCGTAAAAAAGAACGGTGGCAAAGTTGCAAGATGAACCCTTCGACACAAGAAAAGTAACCTTATGTCCCAGCTTGGAAAGCTCTTTGCCCAGATACCAAACTACCCGTTCAGTACCTCCATATTTTCTTGCGGGAATTACTTCCGAGCCTACTATCAGAATGTTCATTCAGAGCTTTTATTTCGTCCGGTATTCATTGAAAATACACTTTATTTTAAGCTCAAATTTATGTTTTTTTCGATTGATAAGGCCAACATGTAGCTACCAACTATTTCGCCCTCCATATAAATCACGATTATCTTTTAATAAAAAATTGGTATATTACAATTATTCCTTTTTCTATTTCGTTTTGCATAGTAGCTTTGTGGCCCATACTAACCATTTTGTCTTTGAAAGAACCTCGAAAAATAGTTCACTTCCAAATTTATTTTGGTTTGTTGATTGCAATGGCAGTCAGCTTGTCCATGTCGAAAGCATTGATGAGCATTGTGACTGGGTTGTTCATGGTAAACTGGCTGATTGAAGGGCAATTTGCGACTAAAATGCGGCGGTTGAAAGAGCATAAATCTCTTACACTGATTATTTCTGTATTCCTATTGTATTTGTTTGGCTTATTATGGACCGACAGCCTAAAGAGCGGGTTGCAGGATGTTAAAATTCAGCTTCCACTCTTGATCATTCCACTTGTAATCGGAACGTCAGAAGCACTTAACTACATACAGGTCAAGCGAATTATCTACATGTTCTCGGCAGCTGTAATTGTTGCATCACTTTGCAGCATATTTGTGCTGTTGGGGTTTTCCGGAAAATCTATTCAGGATCCGCGTGAAATGTCGCTTTTTATTTCGCACATCCGTTTTTCGCTCCTGATCAACATCAGCATATTTTCATTATTTTGGTTTGCCCGTAAAGAAGAACAGAAGGGCATCCTGGAAAGGACTTTCCTTTTTCTAGCCATAATCTGGTTAACCATTTTTCTTGTTATCCTGAAATCGGCTACTGGCTGGGTTGTTTTTCTGATTGTATTGTCAGTCGTTATTTTTCAAAATGTACTTTCAATCAAAAATGTGGGTGGTCGTGTTTTGCTCCTGGGTGTTTTGTTTTCAATCTTCCTTTTACCTGCAATCTACATCGCGTATGTGGTCCGGCAGTTTTACACAGTCGAAACATTACCGGTTAATTTCCTTCAGGAGAAAACGAGCAAGGGAAATATCTATTTGCATGATTTAAATAACAAAGAGCTTGAGAACGGGCATTATACTTACCTATATATTAATGATGACGAGCTACGAGAAGCTTGGAACAAACGAAGCAAGATCAATTACGACAGCGCCACAACTTCAGGATATAACCACTATGTATTGTACAGATACCTCACGTCGAAAGGTTACCGGAAAGATGCTGATGGACTTGAAAAATTAACAGATGAAGACATCCGGAATATCGAAAATGGCATGACCAATTACCGGTTTGTGAATCCTTTTTCGTTTTACAACCGGATTTACCAAATTATATGGGAAACGGATGCGTACCAAAAAGGCGGAAACCCTTCTGGGCACTCGGTTACACAGCGGTTAGAATATTACAAAATGGCAATGCAAATCATTAAGGAAAACTTTTGGTTTGGAAATGGGACCGGTGGTTATGACCATGCATATCGGGAAAAGTACGATCAAAATAAATTTTTTCAGAATCAAAAATACAGGCAACGATCTCACAACATGTTTTTGAGCTACTGGATCGATTTTGGCTTGATTGGCATGTGCTACATTTGTTTTGCATTAACAGCTCCGGTGTTCCTTGAACGTAAAACAAAGAGTTTTTTGCTACTCATTTTCTTGCTGATTGTACTCATTTCGTTCATGAATGAAGATACACTGAACAACCACGATGCCCTTTCGTTCTTTGCATTTTTTTATCCAGTGTATTTATACTCGAAACACGAGAGTCATAAGGAAGATGGAGTGAATAGCCGTTTGCCTTAGTTTGAAATGGAAACAATGTCATTGGTTGTCATTTGCTTCGCGTCATTTATAGGAAAAGATTGAGTGCAGAAACCATTAATGACCATTGAACGACAATAAAATGACCGATGAATAATGTACATAAATTATGGATACCCGTTTATCTCCTGACTTTTTTCTTCGCGATGTTTTGGAGGTTGCTCCGGCGCTGATTGGCAAAATACTGGTCAGACAGTTTGATGATGGACGAATTGAGAAATACCGTATCATCGAAACCGAAGCTTATCGTGGAACTGAAGATATGGCCTGCCATGCCAGCAAAGGACGCACTCCACGTACTGAAGTCATGTTTCAGGAAGGTGGTACTGTTTACGTTTACTTGATTTATGGCATGTACTGGCTACTGAATTTGGTGACCGGTAATGAAGGCGATGCTTCGGCTGTGCTGATTCGCGGGATTGAAGGCTGTTCAGGTCCTGGCCGTGTTGGGCGAAAACTTCAACTTGATAAATCTTTTTATGGAGAAAACCTCTTCAATTCTTCCCGGATTTGGGTTGAAGATGCCGAACCAGTTGCCGAAATCAAAACTTCGAAACGAATTGGGATTGGCTATTCCGGAGAAGAATGGGAGAATAAATTGTGGCGGTTTTATGTGTAATTAGTTGAATTTCTTCAGCAAGAAATCCGAATTCAATAGCAGATAAAAACCGTAACTGTAAGACAATCCGCCAATTGGCGCATCAAGGAGGTATGTTTCAATCTGAAAGGCTACCCGTGCACCTTTTGCGATATCCTTCTGCCAAAAATATTTGGCCGATAAAAATACCCTGTCAGGATCTGTCATAGAAGTGTTGTGATAAGAAACCGATTGATAGATTTCACGCCCTTTTGGAGCGATAAACTGAAAAGCTTTCCAATGGCTCAAC
>Ga0079306_1000231_pt1 | contig 61715 bp, 44 predicted proteins | sample Methanotroph_Enr_FD_79181 | JGI IMG/M metagenome (GOLD analysis project Ga0079306, IMG submission 79181) | Enriched soil microbial communities from Old Woman Creek wetland in Ohio, USA - Methanotroph_Enrichment_5 | ecosystem: Environmental > Terrestrial > Soil > Wetlands | place: USA: Ohio... | reverse complement strand
TCGGCACTACCTTGCGTGATTTGCGGCCTTTTTTGAGGGCGGGGGGATAGCTTTGCTTTGACTAGAATTTTGGCTCAACCTTTTGTTCATGCAAAAGGTTGAAGGGGAAGAAAAAATAATTGTTGCCGGGAAGCATTGCTGCTGGCTCGAAGTGAGAAATTGAAGCAGGGTCCTTTGAAGACAATACCCCACTAAACCACAGAAAAGTGGCCACAATACTTCTCAGTTTTTTTGCATGATCCGGCCTGACCGGAAAAGGAGAGAATCCTTCTCTCTTTATCGCTTTGGACTTTTTAATTAAGCTGCGTTGAAATGGTCTCGGATCACGTACAAAGAGATGCCAAATAATTTGTACGCGGCGATTGTGTATTCCATAATGTTACATATATTTGTGAAAGAACATGAAGATCCATGTGAATTGAGCGGTTCACACATGGTTCCGTGAGCACACCGGGGTGAAACTCCCTGGCTTGGCTCGACTGTAAGACCTTAAAAATATTGTATGACAGACAACGTAAAATTTCAAAATAAGAGAATTTCAATTTACCCCGACAGGATCACTTATAAAGGGCTGTTTACAGGACCAGCGACCATTAAATATGAGGATGTTATTCACATGATTTCTTCCTATGTAGAAGATGGAAATCTAAAACTCTATAATCTTGATTTGTTCGACGCGAAATGGCATAATATTAATATTCGCTCGTTCCCCTCCGAGACAAGACTAAAAATACTTGATTACATGCATGACACGGTCACTCCAATCGTGCTTCCAAGACTATTGCAAAATTTTGACAATTGTAGGGATATTGATCTGGGTTCATTGATAGTAAATAAAAGCGTAGGAATTGTTAAAACAAATAATGTTGAACGAAGAATTAATTGGAATGACATCATCTCAATGGAATTTAGTGGTGAGATTCTTTATGGGGTTGGCTACGTTAAGATTAGATTCAAAAACGAAGATAATATTGATATTTTTGAATTTCAATTTGAGATCAGAAACCTTAGACAAAATGATTTACTCATAAGCATATTTGAACAAATGATTGGCAGAATGAAAATGATATTTCCTGAGGATAAAAAAGATTAACGCGGTATAACAGCAAGCCCCAATATGTATTGTGCAAGCCAAAATAAAATGACACAAGAAAACATAAATATAATGATTCAAACGGGCCGACTAAAATTAGAGTTTTGGACATTGTTGTTTCATTATGGGCTTGGATATGTATTTGCGTCTATGCCTTTGATGGCAATCTGTTTTTATTTTAGGGGGCTTATTAGATATGACCTAAATGAAAGTGCAATTATTGCTTTAATTATAATAGGACTCATTGGGGCTGTAGCTGCGACAATTTTTTATATTTTCAGGTACAGACAATTAAAATTTACCGTCATTCAGACTAAGCTGAAGTCAGCGGAAATAAAAGATGCAATTGATAAAACTGCTGAAAAATGGGAATGGGAAATTATAGAAAGTACTCCAAATTATATCTATGCTATCCAGAAACCTGATTTTATTACAAGCAATGGTAACCGGATTACCATAATTCTGAATAATGAAAATGTATTAATAAATAGCGTTAGCGTTTCGCCGACACTGTTTTTTGGTTCAAATGTGGACAATATAAATACATTGAAAAATAATATGATGGCCAGCACATACAGAAGTGCTCTTTAATTCGAACACAACTTATACCTGTAAATGTTATGTGTCATTTTAAAAGATCACAACCATGAAAAAGTTTTTACTTCCAATTTTATTATTGCAGTTCACCCATTTATTTGCTCAGCCTAATACTCATTTTCCAACATCAAATACGACCTGGTATGAAACCTATCATGACCAATATGGTAACGATTTCCCTTATACTTATTTGCTATTAAATAGTGACACAGTAATTAGTGGTAAAAATTATCATAATTTATTTAAACCCGATGCCTACTGGCCGAATGATAGCGTTAATATTGGTTGTATAAGAGAGGATAGTTTAAAAAAAATATTCTTTTATGATTATAGTTTAGAATATGAATATCTTCTTTATGACTTTTCAAAAAGTGTCGGGGATACTATATTTTACGGAACAGATAGTTCATATCCAGGGGGGTATAATAATGAATATCTTATAATAACACAAATTGATTCTGTTTTTGATGATTATATCTATAGAAAAAGGTTTTATACGGACAGATCAAATTATAGTGGCGGACATGAGGTCTGGATCGAAGGAATAGGAAGTTATCGAGGGTTATTATCTCCTATTACACAAGATCTTGCATGCTTGTGCTCTTGGGAATTATATATGATGGAAGAAAATGATACCCTCTATTCGCTTCCCGGATTACCCAGTTCAATTGAAGACAATGAAAAAATCAGGGTAAATCAGGTTAGTATTTATCCAAACCCTTTTACTGTTAATACTGAAATATCATTTGACAAAATCTATGAAATTATCGATATAGAGATTTATAATCTACAAGGAAAATTGATCGGACAAAAAGAATATTCAAATTGTATGACTATTCAATTCAATAGGGCTGACTTAACCAATGGATTATACTTTCTTAAAATCATCATAAACAAAAATATGTATGATATAGAACAAATATTATTGATTGAATAATAACTACAAAGAACAGTAAATCCGAAAACTTTATCCCCTGTTAAACCGATGAATCAGTTTCGTATTTTATTATGTATAATCACAGCAGCTTGTCTAACAGCGAGCCGCAGGACGCCATAGTACATAAAAAAACACCTTTGAGAAATATCATTTATTATATAATAATACTTTCTTTTCTGGCAGGTTCATGCACTTCGACACCTGACACAAATCAGAAATTTAATCCTGACTCATTATATCGACAAGCAATGTTTAAGGTTAGGCATAATGAGGACAGCGCATTGATGATACTTGATAAAGTGACTGAAATTGACAGTAATCATTTGGGTGCTCATTTTGAAAAATTTGAGATTTATAATGCACGAAAAGATTATAAAAATGCAATATATGAATTGAAGAAATACGTCGAACAAAAGTCTGATAATGCAGAAGCGATTTTGTGTCTAGGTATGCTTTATGACAAAACCAATCAGATTGATAAAGCAAATGAACAATACAGATTAGCAATAAAGTTATTTGATGAAAGGCTCAAAGTTCCCAAACAGGACACTTTAAATGATTTAATAGATAGAGCCGTCACTATCATATTACTTGGGGATGAAAAGGAGGGGAAGAAAATATTAAAGGATTTACTGTCTGTGTACCCTGAATTTAGGCGATTACAAATATGTCAGGATTATAATAGAGAAAGATTATTAAATGAAATCATGATACCGGAATATATTTTTCAACGTACTATAATAGTTAAGGCCCGTCTAACCCCTGCCCAACATAAAGCCCTGTTACACAGCCCGCCCTGCAGTTCGTTTTTAATCAATTATTATTCTGGAGTTATAGTGTTTTGGGTGTTCCCCGGGACAACAGAATTTGTTCTATAACAATCGCTGGCAACTAACCCGCATGCATATTTAAAAGTTTTTTATATTTGGCGTCGGTTACTGTAAAATTGAAATCCTTCACGGGGTAAGGCCGGGTTAATTGCCAGCCCTGGCCGTTGCCAGCCATTTAAAAAATGACAAATCTATCTCGCATATTGATTCTGATATTTCTCTTCACTTGGACAGCTACTTTTGGACAAGAAAGCGAAGTCATAGCACTGAAACAATTTGCAGAGAGCTACAATCCAGTAACTGACAGTAACCTTAAAATAGCAAAACTTCCTGATATTCCGGACAAAATAAGATCTTCCTTTCCTATACTGAGACAAAAAAACAAAAAAGAATTAGAACAGTACCTTACACTGATATTTATTAAACTTTATCGTTCTCATATGGAGTGTTGCCATCAGGACTATGAAATAAGGACATCTAAGGCAACATACATGATTGACAGTATTGGCGACGCACTAATTTACGAGTACAATCTGATTACAAAAAATTATAACCCAAATACAATAATTGAATTTGTTTCATCGAGCATTGGTTATGACTGGACAAAAAAGCATCCGTCACTATTAAAATATAATGCAATAAAAAAGGAATACGACATAATAAGGCAAATAGAAATCAATATAGACAACGGAATTTACTGGGACAATAATAAATAAACGACTGGTAACAGCAGGCTGTAAAACTTAGCGGTTATATTGAAAAAGCAATCAAAAAGATTTAGATATGAATATGATTTTAAAACTGAAACACTGGCAGCTTTTCATTGTTCTTATGGCTTTCATGACCTTATATTGTCTATCTGCTGTTCGTATTCTCAGTTTCGACAACTTTTCTTCAATAGAACTTAAGACAATATTTGGGTTAACAGGGCAGACCCTATTCTTTTTCTGGGTTCTTTTAATAGGACTTTCTCTCAATCAGATTAGGGATAACCCACATCATTTTAGTAAGGTTATTTTTATAATTTCAGTCCTATTTTGTATCCTCGGATATGGTGAATTGCATTTAAGCGGACTTTTATCTGATGGTTCAAGTATTAGAGAGGCTATTTCTCTCATTTTATCACCCTTAACTTTTTTAGGAATTATTTATTCCTTTAAGAATGTTTCCCAGTCCTTAAGATCAATTGAGTCTGGAGAGAAAGCAACGTTCAGAAATTATATTCTTGACGCTATTTTGATTTTTATGTTTCCAATTGGGATTTGGTTCATTCAGCCAAGACTCAATCGGATTTATCAAATGACGAAAAATAAGTGATAAAATAAAAATGGATACGGGCGTCGCCCGGAGTTGAAAACAATCATGTGACTAACGTTTTTTGCATAATTACCATCGATGAAAAAAGTTTTACTGTTCTTGTTTTGCATTCTGCTTCAAATCGCTGTCTTCAGCCAGCACCTGGTCAAACCCAATGTGCCCTTTGCCTTATATTCCACGGTTTCGCCGGGAGAGTCGGAGGATAGTATTCTCTTCAACATTCATCTTAAAAGCGATTCCATTCAGCTGTCGGGGAAATTTGGGGTAAGGACCATTACGGATTTCCAGCAAATACAAGACTATTTCTGCAAAGCGGTTAAATATGCGAATGAAAGAAACTTCATTAGTTTGGGGATGCATTACAGTATAGTGATGATTATTGATTCAGCTGTTTCGTTTCGCAGGTTCGATGAATTACTCGAGGAAATCATTATACTGGGGTTTTCAGATGTTTTCTTAAGTACAAAAAACAGGAATAATCGTGACGGGGGATTTTATATAAGCTTATCCGAAAACCCTGATAACCGGCAAGCCATTGTGAAGGAACTATACGGAGCGCAATACAGTAAAAAGAAATTGACTCCTGATTGTGTATTCTTTGATTTAAAAAAAATATTTCAAGAGAATGCAGAAGTGTCGGAAGATACGGGTGATCTGCTGGAACTTTATCTGAAGGCGAAGAAGAGTAAAACCGATTCGAATTATTATATTATCAAAAGCATAGACGGAAAGATGATGATCGGCACCCAACAGGTTAATGCTTATTCCCTCGCTGAACTTATTATGAAAAAGAATACATGGTTTATCGTTGAACCTGGTGCTGAGAATACGTACTATGAGGTGATTCGTCTCATGGATGTTCTTTATCACGCACAAAAGGTGGCTATGCGGAAATCCGCCATAAATCTGTACAACAAGACCTATGATAATTTATCCGAAGCTGAATTCGAAAATATTTTTGGAAATTGTTACCTGAGTTTTACAATATTAAGCCTGAGTGATCAGCTCTATCTGGAAAGAAATTCCCAGTGACAATTTGATGAAGAGGACATGTTTAATGAAGAAATATGCGAAATATAAAATGATGAAAAAGTTCAATCGATATACGCTCGTTCTGCTGATATCCCTGCTCTTTTCTTTTAGCGCTCACGCCCAGCTGTTGCTGGAAGATCCGCTGACCGGCAGAACGGGACTGACGATTAATGAATTCTATAACGACTATGATTCTACCACGCTTAATAATGTGATAAATCAAATCGACAGCCTTTGCCAAAAGCAAAAGTTCAGGTCGGCGCTGTCCATTATAAACAATGTGATTCATAACGATTCTTCGTACGTTCCTGCATACGGCATATGCGCAACCATCAATTTCTATATGGAAGATTACACCGCATGTATCCATGCCTGTAATCATTTTTTGAATTTCGAGGAAAATCCTGAAATACTTAATTTACGGGGTATAGCCTATTATCAGAATCAGAACTTCCGGGAGGCGAAAAGGGATTTTGACCGGTTGGTGAAATTTGATGCACAATATTATTATTTGTATGCACTCTGGAGCACTTTTCTGTCCGCCAACGGACATTGTACCGATGCTTCGTATTATTACAAACAGGCATTGCAAAAAAACAATACCCCAATGACCTGGTATTTTGTTGCCAAAAGTTACTTCTTATGTCAACAGGCTGATACCGCATTGTATTATATAGAAAAAGTGATGGACTCGTCCGTTTCAATCGATGAATACATCCTGATGGCTCAGGTTAAATACGAACTGGATGATTATAATGGCTTCACAGAAAATATGGAGTTGGCCATGGCGGAAATGGACCGTATGATCACCGAATCGAATGGAAGCAGCGATCTTTATGAGAAAAAATTTGAGGTGCTGATGTCTTTTGGATTCTTAGACCGGGCGTTGGATCTGCTTGATATAATGATTAAACAAGTACCCTCAGCTGACTTGTATATGAATAAATTTTATCTGGCGAACAGCTTAGGTCTTAAAGGTATTGCTGATTCAGCCCTGCAATCAGCCATCAGAATAGATGCTGCAAACGAAGAGGCCCTGAATATCATGATTGAATCGTTTACGGAAAAACGCAGCTATGAAAATGTGATCAGCTTGTGCAACGTCATCATCAATGAGCCTGCAGGCACCTATGATAAGGAGTTTATTGCTTTTGCCTACCGTAAAAGAGGTAATGCAAAATTCCTTTCCGGAAAAAAAATTGAGGGGTGCGAGGATATCGGGAAAGCAGCATCCATGGGAGATACAGAAGCAATAGACATTTCGAGACAGACCTGTAGTCAGGTATTGGAGAAAAAATAATGTCTGTCCGTAAAGCTCGTTTCCCGGGAAATTGGACAGGCATTTTTCTAGAAATTACATAGGTGTTGTATCCAATTATTTCTGGCAGACAATCGCAGTTATGGATTGGTCGTAGGGATAGTGTACGTTCATCAATATTGTTAAAAGTTTTGTTATTCTGCATAATAAACCTATATTTGCACAATAAACCAATGTAGTTTATCATCGTATTGCTGGTTTATCACTCATAAATGAAGACAAAACTGATCAAATACGTAGCAGAAGTGCTCGGGCAGGACATTCACCCGGTCGAGTTTACAGACCTGCAAATGGGGAAGCTTCCTTATTATATCGGAAGTTTATACCGCCTTTATCATGCCCGGATTTTGGGGCAGGAAATGGTCCTGGTTGAAATTCTTAAAAGACTTGAGAGCATACAGCAGCTTGAAACGCATTTTAAGCTATTAAAAGAGAAGCTCGGAATCGTGCCAGTATTGGTCACTGATCGTATTCTTAGCTTTCAGCGAAAACGACTCATTGAAAAGGCGATCAATTTTATAGTACCGGGTTATCAACTGTATTTGCCTTTTTTATTTATTGACCTTAGAGAACGCTTTGAAAATCCTTTACCAATGAAGGAGAAGCTGATTCCTTCTGCACAATGTCTGCTCATATATCATCTCCTACATCGGAAAACTAAACTTGAACAACTTTCGCTAAAGGAGGTTGCAGAAATGTTCGGCTATTCGACCATGGGCATCACCAAAGCTGCCAATAATCTGCTGCAATTCGAATTGTGCGAAATTAGTGGGACCAAAGACAAACACATTCTCATTTCGCCCGAAATACCCGGACTCTGGAAGAAGGCACTGCCTTTTATGAAAAGTCCGGTAAATAAAATGCTGTATGTTGATGAGAAACCCATGCGCAACCTTTTAAAAGCGGGCACTACCGCACTGCCCGAATATTCGGACATGAATCCCAGCCGACAGCCATATTTTGCCATTGACAGGGAAACCTATTTTAATCTAGAAAAAAATGGGGAGCTGAAAAACCCGAATGAACTTGAAGGCGAGTTTGGCCTTGAGGTCTGGAGTTACAATCCAAAAGTTATTGCCCAACTCCTGAACAAGAAACCGAATACGGTGGATCCCCTTTCGCTGTACCTAAGCATGAAGGATGATCCGGATGAAAGAATACAGGGCGCATTAGAGATGATAATAGAAAAGTATATATGGTAGAAGGTATCGAAAAATTCAAAGAGTATTTCAGGGATTACAATGGAAATTATATTGTAATTGGAGGAACGGCATGCGATATAATTACTGAAGAAGAAGGATTTGTCCCAAGAGCAACAGATGATATTGATATTGTATTGATCATTGAAGCGCTTCACCCTGCTTTTGTATCTAAGTTTTGGGAATTCATCAAAGATGGGGGCTATAAGATCCAGCAAAAGGATAATGACAAGCGATGTTGTTTCCGGTTTAAGGAGAGGCAAAATGTTGAATTTCCGCGACAGATTGAATTATTCAGCAGGACACCTGATTTTTTTAGCGAGGAACAATTGAAGCATTTGACGCCAATTCCTGTGGAAGAAGGCCTGTCATATCTTTCTGCCATTCTGCTAAACGACGAATATTACAGCTATACTGTGGAGCATAGTGAGTTTAGTAATGATATCCATTTTGCAAAAATCGAAGCGATGATCTGCCTGAAGGCATTCGCTTTTCTAAGTAACAGACAACGAAAGGAGGAAGGGCAAGAGGCCCGGGAAAGGGATATTCTGAAACACAAATATGATGTTTTCAGAATGATTTTTTTATTGGGACCCGATGCGCGATTTGAATTACCACCTTCAATATTGACAGATCTGCAGCGCTTTGCCGACCTTGTGAAGGACGACCTCCCTCCTCGAAATATCTTTAAGGTCAACCGCTTTGAAGAAGAGGATATGAGCCGTATTTTTCAGCAACTGCTGCGGAATTTTGGTTTGAGTGTGCAATGATTTAACCGCCAAAAGCAGATTATATCCGCCATTCAGTGTGTTAATACGGCATCAATTTAATATCTTCATAATAAAACACCTCACCAGTTGGACCATCCAAAATCAATCTTGATTTTTCTTTTTTGTCAATGCTGACATCATAATCGCAGCCTACGTCCCCGGAGGATATCATAATAGGGATACGTTCCCAACAGGCACTTTTTCCCCTGTCTATTGGTTTGTGAATTAATACAAGAAAGTAATAGAAGCCAGTGTTCGTGCTGTTTAACACTTTAACTTCTTTCTTTGCTGCAGTGAGTTTATCTTGGTTTTTTTGGTAAATAGCATAATAGGCTTCACGAAAATATTTACAACTATCCGTATTATAGATGCTATCAAGGTCCATGTCGATCTGCATTGCAATTTGTTCGGTGGTCATTATGGGCAAATCTCTAAGCGGTTTTAGTACAATTTTACTTGTTGTATCCTGTCCAAATGAATATGCGGATAGAAGCATTAAAACAATAATAAATGAAAATTGGGAACTATGCTTTCTGTATCCAATCATAATTGAGTGCTTGTATTTTTTAATAAGGGTAACTGGTAGAATGATTTTGAGATTCAAATTGTGATTGATTGCTAACAAATATATTATTTTTTGCCCAGAAAATCACCGAAAACTAATGGTTATACAGATAATTCCAATCTTTTTTCTCCTTCTGGTCCCCACGCGAAAACATTTTGTCCCGGTCGCTATCAGCCAAGTATTCGTCTTCGGAAGCGAGGATGGGGTCGTACCAATTGGCTTTTTCTCGTGCCCAACTGAATGATTTTTTCATTTCATCCGTAAGCGTGTTGTTCTTGATGGCGTGGGCTTCGGCATTGTCAATGTATCTTCTCAATGTTTCTGCCTCGTGCCATTGGCGGCATTTGTTTAGCAGGGAAAGGAAATCATCAAATTCTTTGTCGACGCGTTGTTGTGCTTCTTTGGCGATGCGCTCTTGTTCACGTCGCTGGGCCCAACGAGCCTCCCTTTCGATGGTTTCATTTCTTAATATCTCTCCCCTGATTTCAAGCTTGGCGATGATTTTAGATAATTGTTCTTCCAGCATTAATTTGCCGTCTTTCCAAGCCGTTTCACTACTCCAGGCGCTGGCGGAGAAGGATAGAATCCCGGTCGGTAAAAAGTTATATTCTTTCCAACTATATTTACTTGGGATTTCAACCCTGGTAAGTTTCTCGCTTAATCGGATTTTTTGTTTTTCTCCTTGAATAACAATGTAAGTATGTTGATCGTCAAAAGTGATTTGGTGCCCACGGCCTTCTATAATCTTGATGAACGTATCCATGAATCTCAAGGCACGACCAATATTTCCGCGTGTGACATTAATATTTATTTGACCTCTTGAAGTGCTAAGTATACCGGCTTTGTAATTGGAGCGTGGACTATGTTCAAGGGTATCTCTGGCCTCAACAATTAATTTGTGCGGATTGGTAAGCCGATCGGGTACCTGAAGTTTTAGACTTTCTTTGGCAATAAGTTCTTTTTCTAATTGGATTGTGGGCGATGTGTCTTTTATTGCAACCGGATCTCCCTCTTCCCGGAGATTGAGGGTAACTTCGGCTGTACCCTTAAATTCTTGAGGGAATTCCTTAATCTTGACGGGTTTGTTGTGTTTCAATTTGACCCAGTGGCCGTAACCCGGCACGGGGAGTTCCATTTTGACACAGATTTTTCGCAAACCAGAATCAGAAATCAAATAGCGTTTGGCTAAGGTCGTAAAAGGGGTGGACCATACTAAATCGTACAGTTCTTTTCGGGTTAGTTTTTGAGGTTTCATAATACAATAATTAAAATGCAATACTCCAACAAAGGAAAAGACATTTTTCTGGATGTAAAAGCCCCGAAATGTTAATCCCTGATAGGAAATGGGTCAAAAAAGAGATCAAAAAAGAAGATTCTTGTGGAAATCCCCATCATTTCTTGACTGCCTCAGTAGCATTTGAGCCGAAATCATTAAGATTTGGTAAAATTTCGGTTAAAAAATAGTGATTTTTGAATAAAATGGGTGGGAAGTCTGTGAACGTTCAATATATTATTCCAATTATGATTTGCTGGGATTGAAATTATTGTAATTTATCATGGCCAAAAAATAATAATTATATTTGCATATGAAAGATTCATCGATCAAATCCTTTTCGTGATCGTTCACAATTAAACGCTCTGACTAAAATACTCAACAAATGAAACGGATTATTGCGGCATCGATCGTCATGCTAATGTGTACATCATTATTCTCCCAAACGATTTTGTATCGGGAAAACTTTGATGCCCCATCTTTTGACGACAGTGTAAGTACATTGGGCCCAATGGATTGGGCGATCAACAATCGATTGTTTTCTGATGGTTCATCATGTGACTCAAATTTTGTTCAAATCAATGATTCAGTATTTTTAATCACTGCCCCGATTAACTGTTCAGGCACGAGTCACGTAAGCTTGTATTTCAATCATATCTGCAAAATCGAAAATAGTGATTATGCTGAGGTTGCTGTTTCAATCAACAACGGCGCATGGCAAAAACTAGGATCGGGACAGTATATTCACACAACAAATTCACGATATACAGTCAATGGGAATAGATTTAATGCAAATACATATCCCAGTTTATGGCTTTCTAGTCAGGATAATGCTAAACCTCAAAACACATGGTGGATGCAGGAACATTTTGACATCAGTGGGTTTGCAGGGAATCAAAGTAATGTCAGGATCCGGTTTACCATTGTTGATGGAAATTGGAATGGCGCAAATTTGAACCACGGTTGGTATATTGATAATGTCAGGGTTATTGGTGCAAACACAGAAATGGTCTCCCCAATGATAAGTTATGTTGCCCCCATTCCGCAAGATACAATCTCTTTAACTGGCCCTTTCAGTATTTATACATGGATAAAGGATTCCTCCGGAATCGATAGCGTTTGGATAGTTTACCAGATTGATGGTGGTGCCGACCAAAGCACCCCGATGATTAATGTGCATGACAGCACCTACCATGGTGCGATTCCAAGTATTACCTTTGGTCATCGAATAGACTATCATGTTCATGCCATTGATAATAGCGCCTTGCATAACGCGGGCAATGGCGTATCGCATTGGTTTTATACTAAACTTGGGTCTCCAGATGTAATCATTGGGACTGGGACAGCGACCTCAGGTTTTCCGTTTTATATTGATTACGGATATTCAAGAAGTGCCGCAATTTATACACTTGAAGATATAGGACAATTTGGATGTATAACGAACCTTGCCTGGAGCGTCGCTCTCCCAAAGTCATACATCTTTCCAGTTAAAATTTATGTGAAAACCGTTCCCGATACCTCATTTGTTCCTGATATTTGGAGCAACTTAATTGCAGATGCCACGATGGTCTATAATGGCACAACATCATTCTCTGCAACTGGCTGGAAAGGCTTGATTTTATCGACACCGTTTAATTATACATCTGAAAATTTGATGGTGCTATGCGAAACAAATTATGGTAGCGGCGGAAACTCCTACTTTCCGACATTTCATAATTCCCTTGCACCTTCAAAGCATCTTTATGTTGTTAAAGACAATATACCTCCTGCAAATTTGGGAACAGTGAACTCTGGCAGGCCCAACCTGAGGATTAGTTTTCATCCATCTTATAATTCGTGTGATGCAGGGCTTATCGCTATAACTGAACCTGCCGGTACAATTGCTGCAAATGTCCCTTATTCTATAATGGTATCCTTGAAAAACTACGCAATTGATACCTTGGATTTTGTCACCATAAAATGGTCCCTTGATGGCCTATTACAAGACAGCATTGTTTGGGCGGGACTACTCCCTCAGGTTGTTACAACAGTGCCATTTTCTATTGACAATGCTCAGTTTTCATACGGGGCACATACCATTAAGGCTTGGACAGAAAAGCCAAACGGTTCAACAGATCTTAATATGTGGAATGACACAGCGAGTGTAAGTTTTTTTGCCTGCACATCAATGCTGAATGGTACGTATACCATTGGTAGTGGCGGTGATTTTGCTACCCTTAATGATGCAGTGACTGCTTTGGTGAACTGTGGCGTTTCAGGTCCAGTTGTTTTTAATTTAGCCAATGGTATATATACATGCAGAATAGTTATTCCAGAGATTCAAGGAGCATCTGCAGCCAATAACATTACATTTCAATCAGGAAGCGGAAATTTCAATGATGTTATTCTTTCGAATTCGGCCACAGGAAACGGGGACAACTGGGTGATTAAATTGATTGGTGCCGATTATATGCGTTTCTTTAACTTGACACTTCGAGCAACTACGGACAACTTTTCAAGGGTTATTACTGCTGGTGATGGTAGTACAAATAATATATTTGAGGGGAACCGGATACAAGGGGTATATACTACAACAAATTGTAGCTATGATGATGCCTTAGTATGCATTGGTCCCAATTTATCTGAGCCTGACTCTGCCAATACTATTAGTAACAACATTTTTGAAAACGGTTCATTCGGAATAATTTGGTATGCAACTTCTTTAACTTTACGCGAAAAAGGGGCCGTTATTACTAACAATACCTTCATCAATCAGCATTATAGGGGAATGACTGTTGGCTACATGGATGCATGCCGGATAGAATCAAATGTTGTTACTACCAATTCTACATATATGAGTTTTATTGGAATTGATTTGATGCGAAATGTAAACAATATGCGCATTTTAAAAAATGCTGTAAGTATTGCAAACGGAGGGATAGGAATTGAAATTAGTGAGTGTAATGGGACCTCAATCAATGAAGGTGTTTGTGCAAACAATATGATTAACGTTGCCGGAAGTAATCTTGGGTATGGCATATTAATGAATGCCTGTAGCAATCAGAAAGTATTTTATAATAGTATAAATATGTATGCATCTGGTGCTTCAAGTGCCTTTTATTTTTCTGGCGTCAACAATGGCCTTAATAATCATATTAAAAATAATATTTTTGCCTACACAGGTTATAGTTCAACTGGTTTGGCGGTTTCTGTTTCAAATACGGCCACAATTACTTCAATGGATTATAACGACCTCTATTCAACGGGGACAAATCTAGGATACTGGGACGCAAATCAACAGTCATTATCCGCATGGAAGGCGACCAGTTCAAAAGACTCGAACTCTGTGTCGGTTAATCCAGGGTTTGTCAGTAATGGGAATCTTCATACGGCTTCATTGAATGTTTTTGGGTTGGGTATCCCGATAATGCAAATAGCAGATGATTTTGATGGTGATCTACGGGATCCTATTTCCCCTGTTATTGGTGCGGATGAGTTTGAATTGCCAGCGTATGAGACTCAATTGATCAATATTGTTTTGCCCGTAAATTCCTGTAGTCACTCCGCGTCGGAAGATGTATCTATAACGGTAAAAAATATTGGTGCTGGCGTGTTAACAAATATTGATGCATACTATGTTGTCAATCACGGAATCCCAGTGCATGAAATTATTACCGGCCCCATACCTTCACTCGCCAGTTTTACATATACATTTTCTACCAAAGCGGACTTGGGGACAACGGGTAGCTATACCATTGACGTATACATAAATAACCCTTCTGACATCAACTTTTTAAATGACACTATTGACAATTATTTAGTTTATACTTCAAATGGGTTTTCATTTGGACTTTACACGATGGGGTTTGAAAACTCAGAGTATTGTGCCGATTGGAGTATGCTTAGCATTAATGGCGATAGTTATACTTGGAGTTTTCCATACTCTAGTAGTTCGCTTTCGCATCAAGGGTCAATGAGTGCGCGATTTAGTAATGGCGCGGCCAACCTAGATGGCGACTGGTTGTTCTCGCGCTGTTTTCCCCTTCTGGCAGGTGAAACTTATGAAATATCTTATTGGTATCTGGGTGGTTCTACCACAATTCCATCCAAATTGAATTTAAAGTATGGGCTTTCGGCGACACCCAATGGGATGACCTACCTGCTTGATTCCTTTCCCAATATTTTAACGAATAATTATAAACAGTCGACACATTTTTTTGTTGCTCCTTCTACTGACACCTATTATTTCGGGTGGTTTGCTTATACAACTCCAGGCAACATGAATATGAATATTGATGATATAAATGTCAGGCACATTCCTCAAGACAACCTTGCTGCGCTTGAGTTTATTAATCCAATTGATGCTTGTACCTTTGGTACTGAAGCAATATCTTTAAAAATAAGGAATATCGGCTTTGACACCATTTATAATCCATTTTCGATAGGGTATCGTGTATCCGGCAGTCCTACAGCTACTACAGAAACGGTAACCTATAATTTGTTACCAGGAGATTCAATAATTCATACTTTTTCTATACCTGCAGTTTTCAATGTACTTGCAGGTGATTCGACTTTTCAAATCAAAGTATTTGGTGTCAATACAACTGACATTTGTTTTCCAGATGACACGGTGATAGAGTCAGTTACATTATCGTTTTCACCGCCGGGACCAGCTACATCAAATGATACGATAGCCTATGGTACATCAACCAGTCTGAGTGCCAATTCCCCCTACCATTCATATTGGTACAGCCTGCCCGTTGGAGGAAGTTTACTGGGTGAAGGTTCTGTTTTTTCGACTCCCATTTTATATGGTGATGCAACGTATTATGTTGAAGCAAGGGATCTTCATGATACCTATGTCGGACCCTATAACAATACGATTGGTAGTACATCGTATTCAAATGCGTTGTATTATATGAGATTTAATGTCCTCGATCCTTTGGGGATTAAGATAAATTCCGTTGATGTGTTTCCTGGCGTGGCTGCGGGTGCTGCCTATACTATTATTGTGCAGAATTCTGCTTCCCAGCAAATTGCCAGTTATTCTGGGGTTACTACTGTTGCTGTTGGGCAACGGGAAACAGTGCCTGTGAATTTTAGCATCCCCTTCGGGTCTTCTTACAGGATGGCATTCACCGTAATGCCTGGTATGGCGAGAAATACAACAGGGGTATCCTACCCTTATACCTGGGCTAATGAGATTTCAATTGTTGGAAATAATTTGAGTTCCAATTATTATTTATATTTCTATAATTGGGATGTCTCTACTTCCTATGGTTGCGCAAGCCATCGACTGCCTGCAAATATTGAGATAACGGGTCAACCGGCTACTGAGGCTGGCATTGTGGAAATTATTGAACCAGCACCTGAAGTTTCACTCGGGATACATAATATTAAGGTCATTATCAGGAACTATGGAGTGAACAACCTGACTTCTGCTGACATCGGCTGGATCGTTAATGGTGATGTACAAGCCCCATTCCATTGGGTGGGCTCATTGAATACCGGTGCTGCTGATACTGTAATCATCGGATTGTATGATTTTGAATATAAGCCTTATCCCGGATTGTATAATTTGGCTACTTGGACCTCTAATCCAAATAATTTGGCTGACAATAATATATTGAACGATACGGCTCATGGAATTATTGAAGCGCATGATCCTTTTGCCGGTACGTATTACATCGGAACAAGTGCATCGGATTTCAATAACTTTACGGATGCAGTCCTTGCCCTCACGGATTGGGGTGTGTCCGGTCCTGTATTAATCTTGGCAGATACAGGAACCTATGTGGAGCAAATTATTGTGCCTGAAATTCCTGGGGCTTCGGCGATTAATACAATTACCTTCCGGTCCATTACTGCTGTAAATGTGGATGTGGTATTACAGTTTGCTGCCACCGGAATCGCTAATAACTATGTATTACAACTTGACGGTGCAGATTTCATTGCCTTTGAAGCAATAACGATGAAATCAGTGACCTCTACAACCTATGGGTGCGTGTTAGACATTAGGGGAGGAGCAACGTATAATCGATTCGAAAACAATAGAATTGAAAGTATTGTTTCTAATAGTTCTAACGCCATACCTGTTTATTCAACATCGTCGGGGGCTGACAGTTATAATCGATTTGTAGGAAATAAAATTCTGAATGGTTATTATGGCGTGTACTTCTATGGACCAACAGTCAGCCACGAACAGGGAAACCATTTTGAAAATAATGAGATCACTGGTTGGAATTCCTATGGAATTTACGTGTATTATTGTGATTCTATCAGAATAAAGAATAACAATATAAGTAATTCACTTTCTTCGTCTCTCATATATCCTATCTATCTGGCATTTGGCGATAATGGTTGCATTATTACAGGGAACAATATTTATACGAATAACAGCAGTGCCACATATGGTATTTATTTAAATTCTAATAATGTTACAGCAACCCTTCCTAATCTTATTGCCAATAACTTTATTGGTTCACAGATAGGTTCAGTCGTTTCGTATGGTATTTATTTGTCTTCTTCTAGTTATGTGAATATCTATTTCAATTCTGTGAATATATACGGAGGTTCTGCCCCTTGGAGTTGTGCCTTATCTCAAACAGGTGGCACAGGGAATGTCAATATTGTGAATAATAATCTCGTCAATTCAGCATCCGGCCTTGCATATGAAATTTTAACACCAGCTGCTATTGGCGTGTCTAATTATAATAACCTGTATTCAACCGGGGTCACGCTAGCTTTTTGGGGGACAACTCAGGCTGCCTTAGCCCAACTGCAGAGTGTCAGCGGTAAGGATGCCAATTCATTATCGGTTGTGCCGGATTTTTATTCACCAGACGACCCGCATACTTATTCTATCAATTTGCATCATCAGGGAACTGCTGTTGCCGATATAGCGGAAGATATTGATGGAGATCCCAGAAGTCTCAGCAATCCCTGTATAGGTGCAGATGAGTTTCAACTACGGCAAATTGATGCCGGAATCTCTAGTATTGATGCTCCATATTTACCCGATTCAACTGGTGTATTGGATCTCAGAGTTTCTCTGATTAATTGTGGATTGGAAACATTAACAGCGGCGACTATTAACTATGAAATTAATGGTATACAGGGGCCACCATATTTTTGGACTGGTTTATTACCTTCGGCACACACCATTCATGATATAATTATTGACTCGGCAGTGTTTAAATATGAGAATTACACCATCAAAGCATGGACTGAATTGCCCAATGATACAATTGATTTGCTTTTTTTAAATGACTCTTCCACGTATTCTTTCTTTAACTGCCCTTCTCCATTTAAAGGCACATATACAATTGGATCTGCAAACTGCGACTTTGTAAATTTTGAAAAAGCAGCTGAAGCATTGGATCATTGTGGGATTGACAGTTCCGTCGTTTTTAAAGCAAACCCCGGAATATATGTTTCCAGTCTATACCTGTATCCTGTTTCTGGTGCTTCAAATATGAGCACAATTACTTTTACCTCGGTTTCTGGAAACAATAATGATGTGGTCATAAGAAATCCAAATAATGATCATAATGCTATTAAATTGGGGAATGGAGCAGCCCATTACACTTTTGATAAGCTTACAATTGAATGTACATATACCACGAATGTAATAGATCTTAATGGTGCACAAGACATTCATATATCAAATTCTAATATAGGAAGCATCTCGACAGCATATCTTTCTAGCTCGCCTATTGCCGGGGATTGCAATCATCTGTATATCGAAAATAATAACATTTATGGTGGCTTTATTGGTGTTTCTTTGAGTAGTTCCAGTTCAGTTGTTATTCGAAATAATAACATTTATAATTGGATTGATAATGGGGTATTTTGTAGTGGATGCTCAAACATTCTTATCTCACGCAATTATTTCCACAAAGCACCATATTCATGTCGTTATCCTACTATACGACTATATAGTTGCAATTCTGATTCTGTGCGCATTGAGAAAAATGTTATTAATGGACAATATAGTTCTGATGGGATTTGGGTTACTGAATGTTACGGTAGCTCAAATACTCCTATCAATATATCGAACAATTTTATTTCAATGAAGAACCTTTCTTATAGCGAGGGCATTCTTATTGATAATTCGTACTATGTAGATACGTATAATAATACAGTTGAAATATATGGATCAAACTCTTTATATAATTGTGCATTTCATGTTACTGGGTCATCCATGCATTTAAATATTGTGAATAATGTATTTTCAAATTCGGCAGGGGGATATGCTTACGATATTATCGGCGGTACATTATACATTGAGTCATCTGATTTTAATGACCTATATTCCAGCGGTACACAACTCGGAAGATACTCTGCAAGTGCGTTTAATAGTATTTCTGGGTTGCAGACGCTATCAGGAAGAGACCTTCATTCCATCAATGTTAACCCGTCTTTTTTTACAAGCACAAATTTGCATATCAACAATAATCCATTTTTAAATGGGGCTGGTACACCAATTTCCGGGATTGTCACTGATATTGATGGTGATGTTCGTAATCTGGTGAGCCCTGATATTGGTGCCGATGAATTCGATATCATAGTTGGAATTGCACAAAAGCCTTATAATTTAAATGGGTTTGTGTTGTTTCAAAACCAACCTAACCCAGCATTTGCATCGACCACTATAGGTTATTATTTATCCTGCTCGGGTGAAGTTTCCTTTGAATTAATTAATTCGATGGGGCAACTTGTTGTAAGCAAAAAAGAAGCAGGTCAGGGGGGACTAAATACGATAGTAATTGATGTTTCTGATCTTCATAATGGCGTTTATATGTACAGCGTTACATATGAGGGAGAAAGAAAATCCAGGCAAATGATTATCGCAAAGTAGGATTAATTTATTTGGATCAGTTGGACAGGCCTTTCTATATGATTAGTCTTAGGCGCATAAATACAAGCACCTCATTATTTTCATTTTCAATAACTCGATATGGACAGGGAATATCGGCAGGAGTTAGTCTCCACTCAAATATAAGAAAATCATCAATATGAAAAATGATTTTGAGCCAATTGTGAGCCCCATGTGATTATGTCAATCGTTCCTCCAGCAAGTCCTTCCAAATCACAAAACCCTTTTTCTCGTCAGAGTAATCATGCAGTACCCTGTTGAAATTCCTGGGCTGTTTTTCAAGAAAAGCCTGTCTGCCTTCATTTCGGACGATGCTCAGATCACGATCAATTTCTTTTAGCTTTTGTTTCAGGTCAGACAGCGATTTTTCCACATGCCAGATATAAGTTGCTTCTTCAGTATCGAGTGTTTCCATAATGACATGGTATTGTTCTTCACCTGTCATTAAGAAGACAAAGGAGAATGGGCTTAGGACGAAACGAATTTTCAGCACTGAACTATCGTGCTTTTCAGAAAGATACCTTAACTGGAGATAATGTTTGACTTTTTTATTTTTCAGAACATCGTCCAGGAGTTCCTGTGGATTTGTGTAAAGACTAACAGGGGCGCCGCTCTCGTTGTGCAATTCCTCCAGGTCAAGCAGGTTCTTGGATGGCTTATTGGATGTTCCAAAAAAGTTTTTGTTTACAAAACGAAACCGGACACTATCAATGATTTCACGGTTAATTCTTTCCAGATCCGGGGAGCTGGCCAGTTGAGAAATTAATTTGCCGTCATCGAATTCAGCCAATAGCGAAATTTCGACTGAGCTTGCTTTCAGGACTTTTGAAAAATATGGTTTGAGTACCTCAAATTCGGGACGGACCTCGTTGTTTTCGACTTCAAACTCAAGATAAGTGTTCATTGCTGGCACTTCCTGCTGAAAGACAATGGTGCCATATCTGAATTCGAGCTGTTCGATGGGAATCCTGATGCGCTGCTCAAAGTTGTAAGTTCGTTCATTGGTGGTGATTTCGATTCCCTCTTCATCGAACAGCGTCGCTTGTCTTTCAAGTTTACGGTAATAAGTATTGCGCTTTAGAAATAGCTTGTTGAGGTAATCGATCCTGTGATCGCGGTAATCGTAAATGATTGGGACAACTTCTGAACGCTGCACGCGGCCGATGTATTGAATGAGTTTCCCTTCAAAAGAAAATGGGTAGGCAAGAAAAAGACATTGCGCATTCTGAAGATCAGTTCCTTCTCCAAAATATTGACCAGTGGTAATCAAGACCTGATAATGGCCGCCCTTCAGTGCTTTCCACTTACTGTCACGACTCGCTTCAGCATCATCGCCTGACAAGGTAATGGTTTCGTAGTGCTGTTTTAAAAATTGATAAAGCGAGTCGATGTGTTCCTTTCGCTCGGTAATGATAACAGCGCGCTTCCCTAATTTAAGTTCACCATGGACATCATCCAAAATAAGTCTATTTCTGGCAGTATCATGAATCAGGACTTTTGAGAGGGTCTCAAATTTATCCGTCTTAGAATTAAAGGGCACATCAAGTTCTGTGTTTCGGATAATAATAGTCGCTTTTTTATGCCCGGATACTTCTTGTGGCTTCACTTCAGAAATAATATCTCCAAGGTGAACAAAAATGAGTTTACCATCATTATATTTCCGGAAAGGAGTTGCAGTCAGTCCGTACAAATAGAAGGAGTGAAGTTTTGAAATGACAGATTTATAGGTTTCCGCGGGAACATGGTGACATTCATCCACGATGATGGTGCCGAAAGACTTGAGCAATTCCGATGATTCGTTCTTTTCAATGAGTTTGTTGAAGCTTTGGATCATCCCCACAGTGATGGCTTTCCCCGGGTGGGCTTTGCCTTGTCCGATTCTGCCGATTTCGTGTTTGGGGATGCCCAGAAATGATTGTATGCGCTCGATCCATTGATCAGCTAGCTGTTTGCGATGGACCAGAATCAGAGCAGGCTGCTGTTTCTCTGCAATAATTTTGAGCCCGATAATCGTTTTCCCAGTGCCCGGGGGAGCCACGATCACTCCGAAATTCTTTTTTGACGTGGCTTCCAGCGCTAATGCCTGATGATCGCGCAAGGTAATTGAGCTGGAGAATTTTACCAGCGGGCTTTTTATCCGTTCATCTTTAAATTCAAAATCGATTTTTTGTTCTTTACAAAACCGGATGAGCTTCCCTATAAAGCCCCTTGGAATAACTATATCCTGGGTTGTTTCCTCAATAAGCTTAAAATAACTTTCTGTTTTCCAGGTGGTTTTTCCAAGTTTTTTTTTAATGAAATACTCGCTATTGGCGAAGTTCAATTCATCTTTCAGAAAATTTATCAAAGCCAGGGGCATTACATTTCGATTGATCCGGATGGTTTCATCCAGTCGAAGGAGCATTTTCCCTGCAGAACTCTTAGATTCATTCAGCACTTCAAGCTGCTTCTCTTTTATAGTCCCGGCAAACAGGGTGTCCAAATCTGTGGTGGAGATCCTCCGGATTTGCTGCAAAAATTCAAATTGATCGGGATATGGTTCCAGGGTGGTTGGGTCAATAAAACAGCAGTTCCCATTATCCAACGCTGTTTTGTTGAATGGCAGCGCTATCAGATTGCCGAATCCTTTACCCGAATGGGTATCCTGATTGGGGAAAAGGCGATCGAAGCTGGAGGATTTATCGAACTTTGAGAGGCTCCCTGACTTTTCCAATAATGAAATAATGATTTTCCTGCTTTTGGCAGCAGGGTATGGGTTTTCAAAGAAAATCCAGACGTGTCCACCTTTCCCGGAACGCGATCTTTCGAGGTAGGCAGGAATTCCATGATCCTGACAAGCATCCAAAAAGAGCAGACATTCCTCCACCCATTTTTCCTTATCGAAATCAGCCGCAATAAACCAGGAGGTGTTGTCTTTTAGTAGCGGGTATATCCCGATGAAAATTTCACCAGTCAGGTGTTTGGCAATCTGGTCTTCAGTAAGTGGCTCGAGCTCTTTATCAGTGTACTCCTTGAAACTACCGCCTTTTATGCTGTGGCGTTTATAACTGTAGGGATCGTATTGGTATGCCGGGTAGTATGCGGACTTGCCCGCCTTTTCCCAACGCTTAGCGAAAACATCGGTACGCGACTTAAAAAGGGATGTGATCAGGGATATTGCGATGGGCTGCTGCACTTTGGTGAAATTAGGACTCAATTGACATAGGTTGGCGCAACAAAGAGCCAATTTTATTTTGTGATCGAAGTGACGATACGTGGTTATTACAAGTTTTCATGGTGTAATGGATCTTTGGTTATAACTCACTTTGCCCCACCATTGCCCCACTTGCCCCACTATTGCCCCATTGTTGTACTGCCAGTCTCAAAATTTGATTATCCATTCAATGTTCCGCAATCTGTCGGCAACAAGAAGTAATGATTTCAAGATGGATCCTTCCTCAGGGAAACTACCAAATACAAGATCCCTGAAATTACCGCCATAAGTTTCTTTTAGTTTTGCCCATACCTTTTCGGTATCAGCAAAGAAGATGGATTCCCGGGGATGATGCTTCAACCACTCGTTGTTGTTTTTAAAGCTGAGAACATCATCATTGGCCACTTTCAGCAGCAATTCATCAAATCCAGACGTGTAGAAAAACATCCTGATTTCATCATTTTGAAGCAGCAGGTGAATATCATAGGTGTGCCTGATTTTATTTTTAAGGTCAACCATAGGGTTTTCAGTATAGGAAAACCTGACTAGACTCATGATCTTCTCGCAGAAGGTCCGTTTTGGCTCGAGTACTTTTACTTCAAAAGGCAATAGACCATATTCTGCTGCAAGATCCAACTGCCCTGCTTCTTTCATAATGTCGAAAATATAGGAACTCACCGGCCGGCGGGTATACGGTTCATAATTTCCAAGCCAGGAGGCCTCTACAACAATGATATCCCGGATCTGCCCGAAACTCCCTTCAAAGACCTTCTTGTAGGCGTGAGCCGTTTTTCTGTTCATTCCGCGTTTTTGTGTAATATCCGGCATTTCAATTTCCGGCAATACCTCGGTAACAATTTTCGAAATGCGCTTAATCTTTGTTGTAAGCTGGTTATTTGTTTCTCCTTCACGCCTCAATACGACCAGATCAATATCTTCCGAAAACCTTTGAATCAGGTTAAAACATTTCGATAGTGCAGTACCTCCCTTGAAAATGGTTTCATCCCCAATAGGGTCGTTATAAATAGTGTGTAACGCATAGGTGATCCAGTAGTCCTTTTCAATATAAATGGTCGAAATGTTCATCCGCCTGGCCGTGGCGGTTATGGCGTCCTGAAACAGGGTGTTATTATTGTGTAATATCATACGATTTTCCAATTATTTTTAGTGGGTAAGCTGTTGAGGGGTATCCCAAATTTATATGTAGATAATGGATTCAGCGATTTTTTAAGTTTATCGAGCCAGACGATTTCCCCGCGCTTTTCAAGAATAGCTCCTAGCAGTGCCCGTACACGCGGCGGATAAAGCAATGTGCATCCGACCAGTTCTTTAATTTGGTCGGGATTAAATCGTTCAATCAGGCGACAAAAGATATTAATGGCTGTGCCGGTATCAACATCAGGAATACTGCGAAGGTCTTTCATAGCATCTAATATGCCCAGCATTTCGAAATTCTCATCGGTAACATCCACATAGCTTTTTACAGGAGTAGCGCTGAGTGTATCAGTATTAATATAGATCCTTTTATTCCGGCTGGCCACCTTTGCCCGAAAAGCCATCTGACGGGTCAATCCCATCTGATTGTATAGAAATGCTCCTGTGATGTATGCAATTCTTTTCCCATTCTCAAATAAATAGGGACGCAGTTGTTCCATTTCTGAGGGTGTGGTTTCGCCAAAGACCGTCTTTCGTGGCTTATAAAAAACTCCTTTTGACAATTTTTTGACAGCACCTCTCTTTTGCAGTCTCTCCATAACTTTAGCCGCGGACAGATATTGCTCCCGTTGGAGGCCCAGGTCTGCATATCCAAAAGTTCTCTCTTCAGGAATGTCCTTAATTTGCCTAGTTATTTTTTTTGACAACTGCATAATTCTGCAAAGATACAAAGATTGTGATTGTTGTCAAGTATTTTGCGCAATAAACTTGACATAATAGATTATAAAAAGCTAATAAACAGAGTATAAGCAATATGTTGTTTTTTGTAAATGCCATAGATGAATTATCGCTCATCAGATAATATCGGGATTTTTGTAGTTCAAAAAGTGTTTTATTTTCTCATTCTGCACCCTGATTGGAAATGTCCAGTTTATTTGCAAAAAAACTGGACAAATAATCACTGGGCTTTCTATTCAATAACGAATATATCTGCTTTTTGCGCAAAAGCACGAGATTTCAATTACAATGAGCGTGTTTTCTTCTCCAAAAATTGGGGATTTGATTCTGTTTTTGGTAAACGTCGCCGCAGATCCTCCCTGAGCTTCTCGATAGTCCATGCAAAGAAGTTTAATTTCTTTGTAATATTACCCGGTTGTGGGTTGTATAAGGTTGGTTGGCGCAACCTTAAGCAAACTTTTTTGTGTGGGTGTTGGATGTTGATTGATTGTTAATCAATATTAATTTTTATCGGTCGCAAAATCCATGTATTTACTGGCTTGTTACTGACAAAGGCAGGTTCCATTGTTGGCAGAGAACCTATTGCTTCCATGCAACTTTTGTCCAACAGTGGGTGGGTTCCTCGTATTAACTGGATGCAGTCAATCTTGCCCGTTTTCGTAATGATAAACCTTATCCATATAGTTCCTGAAGGCGCTGTTGCACCGGCTCTGGATGAAATAGTCAAATGGTCGGCGAGAAAATGAACTATGTCTTCTCCAAAACTATTTTCCGATTTTTTGAATTTCGGTTCTATATCTACATCCTTAAATTCATAGGCGGTGTCAATATATATTCCTTCAGAGGTCCAATATTTTTCGGACACCACTTTAAAGTCTTTATAAACGAGTTCCGATTTGACCGAATCTTTTCCATAATATTCAATCAATTTCCCTTCCCATTGGAATGGAAACATAGTTTTCGAATAACCCATACAGAGCGGTCTATTTTTAGAATCAAATTGTTTGATTTGGAATAAAGAACCATTTTTTACAGCAACAATTTTTGTCTCATCGTCACTTACGAAGTCTGGCACTTCGAAGTGAGGCCTTGTGTCCCAGGATTTGAAACAATGCCGGATGTAAAATACGCTGGGTGTTGAAGTCAGTCTTATTTTGTCGTAGTAATCTTCTCTTACCCAAGGTTCATTCTCTTTTTCATAATACCTTGAATATCTTACGATATTGGTCAAATTTGAATCACTAATAATTTCAATTCGTTCTTTTCTATGATCCCACTGGCTGCTCGCTATATTGCCTGAGTTGAGGTAAATGATTCCGGCAGTAATCTGGGCTGATAGCTTTACGTTTGCAAATAGAAATATTAGGGCAATAAAAAGTACTCTTTTCATGACTGTGGATTTGTAAGTTTGTGTGTGCGCATTTGGTCCCTCATTAAATTCTATTGACGATACTAAGGAAACTGGTCAAATTATGATAGAGATTATTCCATACTTTCCCAAATACTTTCAATTATTTTCCAGCATTGCATTTTTCACAATACACCCTCCTTAAGGCATTGTTATCAAATATTTGAAATCTGATATTGCAGGGGCCGATGAATAGATTGCACCAATCAATCGTTGAAAGCCTGTCCGCAGCCTCAATAAGTAATTCTTCAGAATTTGATTTTATGCCTGCTATTTGTAGCTGATCATAAACTTTTAAGTATAATATATAGGCTTCTTTATTAATCTGATCATTGCTTACCATTGGTTCCAGTAATTCAAGACTCGTTTTATATTGATTAAACGAGATGAAATAGAGCGCCAGCTCATATCTTAAATTATCGTTTGGCGGATTGTTCAAATAATATTCCTTTATAAAACTTAAAGAGCTACTTACACTTTTATAGGTCCACCCATTAGAATACAGAAAGTTCAGATACTTAAAATGATAATATAACTCAAATTCTTTAATTGAATCGGATGGGAGTTTGCTATGTTTAATAAGGTTGAGAAATTCTTTTATCTCTGATAATTTAGGATTTACACCTGTATATTTTCGGGAATTAAATAAATAAGCTAAATAGTTATACCTGGATGCCGACTCATTGTTTTGATTTAAGGCATACTCCTTAAGTGTTTTAAGAGATTCAGCTGCTCCTGAATAATTGGTTGTTATGTATTTAAGATTGAATAAAAACAACTGATGGCAAATTACTGCAAATTTCTTCTCATTGGTAATTTGTGCTTCGAGAGAATCTAATGCGATTCTGTTTTTCAAACAACGATAAAGCAAAAATGAGGTTGTTTTTTTTAATCGCGCAATTTGGGACGATTCCGGAGTGGGTGTTTTGCATAACTTCTTATATTCCGAGAATGCGTATTCATCGATGTTTTGATCATTTATCTGAGGCTTATAATAAATGATTACCTGTCCGTAACGTTGCCTTGATAATAAAGGCTCCAGCTTTTGAGAAGTCCCGGGGACATTAATGGAGTCTCTTATCTGAGCAGTGTCTAGCCCCAACAAGTATGAATAGTCTGATTGTTTCAACTGACTAAAAAACATTTGCCAGTTTTCCTCCACATTGGTAATTAACTGAATGGAAGAATCCTGGTCCGCTTGAAAGATTTTCCGAATGTTTTCGGCACGTTTAGTATATAGAAACTGATTGGTTTCAAGGCTGCCCTCAACACTCGCATAGGCATTTAAAATAATCTTGTTTACAAACAAATTCTCCTGTTTCAGGATGTTCCTTAAATAGTACAGGGTGTCGGGATTAATGATATTAATGTCGTTTTTATTGAAAAAAACTTTATACTCGTTTTTTTGTGTTTTAACAGAAGGTCTGTATTCGATCGAATCTAAATGCAGAAGAAGATCAAAACGCGGAATCTCTGGCTCCATAATCCTACCGCATATTCCCTGTGTTTGTATTACTTTACATAACCTGTTTTTTTGCAGGATCAAAATATTGATATCAATCTTTTTTCCTTTTAGTTTTTCAGGATATTTTCCAAGCGGGATGCTGACAAAGTCACTATTTTTGGAACGTTGGGTTTTATTTTTATCCATATAGTACAACACGCTGTCTTTATATACTGGCGCAGTAATCTGTCCATTAAAAATGCAGCCGCCGTTATCGCGTGTTGGAATCCTCACATTATCGGGCAAATTGCATGAATACGTATAGTCAAAATCTAAAAACTCAAGCAAGATTCCATCTTTTTTATTGGTGAAAAAGTGACGGATTTTTGCAGCGTAAGATTTTTTAATAGCCAGATATATTGTGTCGTAAAATACCGTAAGCATTATGGTTTTATAATTAAAAACAGCGGTTCTGGCTTCTGAACAACACTGCTTTTTAGGATTGTCTTTTTTTATGTTAAATGCGTGTCTTTTGTGAGCATTGATCGCAGTATTGAACGGAACAAATTTCCGACTGGCCAATGCTTCGTTATATGTATCATAAGGAAATAGCGAACTACAAGGCTTATATTGATAATGGGGATTTACTATCGCAAAAGCTTGTGTAGCATATAGTCTGTTTGTCTCACTGTCGAATGATATTGAAACTCCGGTTATGTCATATTCCGCATTAATGATGTTCGCAAAATGTCCCGGAGAATTAACCCATAACAACATCATTGAATGAGCAATACTTTTATAAACATCAGCATCAATAAGTTCCTGAAGAAGGATATATTGATTAACTGTTGTAAATAATACATTTTCGCCAACCCGGTAATTATTTGCGCCGTAATAATCCGCTCTGTTTTGAGGACTGAATTTAGCAGGATTATTTTTTTGAAAATGTGTAAGCTCTTTTTGTTTGGTTAAATATTCTGATTGATCCAATGATGCTAAATACAAGATAGAATCATTGATCAGAATGTCGAGTTTGTGCGATTCTCTGACAGAATCTATTTCTTTCTTTAGAAGATATTCTAAGAATTTTATGTTGAAATTGCTTTCCGTTGTTGCATCAATTTGTTGAGATTTTAATGATAAAGGGGACAGCAGGCTTATCCACACTAAAAAAAATAGCGAGATAATTTTGTTATTTATATGCCTACGGGATCCTTGCATTTCTGTGGTTTTAAAAGTATTGTTCCGTTGATTTCGTCTGTGGATTAGATCCGTTGGCTGGAAAACGGCGTTTAGTGGCGGAATAGGTTCTGATTTCAGATAATTCTCAGCAATATTATACAAAATTTTGCGTGTTTGAGTGTCCACCTCATTTTTCCGGCATCAGCAACTTTCCAAACTCCTTTTTCTGGTTATCCTCAAACGAACCGAGGTAGTTTTCGGTGGTGCGCAGGTCGCTATGGCCTGGACTTTCGCTGATATAGGCAATGGGCACACCTCCGCGCTTTAAAATGCGGCTGAAAGGGTGACGCGCCAAATATGGGGGATTGCGCTCTTCCATTTTTACGTGAAGCAGAGAAATTCCTGTCTGATTCCGGCTCAGATTGCGGCACGGCGAATATAACCCGGGGGGTTGCATTTATTAAAAATGATACTCATGAAAATAATGTTACAAATAAAAAACAGTACGAATCAACGATTTGCCTTGATCCAATCACAGCTGGATGGAATCAGCATTTTATCAAAAAAAAGATTCCTTGATAGTCAAGGAATCCTTCCGGGTTTAATTTACAAATGCTGCATTAACCATTTACCACCAGTTACGACGGCTTCGAAATATTTCAAGAACGAGTAAAATAACGCCGATAACAATGAGCAAATGAACCACCGGGGTACTTAAATGGAAAACCACCAAACCCAGTATCCATAGGATAATGAGTAATATCCCAACATACAATAGAAACCTTGCCATAATATATATTTTTTAAATTTGATTATTCATTTTAAGGATTTCAATTAACCAGAAATAGCCTGAAATCCTATTGTTTTGGCTTCTCCTCCTTCTTTGTGTTTGGTTTAGCTGGTTGTTGTTTGGCCTTTTGTTTTGCAGGTACTGCCTGTTTCTGCTGTTTTGCAGGCTGCACTTTATCTGGCTGCTGTTTGTTCTGCGGTTCAGCAGGCTGAACCTTTGTTGGCTGCTGTTTGTTCTGCTTCTCAGCAGGCTGCACTTTTGCTGGCTGCGTTTTATTCTGTTGCTTAGCAGGTTGTGCCTTTCCTGGCTGTGCTTTAATGTTTTGATTTTCCTTTTGCGAAGGTGTTTCCGTTGCCTTCTGTGCGGGAGTTTTCACATCCTTTTGATTCACGACTTTGGCAGGAACTGGTTTTTTGCCTGCTGGGTCACTTTTTTGAATCTGAGGCTTGTATATCATCAATTGATTGCCAACCAGTTTTTGGCCCGGCTGATTGCTTTCTTTAATACTAACCGGGATGACTTTTTTTCCGCCATATTGTTCAACCTCTGTTTTTAACGGACCTGCATTGTACTTTACATTGGTTGATTTATCCACCGCATAATTATTTATTATGGTAGAATTGTTTATAATTGTGACATTGGTGGAATTGTCAACATAGTAGTTATAGATGTTTGTACTGCCAAAATTGTGGTTATCTACAAAGTACCATTGATTATAGGGATCGCCATTATAGCCACCCGGTCCCATAGGGGCCCAGCCATAATATCCCGGTGCTTGTCGCCAGATAACCCATCCAGGACCCCATTCATAACCCGGAATCCATACCGGACCGTAAAAAGGGTCGTTATACCAGTAACCATAGTGAAAAGGAGCCCATCCCCAGGGATATTCAGACACCCAGGTCCAGCCCATATCTGTAAATACCCAGTAACCACCAGAACCGTAAGGGGAAAACCCGGCTCCTACATTGGGGACCCATACATACCCGTAATCGGGGAGTTCTGCCCAACTTCCATAAGGGCTTAAATCATCATAAAAAACCTGAAAGCTGACAGAAACAACCTGTGCTGATGTTGTTGCGGGCTTTATTCCTATGCCTATGAAGAGCATAAGAACAACCAAAATAATCCAATTCTTCGTTTTCATTTTTTTGTTTTTTTGTCATGATAAATTTCATAGGTATAAAGTTACTTCTCAAGTAACCGGAAATTGTTACATATTTCCCATAAAAATTTCAATTTTTACACTTTTTTACCTTGAAAAAGACAAAATTTGCAGCCGAAGAATCTGTACTATCCAGAATTGAAGGAGCGTAAGTTGACTTATATAGTGATTAATAAGTTGCAGACAGTAAATAATATATTGGTTTTAAGTGCTTTATAGCAGGCTGCGGACTCAATCCAACTCCTTACGACATGAATACACCAGGGAACACTAATAGCTTGGTAAATCATCAGCGTCTGTCCATAAAGTCCGTCTGCGGCCTTGCACTCGTGTCGAAAGGCAGTCAATTACACCAGTAAGTTCCTGCTTTCCAACACTTCGGGTGCCTTGTATCCGGAACTTTATGATCAGCCACTAAGTTCATAGACAAACACTAATTAGGAGCGGAAATTAATCCCGTTAAATGAGAAAAAACTGAATGTTGGGGGCTGTGATTTAATCAGAAGGCCCTGATTACATGCAGGGTGGGCAGGAATAGCAAGGGTTTCAGTGATTAAAAACTGAGGCCTTTTTTTTTATCTGACCAACAAATTGCCAAATATTTTCGGGGTTAATCGGAAAAGAGATCAAGCCGGATTGTTTGACAGGCCATAATACTTTTTGGCTAGTCCTGAAACAATCTGGAAATTTGTTCAATAATACTGCTTTATTGCAAATTAGCAGTTGTTTTGGACAAAATATTATTCTAGTAACCACCAAAAGTGTATTATAGAAAATATAATTATAATTCAAACCTGCCATTAATGGGTTTTTGCGGCTTGTCATAAAACAATAAATGATGCTTTAGGCCATCATTCATATTTCCCGCATAAACAGTCGAAAGTAGTAGCATTATTTGGGAAGGCAAATTTGTACAAGCCTGATTCTAAACTTTCCTTTGGCGTTATTTCAGGGATACTTCCGGTTATTAACGAAAAAGTTCTGCCTAGTACTAAAATCGGGTCATGATAAGGTGGCCGGCGTCCATCATAAAGACAAATCCGTGTGTGGTATTTCCAATGTACGCCGAGGTTTAGTTCGAGCAAATAATGATCAATGGCGTTCTGTGTGTATTTCTTTACGAATGACTTATTGAAGTTTCCCGTAATGATTTCGTGATTGATCTCTTTCATTCTGATTGCCGTATATATTGAGCCCGCAACAATTAGTACAGGAATAATTAAAGAATATAAAATCAATATCCGCTGAGATCTGAAGATCATATACACCAATAAAAACAGCACGATATAGGGTAAGAGGATAGCGATACCATATAAATTTAAAAAGCCAAACATGCTGCTTTTTGTGATTTTATTGAGGAATTGCGATAGAAGGAATAAAGGAAGAATAAAGATTGCATTAAGAGCAATAAAGATCAGATATTCCCAACTACCAAAAAGGATTAAGTATATTGAGATGAAGGCAGCAAGTCCCGTTAGTATTCCATTCAATACTTTTAGGCGCATGAATACAGGGATGGTTAAAGTCCATAGCGCAACTGCAATGAGTAACCACTTCGTCCATAAAACGGGTTGACAGTAGATTTGGTAGTCATGATTGTAAAAGGCTCCTATGACAAATGCACCTGAAAATATAATTGCAAAATGAACATGAGAGGGGAAGAACTTCGAAAAGAAAAATTCACTGTTACGCTTCTTGAATAGCACAAATACTAATGCTACTACAACAAAAGCGACCCAAAAGTATAATTTAGCGAAGATCATTTATATTTTCTTATGATGAAAATTTAAGCAGTTATACAAAGATGGGGTGTAAACGTTTTTTTTATTGCTTTATTGAGTCTTAAGAGGACCCGGGGTATAGGCTCAATGCTGGTTTTTTATTCTCAATATTGCATTCATACTATTCAAATTGGCCCCCCCTGGCATCAAAGAGCGATTGCGTTGAGTTACATTGCTGATAATTAACAATGTTGAGATCTTTTTACTCCACACATCGGATGAAAAATAGTATATAGAGTAATAAATATCGCAATATATATTTATATTTGCAGGAAAATAATATTATATGAAAACAAAATTATTTCTGATGATCTTAATGGGTGTGCTGGCCTTCTCTTCCTGTAAAAAAGAAGACACCACCCCTGATCCTGCCCCGGTCACACCAGTGGTTACGGATGCAAGCATGAGCTTCACTAAAAACGGTACCGCCTTTACGTGTACTTCGTTTAACAATACGCTGTTGATCCAGAGTGGTACTGGTCAGCAGGGAAGAAGACTCGACATCCGGGGTTCTTTCGATAATGGAAAAACATTAATTGTTTCCGTTTCGAATTGCGACTGGCAAAATCCTCCTGTTAATGGTGTGCTGGTAAAACTTTACGATACACGCCTGGGTGGACCCAACGCCGAATGTCAGGACATTGACGGTACTACCTATTGTGACGGGGCTCTGGGGACTTATATGTTAACTTCCTCAACTTACCACATGACCATTAGTGATGAAATTGAGGGCAGCGTTACCATTACCTCATGTAACGCCACTGAGAAAAAAGTGTCGGGAAGTTTTTCGTTTATCACTTCTGATTTCGGTGAAACCGTTTTTGATACCATTCAGGGAACCTTCGCTAATCAGGTATACGTGGTAAGCGGAAGCTAATTAGTCTTTGTCTGTAAAGTCCGGTTTCTTCGTTACCCTTGCTGAAAAAACCAGTCATTTACCCCAGTAGACTCCTTGTTTTTACAGCTTCGGGTGCCTCGTCTCGCATCAGGCGAGAGAACTTTATAGACTAAACACTAAGTTTATGGAGGGACTCTAATGGGTGTGCTATAGAGTAAGTCTGCGGCGTTGTGCTCTTATTTTCAGACAGTCGCGTTGCTATACTCCCGACGCCTTGCAATCGGACAACTCCTGGCCTTTCGGCTGTTGTGAAATGAAAGTGATTCAATGGCGAATCACATAATTAATAAACTAAATTATATTGTATGAAAAAGTATTTATTTGTAATGTTAATGATTGCAGGCACGATCGCTGTTCTGCAACAATCCTGCAAAAAGGATAAAGACGATGATGAAGATCCCACACCTGTGGTTCCGGTGAATGTCATTTGTGATGGGAACGGTACCACTGATTACTTTCCGCTGGCTTTGAGTAATTCTTGGTATTACAATGGATCAGGGTCTAACGATTTTACCAGTTCTATCAGCACCACAGAGGTTCATGGCGGACAAACCTATTTCGTGGTAACCTCCACGCTGGGGGGCACTGATTACCTTCGCAAAGCGGCTAATGGCGACATTATCGAGTACCGCAGCGGATCAGGTACTGAGGTATTGCTGATACCGGGATCACCTACAGTAAATCAAAGCTGGGCCTATACTTCGCTGTCTGTTACTACCCGGAAAGTAATCAGCATTAACGCTACACTGACTACTGATGATTGTTCATACACGGGACTGCTTAAAATACAGGAGTTTGATGCCAGCGAGGTGGGTCATGCGGTATATTATTATAAAAAAGGGGTTGGCATGATTTCTACGGATCAGATTTGGCCAGGCTACATACAATCGGATTTGGCAACCGTGACCCTGCACTAGGCTTTAACGCCGAGGTTCAGTATCAGCGTTTCGGTTTTAGACCTACTTATGTTTGACTGACGCGCCATTTTTTTACATCAATAAAAGGCCATTGTAAGGGGAAAACTTACAATGGCTTTTTATTTTTGAAGCGTGAAAATATTTTCTGTATCATGAATAATGGCTGCCCTGTGACCTGGTCAGATGTTATTTTTTTTACATTTTAAATTATTATATTGTATATTTGCGTGGCTGAGGCCATTGGATGGGAAAGTGAGTGGGCCTCCTGCAGGACTGATTCAGATAACTACAATAAACTTTAATCTTTTACTGGTTACCCACACGACTGATAATTTATAGAGCCTTTACAAACAGCCAGACTCAACGACTATTTGGCAGGAAACTTATGAAAGTGCCCGCCTGATTAAAAATATTAAATGGAGGCCAGCTACCATTCCAAAAACGGGGAGGAACCGAAAAACCATAAGAGTAGGAGAAATATAAATTATTTTACACATGAAGAAATCTATTTTAGGTTTAGGCTTAATGTTGTTTTCATTGACAATCCTTACCAGTTGCGGTGGCGGAGACAAAAAGGACGAAGCAAGGGTCATGGATCCCAAGCTCGATTCTTTAATTACCAATATGGCTGCATGTAAAGAACAGAACACAAATTGCGAAGCCTATATTAAAGCCGACGAGGGTATTAACGCCATGTCGAAAGACACAAGTTATAAGTTTTTAACAGACGATTTGTTTAATGGCATTGCCCAGTCAACCAGCGGAGCCAGAAGTGCCGCCTGCGCGCATGCGATTAATTTTTGGGTGGGTAACAGCGATCATTACAAGAATGCTGCTTACGGACGTATCGTTTTAGATGCCCTTAAAAAAGAAAAGTATGATGAGAGTTCATACGTAGGTTCTACCCTGGGTCAGCTGCTTTCGGGTTGGTTGGTTACAGATAATGATACCCTGCTCAAGGATATTCATGCGGCGATCAAAGATCCGAACACCGAGAAAAGAGGAAGAAAAGAGATGATTCGCTTAGCCAATAAAGAGAGCTTTGCTAAAGGTGGTCTGCTTGATTTACTGGTAGGTATTGCCAGTGATAAAAACGAAGCTGAAGAAATCCGTCTTTCATGCTTAAACATCTTATGGCGTGCTGAAGAGCCTTCCCAGTATGCAAAAGTTGAAGATTTGTATTTGGGATATCTGGCTGACGCAAGTCCTGCAATGGTTGGTGCTTCCCTCGAAGGGCTTGGCTATATGAAATCCGTAAAGGGTTATGCTAAAGTACTTGAAATGGTAGGGAAATTAGGCGCTAAGGAAGATTATTCTTCTGCAGCTGCCCGCTCACTGACCAACTACATGTCGTATGAGCCTAAAGAAGGTATTGATAAGAAAAAAGCTTTTGATTTAGCCGTTAAACTGGCGAATAACACCAGTCTGAAAGCTTCTTATCGCAGCTCTTATATTTATAGTATCGAAGCCTTTGGCGGAAACGATGCCAAAGCTGCTCTCACCAAACTGGCCGCTAACAGCGACAAAGCGATTGCTGATCCTGCAAACCAGGCATTGACCAGAGTGAAAAATAAAAAATAAGCGACCTTATTGTTTCGCATGAACCTGATAACGGAGTAACACTCTGTTATCAGGTTTTTTTATTTACGGATTCAGGCATTGGGCAAAGCGCCTGCTTCACCACGGCGTTGCATTTCCTTGCAGGAATACCTAAGTTTGCATAATGAATAACACGCTTCATCTTTTTAATCCTGACCACGATCTGGCGTTGGCCAATGGCGACGAGAATTTTATTTCGCCGAAATCAGCACGTGCGTTTACTGCAGATCTGTCCTGCCTGCCGATTTGGTATGCGGAGCCAGAGGGTGTGGTGTTGGCTGAAATGCTGGAGCAGCAATGGTTCGATGAGATGCAGGGCCTTTTTCCGCAGCTTGGAAGTTTGTCCATTGAATCACAACCGGATTTTTCGAAGTTGAACCAGGTGCATCCCTGGGGGTGGGATGCGGCAGTTCGTAAAGGATTGCAGGCGCTCGGGGCAAGCGATATGCTGCTTCCGGATGCGTGGCAGTTGGGCCAGATCCGCCGGTTATCACATCGCAGTATGGCGGTTGAGGCTATGAAGTTTTTGCATAAAGAAGAGGCACTTTCCGCGTTGATGCCGCCTCCTGCACAGCTGCTTTCTGCCGGCGAAGTGGAGGCTTTCGCATCGCAGCACGCCGGCGTTGTGTTTAAAGCGCCCTGGTCGGGGAGTGGAAAAGGATTGAGCTGGGCCCGTGGTAAGGTTTCAAAAAGCCTGCTGGGCTGGTGCCGGAAGGTGGCCGAAAAACAAGGTTGTGTAGTGGGCGAGGAGGCGTATGATAAAGTGCAGGATTTTGCAATGGAATTCCATTGTTCCGGTAAAAAAGTTTCGTTTGCAGGATATTCGTTGTTTACGGCCGACAATGGTGTTTATAAATGCAATGAACTAATGAGCAACGAAGCTATTTCCGGATTTCTTACGCATCAATGGATTCCTGAACAGCAGCTGCTGATGGTTCAAAAGCGGTTACTGGCTTTTATCGATACGCAAATAGCGCCTTTTTACAATGGTTTTCTGGGAGTGGATATGTTTGTTTTTGAGGATGGAGGCGGCTTTCGATTTCATCCGTGTGTAGAGATCAATCTGCGCATGACCATGGGTTGTGTGGCCCGTATTTTTTACGACCGGTTTGTATCACCACAAAAAACAGGACGTTTTTATATCGATTATTTTCCAGCGAAGGGTGCGTTGTTGAGCGATCACCTTCAGCGTCAGTCGTCATTCCCGCTAAGGGTAAACAACGGACTGATCACTCAGGGGTATTTGTCGTTAGTGCCGGTGGGCGCGGAGTCGCATTACCGGGCGAGGGTTGAAATAATTGACAATTGAGAATTGACAATTGACAATTGAGAATGAGGGCTGGCTCTGCATTTTCTGGGTATCAGCTATTCAGTGCCTTCTTTTTCCTTTTTCTTTTGTAATTCCATTGTAAGCGCTGTTATCCCGCTAAGGCCGCCTAACTGCATGGTTTCAACAGCCGAACTGGGCACAATAACGATAGTGGCATTCTGTTTTAAGCCTTCATAAAGCATGTTCATGGCCCTCAGGTGAAATGCCGTAGGATCGTTCGTATATGTTCTTGCTGCTTCGGCGAATTTTTCAGCCACCTGCCTTTCAGAGTCACCGAGGATGACACGGGCCTGCCGCTCCCTCTCAGCCTGGGCCTGCATCGACATCGCATCTTCGAGTGCAGGAGGAATCAGAACATCTTTTACCTCCACCGAAATCACATTCACGCCCCAGGGTTCTGTGCGCTCATCAATAATAATTTGAAGTTCCTTACTGATTTTTTCACGTCCCTCAAGCATATCAGAAAGCATGGTTTTGCCGATCACATCCCGTAAGGCGGTCTGTGAGGCCCAACTGATGGCGCTCTGATAATCGGCCACATCAATGGCGGCTTTCCTGGGATCGATCACTTTCCAGAACAATACGGCGTCAACATCAACCGGAACAGTATCCTTGGTAAGGGTTTTTTCTGTTTTGAAATTCGTGGTGATCACGCGGATGTCGATCCAGTAAGGAATTTTATCGATGATGGGGATAATCATAAAGAGTCCGGGGCCCCGCAGCGAAAGAAATTTCCCCAGCCTCAGTACCACCGCTTTTTCCCACTGGTTGGCCACTTTAATGGCCGAAGTAATAAACATAGCAATCAAGAACGTAATAACCATTATCCAGAAAGCAGCGCTATAATCATCCGGTCCGTTGTATGACGAATACGCTATACTTGCACCGATGCTCATTATTATCACGAAGATCAGCGCAGCGAAGGAATTGTTTTTTTTCATTATAAGACCCTCCATTATTTATGTTCATGATTGGGAACCATTAATAGCTTGTTCCCAACCATCAAATATAACATAAAATATTGATTTTTATACCATTGAAGGGTATAAAAATGAGGGCTACCCGTTGATTGCTAACAAACCATGGGGGTTAAGATCCTGGCTTTTTGCTGAGGAATCCTTATGAAGAAAAAAGACAAAAGAAAAAAGACAAAAGGAAGAACCAGGTAAAAAGTTAAAAGTAAAAAGGTTGGGGCTGTGCCCTGGTAATCTTTAAACTTGATTTTTTTATCTTTTTACTTCTTTTTGTCTTTTGTCTTTTGTCTTTTGTCTTTTGTCTTGTTTTTATTTTCCAGCCACCATCAGTTTCCCCGTCTTAATCCATTGGCCATTCTGGTCAACAATTGAGAAGATATAGAGTCCTGTTCCCAGTCCGGTGGCATTGATTTTTTCGGTTCCGGATCCGCTGTTAAGGTTAACCATCATTCTTTTGGCGCCAAGGATATCATAGAGTTCAAAAGTGCTTTCACCTGGAAGGTTATGTTCGATGATGAATTCATCAACAGCGGGATTGGGGTAGATTTTCACCAGGTCGCTTTTCTTTGCTTCAGATACACTTATTGTAACATCGGCTAAATATGAAACCACGGTGTTTGTGGCAACAGGTGCATTATAGTCGAAGTAGATATAGGCCGTGTTTTTTAGGGTATCATCTTCGGAGAGCGTTGTCAGTGGCTTGATGCGGTATTTTATAAACCCATGACTCAGGGCCTCGTTGGTATTACTGTCGGGCAGATTAATATTGCTGAAGGTCCATTGCAAAGTATTCGATTCGTCAATCTGAACGGAATAGGAATGGCTTGATGCCACCATTTCCAGCGTTTCAATATTCAACAGGTGGCTCAGCGTATCTTTTACCACAATGTTCGCAGCGGGCGCTGTGCCTGTGTTCTGAAACCGGATGGTGTAGGTGAGGGGACCGGCATTTAAAACCTCTTCGGGGGTAAGCGGATCGGACGGCACTACGGATTTATCGTTGGGGTCGTACGAGGCTGCCACGATCTGGTTCAATGTGTCCAGATTGTTTTGGGGAATGGTGTCGCCCGCTATCGGTAGTATGATTACCGAAGAAGACAGGCTGGTTCCTAAGACCGTTGCGGGGGGTACCTGAAAATGTGCCTGGATCATTCCTGAGGTATGCGGAAAAATATCAGGTACATTCCATGTAATGGTATCGCCTGCAACAGATGAAGCTACAGGGGAACCAAATGTATAATTTAGCAGTGTATCACAAACCAGTTTGATCGTTCCGTTAAGGGTGTCCGTTCCGTTGTTTCTGTAATTGATGATAAAGAACGCCCCGGTGATGGGGTTGGGGGTATTCGTTCCGGTAAGGGTCACTTCAAGTTCTTTAACGTTTGGCAGGGTATACAGCGCAAAATCATTCAGCGAATCGATTTGCCCGCTGGCCGTGAAGTTCGCGTTTTGCGATACCGGCGAAATGTTGGTGAAAAATGGTTGTCCGGCAAGGGTAATGGTATGGGCGCTCATTGTGGCTGAAGTCTGGTAGCGCCCATCAGCCTGGGTATAGGCGTACATATTATCGGGCATAATTTTCAGCATCATGTTCGCAGCGCCTTGTTCACCTACGTTCATGATTCCATCATTATTCGTGTCATAAAATACTTTTCCGGTGATGGTGTCAGGGCAGGTAACGACCGTAACATTGACAATACCTGAACTTGAGCAGCCAAATCCATCGGCTGCAGTAACAGTATAAGTTGAGGAAGTTGCTGGTGAAGCTATTACTGTTACTCCTATGTTGGTGCTTAACCCAACGGCAGGGGACCACATGTAAGTTGAACCCCCTGTGGCAGTGAGTACAGATATGGATCCGAAACAAATGGTATCCGGGGTTGCCGTGGCGTTTACAAATAGCATGGGCGACACAATAATAGTGAACGATGAAGGGAGCCCTGTACAACCATTGATGGTAGGGGTTACAGCAATGGTGGCATAGAGTGGAGACATGCCGGGATTCGTCGCGGTAAATCCGGGAATGGGTCCCGTACCGCTGGGGGGAAGACCGATAGCAGGATTCGAGTTGGTCCATGTATAGGTAGCTCCCGCGGGAATGCTTGTAAAAAGTATTGATTCCACCCACGTATAATCACATACACTGTAGCCCGAGGGTACAAAGGCTGTGGGAAGCAGATTAACAATGATTACAATTGTATCGCTTGCTGTGTTTGCAATATCGTCGGTTACTGTATATATTAATGTTACGGTTGAACCCGCAACAAAGTTTGGCGTCTGGCTGTTTGTTGAGCTCAACTGCCCGGCATCGCCTGTCCATAAGTGATTATAGGGGGCGGTACCGCCCGAAGGATTGCCGTCGAGCGGGATGCTTTCTCCTTCGCAAACATGAAGGGTGTCGCCCTGCAGGATGTCGGCGGTTAAGGTTTGTGCCTGTATATGGTTAACTAACGGACACAAAAATAGGGCTGCGAAAAAAACGGATAGGGTTGTTTTCATAATCGTTGGGGGGAATTACTAATAATATGAATATATGTTAAGACGGTGATTTTTAAAAAAGGTTGCCCGGTTTTTTTTGTCTTCACGGCAACTATATTGAAGTTAAAGACAAAAGACAAAAGACAAAAGACAAAAGGAAGAGCCAAGTTTAAAGTAAAAAGTTAAAAAGGGTGGGGGCCGCAAGGCTGGGTTGTCACGGGGCGACTACTTTTAGCGGGGGCCTGTGGGCAGTCACCCCGTGATAAAACCCTTGCCAAGAAAACAAACCACTACCTTAGTCACCCACTGACTTCCCGCACGCATCCGCACAGGCAGTCAGGGGGTGACGTTCAGCAGCAGCGACGGGGTTTTGCCGATGAAAAAAAGTTGGGGTAGCTTTCATTAATCTTTACAGAAGGTTGGATCGGGTAGTCTGTTATTGGAGAAATATTTACCTTTGCGCCCGGATTAATTGTTACATTAATATTTGTTTTATGAAAAAAGTTCTTGGCCTTGGTAATGCGCTGGTAGATATTATGACCCGCATGGAAAACGACAGCTTCCTCAGTCAGTTTGACCTGCAAAAAGGAAGTATGCAGTTGGTGGATAAAAAATTCTCATCGGATGTGCTGGAAAAAGCAGCCGGACTCCAAATGGAACGTGCTTCCGGTGGTTCTGCGGCCAATACCATTCACGGACTTGCCCGCATGGGTGTTCCCTGTGGATTTATCGGAAAAATCGGTAACGACGATTTTGGCCGTTTCTTTGGCGATGATATGAAGGCTTCGGGTATCAAACCTATGCTTCACGAAGGTGTTGATGAAACTGGCCGCGCCATTGCGCTGGTTTCAAAAGATAGCGAACGTACTTTTGCAACCTTTCTGGGAGCTGCTGTTGAACTTTCGGCCAGCGACCTGAAAGATGAAGAATTTGCCGGTTATGATTTCTTTCATATCGAAGGCTACCTGGTTCAGAATTACGAACTCATCGAGGCGGCAGTTGCTCTGGCCACCAAACATAATATGATGATCTCTCTTGATCTGGCCAGCTTCAATGTAGTGGAACAGCATCGGGAATTCCTGATAAAGCTGGTGAACGAATACGTGGATATCGTGTTTGCAAACGAAGATGAGGCACGTGCTTTTACCGGACACGAACCTGTTAAGGCGCTTGAAGCGATTTCGTCCATGTGTAAACTGGCTATCGTAAAGACCGGCAAAAACGGTTCCCTGGTGAAAAAGGGCGATGCACGTCACGACATTCTTCCTATTACGGTTAATTGTATCGACACCACCGGCGCCGGCGACCTTTATGCTGCAGGCTTCCTTTACGGATTGGCAAACGATCGCAGTCTCGACATCTGCGGTAAATTCGGTTCCATCCTGGCAGGAAGTGTAATTGAGTTTATCGGAGCTAAAATCAGCGATGACCGCTGGGAACATATCCGTAAAGAAATCGCTGCACTATAATAAAGTGTCGCGTATATAGTTTGCGATGAGCTGGGGAACAGGATATTGAGATAATTCCTTCAGCTTAATATGGTTATAACCTTCTCCTGAAAAATCTGATTTCTTGATTTCCAGATGAACAAACTTTACCAGCAATTCGCGGTGGGTAAGTTTGTGATGGATAATTTTACTTTGTTTCAGGGGAGCAATCACTTTTTCCCCGAAAAGGGATTTCCAGTCTTCTGTCTTTTTTAATGCGGCTGCCGTAACCGGGGCTGAGGTTTCAATTAATGGAAAATCGTAAAGACCTTTCCAGATATCGTTCCCTGATCTCTTGCGGATCCAGAGTCCTGAATTTCCGTTCGTTTGAATGATCAGATAATAAAAGTACCGTCGGGGGTTCTGCTCTTTTTTCACCCTTAAGGGGATGGAGGCCGTAAGCTTCAATTTCAGGGCTTTACATTGATTCTGTAGCGGACAATGGGGGCAATCGGGACTGGAGGGTTTGCACACGAGTGCCCCCAGCTCCATCATGGCCTGATTGAAGTCGCCAGGTTGTTGCCGGTCGATGTTTTTCTCGAGGAACTGGTGAATGGTTTTAAGGGTCGCGGGTTGTTTAGGCGCTTCTTTTATTGCCAGCAGACGGCAAACCACCCGTTCCACATTGCCGTCGCAAACAGGATAGGGCTGGTTGAAGGCGATGGAGGCAATGGCAGCAGCAGTGTAAGGACCAATACCTTTCAGGGCAACCAGCGAGGCGTAATCGGGCGGGAAATGGCCCTGGTAATCTTTTACGATGACATGGGCGGTGTGGTGGAGGTTGCGGGCCCGCGAGTAATATCCCAATCCTTGCCATAGCTTTAACACCTCATTTTCAGAGGCATTAGCTAACGAAAACACATCCGGAAAGGCCTCCAGAAACCTGTAATAGTAACCAATACCCTGATCTACACGAGTTTGCTGCAACATTATTTCGGATAACCAGATGTCATAAGGCGATTTGGAACTCCTCCAGGGAAGTGTCCGTTTTTCAGTTGCATACCACTTCAACAGCATATCTTTCATCGTCCCGGAAATTTTGAACAAATTTAGTACGAGTTATTTAGAATAAAAAAAAATTCTCATTTTCTCTTTGAATATCAAAAGATTCATATCTTTGCAGCCCGATTAGAAAATTACTAATGTAGTAAGTAATAAATCATTATTTTTAAAACTAAAATGTTCAAACGATGACAAAAGCAGAAATTGTGGCTGAAATTGCCAACAAGACAGGTATTGAAAAGGTAGCCGTTCAGGCCACTGTTGAAGCGATGATGGAATCAATCAAAGGTTCATTAAGCAAGGGAGAAAACGTATACTTAAGAGGTTTTGGAAGTTTTATTATTAAAAAACGTGCTCAGAAGACCGGTCGCAACATTTCCAAAAATACCACTATTGTTATCCCGGCTCACTACATTCCTTCTTTTAAACCAGCTAAGGTATTCTCCGGCGTTGTGAAAAAGAACGTTAAATAATTTTTCTTCTCTTTATTATTCATTTTTTAAAGGACACACTATGCCTAGCGGTAAGAAAAGAAAAAGACATAAAATGGCGACACACAAACGTAAAAAACGTTTGCGCAAGAACCGGCATAAAAAGAAATAATTGCCTGAGGTTGTCTTATCAGATTAAAACTTAATACACAGTGCTTTTCAGCGCTGTGTATTAAGCTTTTTACGAAACTCCCAACATCTGTAAATCCATATCCTGTTTTACTGCAAAAACATTATTGGAGTAACGGATGAATGTATTTATATGATCAACAAAGAATTAATTATCGACTCCGGTCCCTCTGAAGTCGTTATAGCCCTTCTGGAAGATAAACGTTTGGTAGAGCTTAACCGCGAAAAAAACAACAGTAGTTTCGCGGTTGGGGATGTATATCTGGGTAAAGTACGTAAAATTGTGCCCGGACTGAATGCAGCATTTGTGGATGTTGGGTATGAGAAAGATGCATTTTTGCATTATCTCGACCTGGGTCCTCAGATCAATTCCATGATGAAGTATTCCAAACAACTCATTCAGGGAAAAAATCCTCCTTCGATTAGTGTTCAGGGTTTTACACCGGAAAAAGATATTGATAAATCGGGTAAGATTGGGAATATCCTGGCTCCGGGACAAGATATTATTGTTCAGATTGCCAAAGAGCCTATCTCTTCTAAAGGTCCCCGTATTACTTCCGAAATCGCTTTTGCCGGCCGTTACATGGTGCTGGTACCCTTTTCGGACCGAGTTTCGGTATCCCAGAAAATTAAGAACAACGAAGAACGTAACCGCCTTAAAAGGCTGGTTTTAAGTATAAAGCCAAAAAATTTCGGAGTTATTATCCGCACCGTAGCGGAAAATAAGAAAGTCGCTGAACTGATTGGCGACCTCGAAGAACTGGTGAGCCGCTGGACATCGATGGTGTCGCGCCTGAATCAGGCAACATCCCCGCGCATTATTCTGAGCGAGATGGATCGTTCTTCCGCCATGCTGCGCGACTTACTGAACGCTTCCTTTAATAGTGTTGTGGTTAATGATACAGCGTTTTACGAAGAGCTGAAAAATTATATCCGGACCATTTCACCGGATAAAGTAGATATCATCCGCCTGCATAAAGGGAAGGTTCCTATTTTTGAGCATTACGGTATCGATAAACAGATCCGCGGAAGCTTTGGAAAAAAAGTGACCTTTAAAAATGGGGCTTACCTGATTATTGAACACACCGAAGCCATGCATGTGGTAGATGTGAATAGCGGTCACCGTTTAAACAACCCTACCGGACAGGAAGCCAATGCCCTGGATGTGAACATGGAGGCTGCCACCGAAATTGCCCGTCAGTTAAGGCTTCGCGATATGGGGGGCATCATTGTGATCGACTTTATTGATATGCACGAGGCCGTTAACCGCCGCATGCTTTTCGAAAAGATGCGCACGGTGATGAGTGCCGACAGGGCTAAACACACCATTTTACCTCCGAGCAAGTTTGGTTTGATCCAGATTACCCGGCAGCGTGTGCGTCCCGAAATGAACATTAAAATGCTCGAGAAGTGTCCCGTTTGTGAGGGCACCGGCGAGATTAAAGCCAGCATTACCCTCATCGATGAGATCGAAAACCATATCCGTTTCCTGATTCAGGAACAAAACGAACCGGTACTCAGCCTCTGCGTACACCCTATTGTGTATTCTTATCTGAAAAAGGGTCTGATGTCCTTCCGAGTAAAATGGTTCTTTGAATTCCATAAATGGATCAAACTAACGCAAAAGCCTACTTACCACTTCCTTGAATATCACTTCTTTAACCAAAAAGGTGATGAGATAAAAGTCTAGGATGAATAAAAAAATCGGACAACTGGTGAGCTTATTGAGGATAGACTTCAGGGTCTTGATCGGCATCAGTATGGGAGTATTTTTATTTATCCTGTTTTTTCAGCCTTTTCCGATTGACGGGTTTGATTTCAACAACCGATTGCTGTTTGTTGCAGGCCTTGGCACCATCGTTTTTCTGTTTATGGTACTTGTTCGTATTGTTTACCGATGGTATATACAACGGAATCAACAATATGACTTAAAATCCGCCCCGCCGGCCTATATTTACAGCTTCATTATGGTGGCGGTGAATTCAGTTGCTTTTGCTTTCTATTTGCATTATTTAGGGTCGGTGGAACTTTCGTTTTTCATTATGTTCAAGGTGGTGCTGATTTGCCTGGCACCCGTGGCCCTGTTGAGAATGTATGATATCCTGAACGGATTGAAGCAGGAAAATGAGTTGCTCATAACCGACCGTAAAGTGTTACATGCCCGTGTTGAACAATACGAAGAAGATTATCTTTCTAAAACCATTGATTTTGTAGCGGAAAACAATACAGAGAGTTTTAGCCTGCTGATCGCAGATATTGCTTTTATCCGCTCGGCCGATAATTATGTGGAAATTGTGTATAAAGAGGGATCTGGTTTTAAAAAGAAGCTCCTTCGGATCACATTGAAGAATGTTGAACAGCAAATAAAACAATATTCTAATTTCATCCGCTGTCACAGAATTTGTATTGTGAACTCGCACTACATTGAACGGCTCAATACCAATGACAATGCGCACTGGCTTGTTATTAAGGGTTTTGAAGAACAGATTCCGGTTTCGCGACAGTATTTGCTGAAGCTTAAAGAGATTCTTTAAGTTCGCCTGGGGCGAATGGCATTCGCCCCGGACTTCTGAGATTAGTCCCCTTATTGTTTGATTCATCCCTCTGAAGGGCGGTTTAGCCCCTTTAAAAATTGACACATTTTATTCGGGCGTACCTTTGCACAATTAAAAAAATTGAGCAAATGAACATTTTATTGGTCTTCCCGGAATGTCCCGATTCTTTCTGGAGTTTCAGACACGCTTTACGTTTTATCTCTAAGAAAGCGGCCATCCCGCCATTGGGCCTTATTACCGTGTCAGCCATGTTTCCTGAAGGTTGGAATAAACGACTCGTCGACATGAATGTGGGCAAACTCAAAACTGCCGATATACAGTGGGCCGACTACGTGTTTATCAGCGCTATGTACATTCAAAAGGAATCTGTAGATTATGTGATTGCGGAATGTATAAAGCACAAAACTAAAATGATCGCGGGTGGACCTCTGTTTACCCAGGAATACGAACATTATCCGCAGATTGACCACTTTATCCTGAATGAAGCAGAGATTACTTTTCCTTTGTTTCTAACCGATTTTTTGGCTGGGCGCACACCGGATAAAGTGTATAAAACTGCCGCTTTCGCTGATATTACCACCACTCCGGTTCCCGATTATCACTTGTTATCGCGCAAGGATTATGCGTTCATGAATCTTCAGGTTTCGCGTGGTTGCCCGTTTGCCTGCGATTTTTGCGAAATTACCTCCTTACTGGGACATAAGGTGCGAATGAAAACCACCCGGCAGATTATTGCCGAACTCGATACGCTCTATAAGCTTAACTGGCACGGGTCCGTGTTTGTGGTCGACGATAATTTTATCGGGAATAAAGCCTCGATCAAGGCAGATTTGCTGCCGGCCATGATCACATGGATGAAGGAACGTAAATACCCGTTTACTTTCAATACTCAAACCTCGATCAATCTCGCTGATGATAAAGATCTCATGCAGTTGATGGTACAGGCTGGGTTCAGTTCCACTTTTATTGGCATCGAAACTCCTGAGGAACAATCATTGAAGGACTGCAATAAAGTTCAGAACAACAACCGTGATTTGCTCCAGAGTGTAAAAACAATTCAGCATGCCGGAATACAGGTTTCGGCTGGTTTTATTGTCGGCTTCGATACCGATTCTGCAACTGTTTTTCAGCGCCAAACCGACTTTATCCAAAAAAGCGGAATTGTTTCAGCCATGGTGGGATTACTTAATGCCCCTAAAAACACGGCTTTGTACGACCGGCTTGAGTCCGAAAACAGGCTGACCGTGGAAACCACCGGAAACAATACCGATTTATCCATGAATTTTATTCCCAAAATGGATACGGCTGTGCTTTTGGAAGGATATAAGAAACTGATAAAGAGCATTTATTCTGTTAAGCCTTACTACAAAAGAATTCGCCAGTTTATGCTGAATTTTAAGCAAACGCAGACCGCCGGCCAATCGAATATCGAATTTGGGCATGTAATGGGTTTCCTGAAATCAATGTTTATCATTGGTGTGGTTAACCGAGGCAGGTGGCAATACTGGAGGTTTTTTGTCTGGACGCTGCTCCGCCGCCCCAATTTATTCATGGATGCCATGACCTTTACCGTGTACGGATATCATTTCAGAACGGTATATGGACTCAGGGATCGTCGAAATTATTAAATCCTGATATTAAATCTTTAAGATAGTCCTGTTGCAACCGGAAGGGTGCAACAGGACTTTGCTTTTCATAGAAACGTATTGGTGGGCCTGGCGCACACTATTTTTTTCCTGACCGCAAAGGCTTAATCTCTTAATTTCTTACATTTGTGGTAATCAAGGCTAGTTAAAACAATAAATCAACCTTAATTTTTTAACCATGAAACGCATTCTCATTATGCTACTCTGTTTTCCCGTAATCCTTATCGGGACACAATGCAAACCTATCAAGAAAAAGGATGCTAAGGAGTCTCAGATATCTTATATCAGCAAAGAAACCGTTGATAAAGTAGTGAAATCCCTTACTGTGAAATACGGTGATGTTCTAAAAAACCGTATTGAAAAAGGTGTTACCCAGGCTGCGGCCCTCTGGACCGAAAAGGATGGGAAATCTGATGCTTTTGAAGCTTTTTGTACTGAAAATTTCGTGGCAGACGAAAAACAACGCGAAGACCTGTTTCAGCGGATTTCAACCAATCTTGAATCACTCTGGGGTAATTACAATCAGGTAAGCGTTGAATTAAAGCGCCCGTTGCACATCGATGAAGGCGAAATTATGCCGATCGATGAATTATTCGGTGCCTATGAGCCTTCTGCCCATATGATTGATGATTTCTTCGATAATAAGATTGGGTTTGTAACCATTCTGAATTTCCCGTTTTATTCCCTTACGGAAAAAACAAAGGAAGGCCCGAAGTGGGATCGCCTGCACTGGGCCTACGCCCGTCTTGGCGACCTGTTTACGTCAAGGGTTCCGGCAAGTCTGTTGCTTAAAGCCTCCGAAGCTGCTACAAACGCTGACACCTATATTTCGGGATACAATATTTATATGGGAAAACTACTCGACGAAAAGGGGAAGACCCATTTCCCGGCCGACATGAAGCTGATCAGCCACTGGGGACTCAGAGATGAGTTAAAAGCCAATTATGACGGAACCGAAGAAGGTTTGCTGAAGCAAAATATGATTTACGAGGTTATGAAACACATTGTTAAACAGGATATTCCAGATACCGTAATCGATAATGGCTCCATGGAATGGAATCCTTTTACCAATAAATTATTCAGCGCCGGCAAGGAAGTGAAATTTAAACCGGAACCGGATACCCGTTATTCCTTTTTACTGGGAAATTTCCATGCGTTAAAAGAAATTGATGCATACAGTCCTCAGTATCCCACTGTAATTAAACGTAAGTTTGAGCAGGAAATGGAAATTCCTCAGGAAGAGGTAGAGAAACTCTTTATCGAATTTGTTTCGTCACCCCAGGTGAAAAAGGTAGCCGCTTTAATCAGCAAGCGCCTTAACAGAAAATTACAGCCTTTCGATATCTGGTATGATGGTTTTAAGCCTCGTTCCACCATCAGCCAGGATGAACTGAACCTGAAAACCCGCACTAAGTATCCCACCAAAGATGCTTTTGAGAAAGACCTGCCCAACATCCTGAAGAAACTGGGATTTTCGGCCGAAAAGGCACAGTTTGTCTGTGATAAAGTGGCGGTTGATGCTTCACGAGGAGCCGGCCATGCCTGGGGCGCAATGATGAAATCTGATAAAGCCCGCCTGCGCACGCGGGTTCAGCCAAATGGTATGGACTACAAGGGATACAATATTGCGGTGCACGAGTTTGGTCATAACGTTGAGCAATCCATTTCTTTATTTGAAGTGGATTATTATATGATGAATGGCGTTCCCAATACCGCATTTACTGAAGCGTTGGCCTTTATTTTTCAAAAACGTGACCTGGAATTGCTGGGCATAAAAAATACGGACCCCGATAAATGGCAATACATGACCCTGGATAATTTCTGGGCTTGTTACGAAATAATGGGGGTTTCAATTGTAGATATGCGCGTCTGGAAATGGATGTACGAACATCCCGAGGCCAATGCTGCAGAATTGAAAGAAGCAGTATTGCGCATTTCAACCGAAGTATGGAACCAGTATTATGCTGATGTTTTCGGAATTAAAGACCAGCCGATTCTGGCAATTTACAGTCATATGATTGATGCTCCCTTATATTTATCCGCTTATCCTGTTGGCCATCTTATTGATTTTCAGATAGAAAAACAGATGGAAGGCAAAAACTTTGCGGATGAAGTATGGCGCATCTACAAAAACGGAAAACTCACTCCGGAACAGTGGATGAAAGAAGCGGTGGGAACCGGCATTTCGATTAAACCCATGCTGGACGCCACTGATGAAGCATTGAAGGTTGTGGGTCAGAAGAAGTAAAGAGGGACATAACACAGCTAAAGGATGATTTTGCCTATGCAAAGTCATCCTTTTTTGTTTGGATAATCAGGTAAGAATTTGAAGAAGTGGAGGCCAGAATTAAAAACGATTAAAACAATTCGTCATCCTTGTCTTCTTTGGGTTTGGATGACTCATCATCATCATCTTCCGCAACCTCATCGTCTTCAGCCATTTTTCCGGCGGGTTTGGCCCCGTCGATATTCGAAAAGATGGCATCATCGAGTTTGTCTTCGGTGATGTTGTCTATTTTAACGTCAACTTTAATAAGGTAGCTGGCATCCTCGGTATCCACCGTAACGGCATAAAAAAAATCGTTATTCGGTTTGGTTACCTTAAATACATGGTGCATATGACCATCAGGATATTTTTCCCTTAGAGCTTCCAGCACTTCCGGCGGAAGGTTGTTGTAATGAATGATTACTTTTTTCTTGTCCATAGTCCCTAAAATCGGGTGCAATAATAATGCTTTTTTTAGTATTCTGATGCTTCTTTTAAAATTTTATTCGTGTTACCTGATAAAAAAAGCCCCCCAGGGGAGGCCTTAGCTTTTATTTTAACAGAATGAAGGTTCCTACGTATTTATGTTTGCGTCTGAAAACATCCTTAAAATTAATCATATAGGTATAGACTCCGGTTTCGCTGATGATCTCTCCGTTAACGCGTCCATCCCATCCCTCTTCAATATCATACGAGGTAAACAGTTGTTTTCCCCACCGGTCGAAGATGCGCATAATAAAGGTGCTGTTGTCGATGCCAATCCCCTTTACCAGGAATACTTCATTAATTCCGTTATGGTCGGGGGTAAACGCATTGGGAGCATAAAACGTAAAGGCCTCTTTAACCAGAAGATATTTATTGGTGGTGTCGCGGCAACCAAATTCTGAAACCACCACCAGTATTACATTATAATTCCCGGTGTCCATATAATTATGGAAAGGATTGGTTTCGCTGCTGGTATTGCCATCCCCGAAGGTCCAGTAACTATAATTTAGATTATCGGAGGTGTTCAGGTAATATACGCCGGCATCCAAGATGTCAATTTCATCCGGGTTTGGATCAAAAGAAGCCACGGGTTTAGGGTGTACCCATATCATGCTGTCGATGGTGAGTGAATCCAGGCAGCCATGAATACTGGTTACATACAGCGTGATGTCATAATATCCGTCTTCCGTAAAGGTATGATAGGGATTTTTGTCCACAGATCCGGCACTGCCATCATGGAAATCCCACAGATAGGTTTGTCCTTCATCGGGACTGGTTTCGTAGAACTGCACGCTGAGCGGCTGGCAGCCTTCGGTTATATCGCTCACGAAATTGATAGGAGGCAGGGGGAATAGCTCTGTCAGGCTTGCAGTATCGCTTATCTGGCAGCCATAAATGTCGGTCACAAGCACCCAATATGTTCCGGCAGGCAATCCGGAGGCAAGGGAATCGTTCCCGCCGATTGGTGCCCATACATAATTATAAGGAGGTGTTCCTCCGGTAACCATGGCAAGGATCTGCCCGTCGCTTCCGCCGATACAGGTCACCATGGTGGGCAGTAGCGAGATAAACAGTGGGGGGTCCACATTGGCAATGCTCATGGTGTCCCAGAGCATGCATCCATTGGCATCCGTCACCGTAACGCCATAAAATCCTGTGCCCAGATTGCTGAGTGCATTGGTGGTGGCGGCAGTGGTGGTACTGTCGCCTGTTGACCAGATATAAGTGTAGGGCGGCGTTCCGTTCTGAACCGTTGCGGTGAGTTGACCGGTGGTGTCGCCAAAACAGATAATTGGAATGGTCTGAGCCAGATCAAGGGTGAGTTCCGGGTTGGGTATAATGGTATGCGGAGGCATAATGGTATCGTAAATGCCGGTGTTGTTGGGCGTCCATCCTCCCAACTGCCAGGTTTGTTCAAACCAGGTTATCGGAATATATCCGAGGGGAAATGTCTGTGCGTATAAAGGGCCGATATGGATCTGCCAGTCGGTGGGGTTCAGCACCACAGGAGGGGTGCAGATTTCGGGGGAACAAATGGTTTGCCAGCAGGTATCGCCCGGACTTTTATCCTGACAAGGAGCAGGAACATCGAAGCAGTATTCAGGAATACATAAGTCGGGAAGAATTGGAAAAGAGGGAATGTTGATCCAGAATTCAAAGGCAGTAACATTAAAATAAAATGCCATGGAATCCCAAAGATGATTGGTGAAATCATTGGTCATGTTATGTGCAATCCCCATGTCCCATGTTGGATAACCATAACATGGATAATCAAAATTCAGGTCGTTACCCGTATGGATGGTGATTACGTCATCATTGCCCTGGTCGACCAGGGCGCCGCTGGCCGGATCCGTCTCCGTATAATTTACGTTGGTTGGAAAATCAAAGGTCGTCCAGATGGTTGGACATAGCGTCAGATCCTGCACCATATAGCTGGTGAATCCAAAGTTCAGCGAAAGCAAAACATAGTCTATGGAAATACCCGCCCCGATATTTATACTACCGGCCAGCAATCCGAGGAATTGCTGGATGGCCGGTCCGGCCGGAGGGGGAATCAGGCTGGCAATGGCACTTAAAAATTGTATCACATCCAGGTTTACTGTAAGCCAGGGATCGTTCCCAGAGGCATATAGGCAATTGTCTGCCCCCAGCCAGTCATTGGTTTGAATGTAAGGGATATCAATGGAGGCCGTCAGCCCTATACCCCAGAAATCCGGAATAATAATGGGCAGAACGGTATCATGACAAATGGCGAAAAACCACCCATCCCAGCAGGGATAAGCAACTTCGCCGGTTTGAGAATTCAGGTAGAAAATATTAATGGAATCGGTGGGGACCTGGATGTTGATCGGGCTGAAGGTCCAGCAATTCCAAAGACAAATGGTGGCATCCACATCCAGCCCGAACCCAAAAAAGAGATCGAGCTGCATGACCCCCGCCGTGGGGAAATGCGAAGTCAGATCCCAGCCGGGCAAGACTTCATACTCGCTGTTGATCGTAACATTAGAGCCGGGATTAAACGTGTAATTGTCGGGAAATGTAAGGTCGATGGTTACGGGATAGGTGGCATCCACCGAGCCGGTGGTAAAACCATGGATACTAAAGACCGAGCCGATATCCAGCCAGCTGTCGATATCGAGTGCCGCACCAAACTGGCCCCCGAAAATATTCTGAATAAAGTTGATGGAAATCAGGGTGTCGTAATCAAACCAAAACAGGGTAATGTTGGTGTCGATGGTAAAGGGCTGACCGTTGGGTCCCCACATATTCTGATTCTCGGTTTCCCAGGTAACATTATGGGTAATCGTATGGGTTTGCGCCATTGACCGCTGCGTGCTGAACATGATCAGCAAAAAACTCAGTATAAATAATAATTTAGGCAGCGGTCGCAACATGTTGCAAATATATAAATAGTTTCTTTAAAACTGAACCGATAATAAACTTTCTCTGATGACAAGGTAGAGAACTTTTTTTGCCACCACCGGGTAATTGCCCTGCACCCAGATGGTGCGAGAATAATCTCCGGTAAACATCATTAACCGCTCATACTCCACATCCTGCTTGCCGTCGGTGCTTTTTACTTTAAATCCTACAGAGATAATCACTCCGTCATTCCCTGCTTTGGTCTTAACCTCTTCCCTGCTGATGTAGCGCATTCCCTGTTTCTCAATATAATCTTTCGTAAGGGCTTGTGTTACCATTACGTAGGGGGTTCCCTTTACCTCCATCACGGCAATTGAAGCGCCGGCTCCTTCATGCATGAACCCATATTTCCCTTCTTTTATAAAGGGCTTAAAATAAGCAGGTGGAATAATACGGATATCCGTTCCGGGAATGTCCTGCCAGTTATTGAGCAAGCTGTCTTTTTGCGTTTGTGTTACATGCTGTCCAAAGGCTGGCGGATGCAGGATAGTTAGAACCAGAAAAAATATTAAAAGTATATAATGGTGTAATTTATTCCCCATGCAATTAAAATCAATGCGTTTAGTTGCGACAAATATAATAAAACATTATTACTGTCGACAGAATATTTTTAATATCAGAAGTATATCGAATATAAGATGCCCGGAAACTCCATATACTACTTTTGACGTAACAAATTTAGATAGGGTTGCCTGAAAGCCATGGCGAAATATATTTCATGCTTAGATTCCATAACTGTTTGGCGGTTTCTGGATCCAATGCATGAGGCATGATTCCGACCTGGTTTTTTTTAACAAAATACGCCCCGGTCAGGTGCTGAACTTCTGGTGAAGACGCAAGATATACGGTGGTTTGAGCGCCTTTGGCCGGACGGATCATGTATAGCCTGAAAAAGATCCGTAAAAAGGGATTCATGTTTCGGTAGATGGGTGTAAGAACCACTCCGGGGTGCAGACAGTTCACGGTGATTCCGAAGGGCATCACGTTGTTTGCGAGGAACGTGGTGAAGAGTATATTTGCCAGTTTCGACTGGCTATAGGCTTCCATCCAGGGGTACGATTGTTTGAATTCCGGATCCTCAAAATTGATTTTAGCGGTCTCATAAGATTTAGACGAAACATTTATAATTCTTGATGGGGCTGATTTTTTTAGCTGGGGCAGCAATAACAGGGTAAGCAGAAAAGGAGCGAGATGATTAACCGCAAAGGTCATTTCAATGCCGTTAACGGATTCCTTACGGACAGTTTCCCAAAGTCCCGCATTATTAATGAGAACATCCAGAGAGGGGTGTTGCGCTGTAAAATTTTTAGAGAAATCCACTATGGACTGAAAATCGTCGAGCCTGCAAAACATCGGAAATACCTCATGGTTTCCACTTTGGCGGATGATTCGCTGTTGTGTTTCAGCTCCTCTTGCAGGTTCTCGTGTGGTAAACACAATTCGGGCACCTTTACGTGCCAGGGCCAGGGCGGTTTCAAAACCAATTCCGGAGGTGGCTCCGGTAATCAACACTGTTTTGTTCTTCATTATATGATAAAAAAAGAAGAGGGAATAACCAATTTCTGGTCTTTCCCTCTTCAAAAATATAAAAAATAAAGTGTTTAGTGAAGTTTTTCGCAGAGTAACCTGATTTCTTCCAGGTAGGCTGATTTAGCTTCCTCGCTTGCTGATGATGCTGATGGAAAGAATTTGTGTTCAATCAGCTCAAAACCACAAAAATCCATGACTCCAATGTCGCTGGTCATTTTCAGCGAGTCGTGCATCGCGCCCTCATAGGTGGCTAAAGGGCTTCCGTAATTATTCAGAATCACAACTTTCTTTCCGCCCATGTGTTTAACAAGCCCTTTGGCATCGTAACTATAAGCAAATCCATAGGAAAGCACCCGGTCAAAATAACCTTTAATGATTGCTGGCAGACCTGTCCACCAAATAGGATATATAAAATAAATCATATCTGCCCATTTAATAAACTCCTGCTCTTTTTTAATGTCTGCCGGGAGGTTTCCTGCTGCATTGGCAGCCTGGTCTGCTGCTGTGAGTACGGGATTAAACTGCATCTGGTAGAGATCCCGGATTTCAACTTCATAGCCCTTTTTTTTCAGCGTACCGGAAACAAGATTTTTTACCCTGCCACTCAGGCTTTCAGGGTTGGGATTGGCATAAACGATCAATATTTTCATTGGAATATATATATGTAATGAATGAAACTGTTATTGTTTCGGCAAAGATACTACTATTTAGACGAATTACAAATAAAAATTATATATTTGATGAATGCATGGTTAACGTGTAGTAATACAATAGTATAAAAACAGACCCGCTTCATATATAGAATCATATAATCTCCGAATTCATGCAATATGGCCAGTTAAAATATCTTTTGTGGTGTAATGTATAGGCAACCAAAGATATGAAATTTTCGTCGGTATACATTTATAATAGGTAGCCCGTCGTTTTTGATGTTGTTTTACTATATTTGTACAAATTTCGGATAATATTGTCAATATACTCATAATAAGCGTATGAAAAAATTTTTCCTGATCGCATTGTTAGCAGGTTGTTCTGTTTTTAACCTGCAGGCTTCACATATTGCCGGTGGCGACCTTTCATACACCTGTATCGGTGGGAATGATTACCTGGTTACGCTGAGTTTCTATAGGGATTGCAGTGGTATTGATGAAGTAACCACAGCTGGTGTCGACTTTTACTCAAGTTGTACTGGTGCTTTTACCGTTAATTTAAGTAAATTGCCTCCGACAAATGGTGTTGAAGTCACCCCTGTATGCCCGGGTCAGGCAACTACCTGTGGTACAGGAAGTTTATATGGTCTTGAAAAATTTGTGTATCAGGGACAGGTAACACTTACACCCTGCAGCGATTGGGTTATCTCATATGTGGAAGGCAACAGGAATCCTTCCAATACCATCCAAAGTCCCGGTTCTGCATACATGTATCTTCAGGCTACCCTCAATAATGTGCTTGCCCCATGCAACAGTTCTGTCACCTTTTCAAATCCGCCTTCAACCATTATCTGCAGCGGTCAGCTTTTCTGTTACAACCACGGAGCTATTGACCCTGATGGTGATTCTCTTGTTTACCAACTGGTGACTCCTTACGATCAGGGACCCGGATCGGGTTCTACCTATGTTACTTATCTGCCCGGTTATTCTGCCACCCAGCCCCTTGTGTCAGTTCCTCCTGTTACCATGGATCCCGTAACCGGCGATATTTGTATGACTCCTACGGTCAACATCACCACTGTACTGGCCGTTTTGGTGCAGGAATGGAGGCGTATCAACGGGGTGCCAACGATCATTGGAACGGTGGGCCGTGATATGCAACTTACTGTAATTTCGTGCACGAATAATGTCCCCACAGTGGGAGGGATTAACCCTGGTGCTACCACATGGAGCGCCACCGATACTGTTTATACCATGGATATCTGCCTCGGCGACACCGTGGCTTTTCCTACATACGCACACGATGCCGATGGAACGAATAACCTTACCCTATCATGGAATAACGGTATTCCCGACGGTACTTTCAACGTTACCGGAAACAATACGCCCAATGCAGTCGGCCATTTTTTCTGGCTGCCCAACAGTTCTTATGTAAGTAATTCTCCTTATTGTTTTACCGTGAATGTCCGTGATGATAATTGTCCTTATGTTGGTCAGCAAACCAAATCATATTGTATTACTATCAAAGGGCTATTGGTGAAACTGGAACCAGATGTTTCAGACAGCCTGTTATGCCTGGGAGAGAACCTTACACTCATTGCCCATGGCGATACCAATGTGGTTAATTACCAATGGACGGTCGATGGCCTGCCGGTTACCCCGCTGAATGATTCTACGCTGGTTTTTAATTCAACCTCTCTGGGTGCAGGTACCCATAATGTGGTTATTACCGTGGACGATGGCTCTACAGTTACCTGTCCGGGTCTTGATTATATGACACTTACCGTCGTTCAGACCCCAAACGTTAACCTGGGGGCCGACGACACCATTTGTAGCGGACAGACCGTTACCCTGGATGCCGGTCCGGGTGCGCAGTATTTCTGGACTCCAGGTAGTCAGCTCACACAAACCATCGTTGTGGGTACAACTAATTATTACACGGTGGAAGTGGATGGGGGCAACGGTACGCGTTGTAAAGATTATGACACCATCCATGTTAAAGTGCTTCAGGTTCCTGACGTCGATCTGGGCGCAGACCTCTGTGTTACAGAGCCTACACTGCTTGATGCCGGTAACTTCGGATACGCGTTTTTGTGGACCGATCAGAATGGTAATCCGTTAGGGTCAGGTCAGACCTATAATGCGACTACTACCGGGGATTATACAGTAACGGTTGCCGAAATTCTGGGACATGGCTGTGATGACAGCGATATGATTCATGTAAGGGTTTTGCCCGAACCTGAGATTACCCTGGGACCGGACTTAGAAGTTTGTCAGCACCAATCGACCACACTGACCGTTACAGGTGTGGATGTTAATCTGAGCGATTATGATTATACCTACAGTTGGTTCCCAACAATGGAAACAACCCCCTATACTGTGCAGGCATGGTTGCCCGAAGGTACCATCCCCTTCATCATTAGTGTAACCGGATGCACCACAGTTTCAGATACCGTAAACCTCATTGTCAATATTTGTGAGCTTACCATTCCGAATATCATCACCCCCAACGACGACAGTAAAAACGACCGCTTTGTTGTCCCTAATCTTAATTACTATCCCAACAGCGAGTTTATCGTATTTAACCGCTGGGGCAAAAAAGTTTACGAAAGTGCTAATTATCAAAACGATTGGGATGGCGGAAAGTCAGCAGCAGGTGTGTATTATTACGTCCTGAAAGTCAATTTTGGGGATACAGGTGCCGGAGAAAAAATCGAAGAACATCATGGTACTGTTACCATTATGAGGTAAAAATTCTTCAATTGTTATATTAACGCCGTCAAAACAGACGGCGTTTTTTTAACCTGTCATGAATTGAAAACCTGTTAAATATTTAATAAATCTCCAGGAATTTGTAACGACAGTCACCAAATTTTCTTATCAGGTGTAATTGTTTTCTCAAGCTGTCCCGTTACTAAAGTTTTTATAAATTTGCCCCTTTCAATACTAAAATTTCAAGCCATGCAAAATGTCTCCAGAGTGCTGACTGTTTATATTGCACTTATTTTTGTATTTCAAATACAAAGTGCAAAAGCACAAGATTATACGTTGTCAAGCAAGCCCGATCCCAGGCTAACCGAAGCTTTTGGAAAGGATCAGGTGCAATTTCTGGAACAAAATAACCCAGACCTAATCCAGTATTATAACTTTTATCTTGATAACGCTTTTACTTTGGTACAACACCAACCTGAAAAGATTGCCGGGATTATCAGCAGCTGTACCTTGCTCACCCTGAATAATTCGGAATTGAATCTTGACAAACCTGATATGAGCAAGGGTACGAAAAGTATCAATATTTTGAAATACAAGTACTTATTGAGTTATGATAAACCCTCATCATATCGTATAGATGATTCTGGGATAGTCATCGTTTTTTTCCCTGCAAAGGTTATTACCGAAAATTATAATAAAGCCAAAAATCAATAAAAGCGATGATTATGAAAATATTTTTTACCTCCTTACTCATTTCATTAGGCTTTTATCTGCAGGCCCAGACATACTTAATGAACGCTGCTTCAAACAATACCAATGTAGTAACCTGTTCAGGAACTCTTTATGATGATGGAGGTGCCGCTGGAAACTATACGGCAGGCCAGGTGTACGTCATCACTTTTTCCCCGGCTACCCCGGGAACCCGCATTCAATTGGATTTTACTACTTGGGGTGTTGATGCATCCTCCTCTTTGGAAGTGTTTGATGGTCCCTCGGTGGCGTCTACCTCTTTCGGAGCGTTTACAAGCGTCATCTCTCCCGTAGGTGTCCAAATTATGGCCTCCGCATCGAATACTACGGGACAGCTTACTTTTAGGTGGACTGCGGGAAGCACGGCCGGGCCGGGTTTTGCAGCTACCCTTAATTGCCACATTCCCTGTCAGATGATAAATGCCCGTATCGACAATATCGGATGCATTCCCGACATGGTGAACGATTATATCGATGTATGTTTTGGAACAGCAATTACCTTTGCGGCTTACGGTGATTATATTGAAAACGATGTGGTTTATCACCAGTCCGATGCTACCTCTACAATAACCTGGGATTTTGGAGATGGTACGTTTGGTACCGGCCCTGTGGTTACACATACTTACGGTTATGCCAGTGGATTTGATTTTTCAGTATCTATCGTCGACAGTATGGGATGCGGGACCGCCAATTATGAAGCAGGAAGGGTAAGGCATTCTGATAACCCCATTGCTGAAATCCATCCGGTTCCGGATATGTGCATGGGGGATACTGTGAATATTTTAACTGGATTCTCAGCCGTTTCCACTATTATAATTGAAAATGTCAACGGCGGAGCCTCCGGCGAACTGCAACTTGCTGACACAACTTACCTTCCTGATGGTTCAGGGGTTTCATATGTTTCTAACCTTACTTATACGGTTTTTCCTGCTGGGATGACCCTTTCAACCCTAAATGACCTTTTAGGAGTTTGTATGAATATGGAACATACATATATGGGTGACCTTGAAATTGAATTGATTTGTCCTGACGGTAGTATTGCAATCCTGCACGATTATGGTGGCGGTGGTGGTACTATTCTTGGAGAACCCGTAGGCAGTGGCCTTCCGGTGGATGATAATACTTCAAATTCTACGCCCGGTATCGGTTATGACTACTGTTTTTCTCCTACTTCAACCAATGGCTTTATTGATGCTGCCGCGAATTGGCAAACCGTTGCCCCTTATACAGATCCAATTGGCCAGGTAAGTACCAGTGTAAGCCAACTTATTGCGGGTACCTACCAGGCGGAAGGAGTCTGGACAGACCTTATCGGCTGCCCCCTGAATGGTACCTGGCAGATTCGGATTACTGATAACCTGGGGGCGGATAATGGCTACATTTTCTCATGGGGACTAAGCCTTAATCCTGCACTTATTCCCGGTGGATGGGTGTATACTGTACCCATTGATTCTGTTACCTGGGCAGGACCAAATATTACTTCAACCTCTGATAGTACGGCGAACATTGTCCCGACAGCTGGCGGGTTGTTTTTATATACAGCAACGGTGTGGGATAGTTACGGTTGTTCCTATGATACCACCTTCGCTGTTCAGGTTGTTGAAACCCCTGCTGTGGATTTGGGAAATGATACAGTCCTCTGTGGCAACAGTTTAGTGTATTTTTTGGATGCCGGACCGGGCGATCATTACGATTGGTCCACCTCATCAAACAACCAAACCATCCCTGTTACCAGTACCGGTTTATATTATGTGACAGTTGAGAATTATAATGCTTCCAATACGTTGACCTGTACGGACGTAGATACGGTGTCTGTGAAAGTGCTGGCCCTGCCCAGCGCGGATTTGGGTGCAGATTTCTGTAGCAATGTCCCTGTGATACTTGATGCGGGAAATCCGGGATTTAATTATTTATGGAGCACCGGCGCCGCTGATACAAATCAAACGATCAATGTATCTGAAACGGGTACCTATTCGGTTACTATTTACGAAGAGCTAGGCTATAACTGCGAATCGGTGGGGGATATTAATTTTACATTTTTCCCGGTACCTGAAATTTCTATTGGCCCCGACTCTACGATTTGCCGTCATCATACGCTTAATATCAATGCAACGGATCTGTTTGGTTATCTTAACGAGTATAATTATCAATATTTTTGGTATCCTTTTACCAAAACGGATCCTTATCTCACCCTCTCCTGGCTCGATCCGGGAACGTACCCGGTTATTGTTGAAATTACAGGCTGTCCG